>ERZ890953.282-NODE-282-length-30064-cov-8.169216_pt1 | contig 30064 bp, 16 predicted proteins | sample MGYA00521264_ERZ890953 | MGnify/ENA primary metagenome ERZ890953 (study PRJEB32303, sample SAMEA104408629) | aquatic metagenome | biome: Brackish water; feature: Chemocline; material: water | place: Baltic Sea | collected 2014-10-26T21:54:00 | depth 200 m ...
TGCCCCGACCCTGCGCGTCAGGGTGGGCACGATCGAGCGCCGCGCGCCAAAGAACCGCTCGAGAGCCAGCCGCGGTTGGCGGCTCAGTCCCCCGGCGGGGGCGGCAGCTTCGAGGCGATGGCTTGGACATCGCTGGTCTTCTCGCGGTCACCGCCCGGGATGCCCGCGGCCTTGGTCCACACGCCGAAGCGCTCGATGTACTCGCCGTAGCGGCGGTGGATGTCCTGGACGTCCAGCCCCCACATCTCGCCGGTGTAGACGTGCTTGCCCTTGGCGTCGTCGCGCTTGGTGTCGAACCACTCGTCCATGCGGCGCTCGGACTCTTCGTCGTGGTCCATGCCATGCCAGGCCTTGATGCTGCGGATGACCTGGCGGGGCTCCTTGACCAGCTGGCGGAAGTCCACGTCGAAGAAGTTCTTGTCGCCGCGCTCATCCCGGACCTTCATGGCCCGCTGGATGCCTGTGAGGAAGCGGTGGCTGATGTGGGCACCCACCTCGTGGGGCTCGATCTTCCCGTAGAGCATGCGCCGGTTCAGCGAGATCATGCTGCAGTACGACGCCACGCAGTTGTAGGGGTCGCGGTGGGTCTGGATGATGCCGGCGTCGGGGAAGACCTCGAGCAGGGAGTCGAGGAACCACAGGTGCTCGGGGCACTTGAGCACGAAGACGCGGGTGGGGTGGCGGTGGGCCAGGATCTGCAGGTAGCGCTTGTACTGCTTGTAGACCCACACCATGTCCTGATCGAACAGCCAGTCGCCCATCTCGAGGTCGCCGCTCTGCAGGTCCATGTTCATGGCCCCGAAGCTGTTGTAGAACAGCTGCCAGCACTCCTCGGGGGTGTGGGGATCGGTCTGGTGCATCACCCGCATCTCGGGGAAGATCAAGCGGACGCCAGCCAGCACGCGCCGGGCGATGTTCACCCGCGCCGCCCGGTCCTTCTCGGGGTCGTCCAGGCGCACGGGCACCGGGGTGTGCAGCTCCCAGAACTTGAGGGACCGATAGCCCGGATCCTGGGAGAGCAGGTGGTGCAGCAGGGTGGTGCCGGTGCGCGGGAACCCCACGATGAACAAGGGCCGCTTGATGGGGATCTCCTTGACCCGGGGGTAGCGCTGGACGTAGCGCTCCACCATCAAGCGGTTGGCCAGGGCCTTGAGCGCCGCCTGCCGCGTGGTCACCTGCCCAAAAGAGGTCAAGGGCAGCCGACGGCTGACCTCGAGGTAGTGGTCGAGGAACCCCAGGAAGCGCGAGTCACCGAACTCCGCCAGCTTCTTGCGGCGGGTGGCGTGGTACAGCACGTTGCCACGCTCGATGTTCCCCAAGGGGAAGCCCAGCTTGTCGATGAGCCCCAGCAGGGCGTTGACGGCCTTCATCCCGAGGCCGTACTCGAGCCTGCGAACCGTGAGCTGCTGCTTCTTGCTCATGTCAGCTCTCTCCCTCTCCTGCGCCGGGCAGGCGCCAGCAGATCCAGTGCGAGCCCTGCTGGATAACAGGTTCGCCCAGGCTCTCCAGCAAGATCGCGCGGGCTCGGGCCCAGCGAGGCGGCGGCCAGCCCTTCTGGTGAAGCACCACGAACCCGAACCCGGCGGCCTCGAGCCCCTGCAGCTCGTCCGCGGAGAAGGGGCCGCGCTCAGGCGCGCCGCCCTCCATCAGCGCGTGGAACCAGCCCAACATCGGCTGCTGATCCACCGAGCCCTCCGCTCCAGCCTCGACCAAGTGGCTCAGGTGGTGGTGGTGCCGGATGGGCCTGCCGTGGCGGAGCTGCAGCAGCTGGTAGCCCAGGTGGTTCACAGGGTTGGGCTGGGGGGGGAGGTCCAGCACAGCCCCGCCACCAGGGAGCGCCGCGAGCTGATCAGCCTCCGCGTGTGCGGCAACCCGGAAGTGACCCGCGGGCCAACGCCCGCCCCTCCACGCCTCGAGGCCAGCATCGGCCACCAGCAGCGCCGCCAACACCAGCGCTGCCCAGCGACGGCGGGACCAGAGCCACTGCACCGCCAGCGCACCGGCCGCGGCGGCCGCCAGACTCCAAGCGGCCAGGAGCCGATCGGGCCAGTGGAACCAGCCCAGCAGAGGCAACCCCCGGGCGATGGCGAACAAGCCCCAGGGCTCCCCGCGGGGCGCGCCGGGGGTCCACAGGCCGGGGAAGGGCCCCAGGGCCAGCAGCAGGCAGAGCGCCAGGCCCAGGCCGATCCCCAGCCACAGGCGGCGCTGGCCGGCCCGCGCGGTCCAAGGCAGGACCAGCAACGCCAGCAGCGCCAGCCAGCCCGGGCGCGCCATGCCAGGCCCCAGCCAGCCCAGCAAACCCACCGAGGCCTGCTGAGCCGTGATCAGCCAGAACCCGCCCTCGTCGAAGGCTCTCACCCGAGAGGCATGCACAAGGAACAAGCCAGCCCAGGGCACCGCAGGCACCGCACCTGCCAACGCCAGGACCCCTAGACGCCGGGCCAGCCCCGCTGGACGCGCGGTCCAGACCAGAAACGGCAGCATCACGAGCGACGCCAAGCCTGCCAGCAGCGCCAGCTCCCAGGACACGAACAGCAGCAGGGCGCCGGCGAGGCCGGCCTGCCAGGGTGCCCGGGAGCAGCTCCCCCGCCAAGCGCGCAGCACCAAGCCCAGGAAGACGGCCACGAAGCCCAGCCCGACCTGCTCGGGCCGGCCGCCCGCCAAGTGCTGCAGCACGAAGCCGTCCAGCTGCAGCAGCAACCCGCCCACCAGGGCCGCGGGCCGCGAAGCGCCCAGCTCCCGGGCCAGCAGCCCCCCCCCCAGCCCCGCGATCACCAGGTAGGCGCAGGCCACCAAATCGTAGGCCAGCTCGAGGGGAAGCAGATGCCGCAGAAGGGCCACCAGCAACACATCCAGCCAGCCCCCCAGGGCCGGCAGCAGGTCCACACCCTCGGGCCAGCCGATCATCCAGGTGTGCAGCCAGCCGGCGCGGCCCAAGGCCCAGCCCGTCCACAGGTGGCCCGCGAGATCCACCGAGAAGTGCCCAAAGGCGGCCCCGCGCGCCAGTACCAGCCACAGCGCGGGCAGCGCGGCGAGCAGCGCCAGGAGCCAGCGCGGACCAGGCTCGGGGTCCCGGGGAATACCGTTCATGCCCGCCTTCGTATCCCAACGCCCCCCCCGCGCGATAGCATGGCCCAATCATGGAGCTCGCAGACGGTCGCTACAAGCTGGAGAAGGTCATCGGGCAGGGTGGCTTCGCGACCGTATGGCGCGGCTACGACAGCGCCCTGGGCGTGCACCGGGCCGTCAAGCTGCTGCACCCGAACCTCAGCGCCCGGGCCCAGTTCCGGGAGCGGCTGCGCGCCGAGGCGCGGGCCATGGCCCGGCTGGCTCATCCCAACGTGCTGACGGTCCACGACATCGGCGTGCAGGACGGTCAGGACTGGTTCGTGATGGATCTGGTCGAAGGCGGCAGCCTGGGCGACTGGCAGCAGCGCGGCGGCCCCCTGCCTCCTGATCTCGCCGTAGCCTGCGCCATCCAGGTGCTCTCGGCCCTCAGCGCCGCCCACGCCGCCGGCATCGTCCACCGGGACGTAAAGCCCCAGAACATCCTGCTGGACACCGACGGGCGCTGCCGCCTGGCCGACTTCGGCATCGCCCTGCTCGAGAGCGAGGAGCTGCTGCGCAGCACCAAGACCGGGGCCACCATGGGCTCGCTCTCGTTCATGGCCCCCGAACAGCGCCTGAGCGCCAAGGGGGTCGGGCCAGGCGCCGATCTGTACGCCGTGGGCTCCACCCTGTACTCACTGCTCACCGACGCCAACGCCATCGACCTGTTCATCGCCGGGCCAGACTCGGCCCGCTGGGACGGCGTGCCCCAGGCCCTGCGCGCCGTCGTCCAGAAGGTCACCCAGCACGAGCCCAGCCAGCGCTACCACAGCGCCGCAGAGATGGCCGAGGCCCTCGCCGCCGCGCGGCGGGAGCTGCCGGCGGACGACTGGGACAGCTGGATTCACCAGGTCTCGGCGGCCAGGGCCACAGGGGGGCCCACCCTGGTCTTGCCCACCATGGATGTGATGCAGCGCTCCACCAAGCATGCGCTGACCATCTTCGAGCCTGCCGACGGCCCCATGTCTCCCCCCACCGCGGTCCCAGCCACCCAGGGAGCAGAGGCGACCTACTTCGAGCCACCGCCCAGCGACGACGAAGTGGCGACGCCCACCGCGGTCGAGTCCGGTGGGACCGCTTCCTTCGCCTGGACCGGCGACACAGTGCCCCCCCCAGTTCCCCCGCCCCCCTCCAGGGTTCGCTGGCTCGCACCCATGGCCGCACTGCTGATCGGCGGCGTGGGCCTGTGGACCTGGGCGCCCTGGCAGGCCGCGGAGCCTGTCACCGGCGGCCAAGCCCCCCCCCCTGATGCCCCAGGGTCCGGGGTCGAGCCCGAGCCCGAGCCGGTGGCCGCGGTCGAGCCACCGCCCAGCGAAGATGCCGTCGTGGACGTGCAGCCAGTGCAGTCCAGGGAGCCCGCCGGGAGCCGCGACCCACAGCCCACCCTCCAGCCCGATGAGGTCAGCGACCCACAGCCCACCCTCCAGCCTGAGCCCGACCCGGCCGCCTCCAGCTCAGCTGTCGCCGGCCGCTGGGCCGGTTCCTACAACGGCAAGGACGTCACGCTGGAGCTCTCAGGGAGCGACCAGGCCCTCCAGGGCTCCCTGGTGGTGACGTTCTTCGGCAACGAGCAGGCCTCGCGGGTGCGGGGCAGCTTCGACGAGGGGCGCCTGGTGCTCGAGGACCAGGATCGCAGCGATCGCTACGCGGCGAAGCACGTGGGCACGCTGGGCGCTGATGGCCGCATCGAGGGCCAGAGCACGACCTTCTCCGATGGCCGGATCATCTCGTTCACGTTCTGGCGATGACACCCGACGGATTCCTCGAGCTGTCCAGAATGACACCACCAGGACAACGTGTGAAGAAAGAGTGAACCGGACGAGTGGGATGGTCCATGCTCCTCGCAGCACTGCTGATCTCTGCCGCCGCCGCGTCGCCGGGTGAGCTCCACCTGGGTGCCAGCGCTGGCCTGCACCAGCCCCTCGACGGCCCGATGCTCTTCAGCTGGCTGGCCGCACCCCGGGCCGCCTGGTGGCCCGTCCCCCGCTGGGGCCTGGTGGGTGAGCTGGGTGCCATCCCCGGGCTCGAGCTCGACGACCACGGCTTTCAGGCCCTGGAGCCTCGCATCGGCGCCGCGCTGCGCCCCTGGCCCGAGCTCGCGGTCGGCCCTCACCTGGGGGCCGGCATGGGCCTGGCTTCCCACCAGCCCGACCAGCGCCTCAACGACGTTCCCTCCGACCTGGCCGATCGCCACCTGCAAGCCTGGGCCGGCCTGGGCGCCGGCTGGAGTGCCGCACCCTGGCTGCGGGTGCGCGCCGATCTGCGCTGGAGCCAGGGCTTCGGTGGCGACGACCCCCACCGCGGGGCCACCGGCCTGGGCGCGGGGCTGGGCTTCGATCTGGTGCAGCCCCTGGGCGAACCCCCACCCCCCGATCGGGACGGTGACGGCATCCCCGACCCCCAGGACGCCTGCCCTGACCAGGCCGGCGTGCTGGAGGAGGGCGGCTGCCCTGCGCCGGAACCCGAACCAGAGCCCATCCCAGGCATCCACCCCGACGACGCCACCATCTGGGTGCCCCACCCCCACTGCGAGCACAGCGACGCGGCCCACGTGGCCCAGGCCGTCGAGCGCCTCGATCCCGAGCAGCGCGTTGTGGTCTCGGCCCCGGGCTACCTGCCGGCCTTCGTGCAGGCCGATCAGCTCCCGGGCTTGAGCCTCGAGGCAGCCCCGGCCCAGGGGGCCCTGGTGATCGTGGCCTCCCCTGGCGATCTTCTGCTGGTGGACGGGGTGCAGGTCAACCCCGGCGACGACGGCGTGGCCCTGCTGAACGTGCCTGAGGGCTCCCACCTGGTGGAGGTCTCCGGGGGCGGCCGGCGAAGCGTGGGCAAGATCGCCGTGTCCCAGGGGCATGTCACCTGGCTGCGCCCCCAGGGCGCCGAGCCGCACCATGCGCTGTTCTCGGCCGGCTCGGCCTCCCTCGGCGCCGCCGAGCGGGAGCGCATCGCGCGCTTCGCCGAGCAACGGGCCGGCTACGGCTACGTACTCCAGGGGGGCCACTCCCCCGAGGGCGCCGCCGCCACCAACGCCGCCTTGGCCCTGGCCCGGGCCGAGGCCGTGCGGGAGGCCCTGATCCAGGCCGGCGTGCCCGAAGCCGACATCGAGCTGCAGCCCATCGCCGCCCCCACCCTGGACGGCGATCCCAACCTGCAGCGCTGCTGCCTGATCACCCCCGTGCCGGGAGGTCGCCCGTGAGCCCGCTCCTCCTGATCATCTTGCCCGTACTCCAGGCCGCCGAGTACCGCGTGGTGCACCTGGGCGACAGCGTCGAGACCATCGCCCAGGCTCTGGGCGAGCCCGCCCTGGCCGCAGACATCCGGGCCCTCAATCAGATCGATGCCGACACCCAGCCCGCCATCGGCAGCCTCCTCGAGCTGCCCATCACCCCAGGCCCTCCCCTGGTAGAGCAGCAGGGCGCAGTGCTGCACGCCAGCGGCGAGGTCACGGCCACCCTGCCCGACCAAGCCCCCGGGCCCGCCACCCCTGGGCTCGAGCTGCCCCAGGGCAGCACCGTCTGCACCGGCCCCGGCAGCTACGCCACCCTGCGCCTGGCCCGCAGCAGCGGCGGCCTGGCCCACGACGATGTCAACCTGCTGGCCGAGACCTGCCTCACCCTGGTCTCGGCTGTCAGCCGCGCGGCCGAGCGATCCTCGGTGCTGCGGGTGGAGTCCGGCTCCATCGCCATCCGGGCTGCCGACGAGTCCCCCGGCACCGTGGTGGTCGAGACGGCCTCGGGCATCACCACCGGCCGGGGCGGCGGCTTCCGCGTCTCCCGCGAGGCCGACGCCACCCGCACCGAGGCCCTCGACGCACCGGTCGCAGTGCTGGGCGCGGGCCAGGAGGTCGCCGTAGGCGCCGGCCAGGGCAGCCGCACTGCCACTGGCCAGGCCCCCTCGCCGCCCGTCGACCTGCTGCTGGGCACCATCCCTCAGCGCCCCCAGCTCGACCAGCCCCTGCGGCGCCCCGACTTCGGCTGGACCGCCGTCGAAGGGGCCCTGGGCTACCGGGTCGAGATCGCCACGAGCGACGACTTCAGCAGCATCGTGGCGGCCGACGGCGCACCCGACCCCTCCTGGGCGCCGCAGCTGCTCTTCCTTCCCTACCGGGTCCAGGGCCTGTGGTGGCGGGTGGCGGCCTTCGATCGCGTGGGCTTCCTGGGCTACCCCTCGGAGCCCCGCGAGCTGGTGCTCCCAGCAGGGGTGGGGCCCTGAAACAGGGTCGGTTCGAAGCGATAGATCATCTGGTCGGTGCCATCGCCAGCCCCCGTCGGGACGGACGGAACGCGGGAGCGCAGGTGGCCCTCCATCGCGCGCAGCACCAGGCGCCGGAAGGCCAGGACCATCGCGTCGGTCACACAGGCGGGCCCGAGAGCATCGTCGCCTGGAGAGGCCGGGGCCGACGGCCCAACCTCGAGGATGCGCATGCCCCGAGCGGGTGTGCCCGCGAGCAGCGCCTCGGATCCTGGCCGGCCAGCGATCCCGCAGCTCACCGAGCTGCAGAGCACGACCAGGGCGATCTCCTCAGGCCCACGGAGGGTTCGCCACAGGTCCTCACCACGGGGTGAGCGGCGGACCTCGAAGCGCCAACCCGCGAAGCACAGGCCCGAGAAGGCTCGGTGGAACAGCACGCAAGGAACGTGTTGACCGCATGCCACCAAGACACGCCAGGTGCCCGTGACAGGATCGCTGCTCCAGCCCAGATCCTCCACCGTGGGGATCCCGTCTGAACCAAGCTTGGAAGGTCTAGGCAAGGGTCACCTCAGGCAGAGCTTCGCCGGGCGCGCTTCACCGCCGTCCACCGAGAGGCTATAGTCGTGCCCCGCAAGGTTCCCTCTCAGCCCCCTTTCGAGCCGTGCAGATCGAAGCTCCTACCCCCGGTTCCCTCACGGTCGAGTTCCTGGTCCTACAGCAGGGCCAGGTGGTCCACGTGGAGCCCCTGGCGGGCCGCGCGCTGTTCGTGGGCCGCAACCCCGACAACGATCTGGTCCTGGCCGACGCCACCATCTCCGGGCGCCACGCCATGTTCCACCTGGCCGACACGGGCCGACGCCTGATGCTGCGCGACCTGGCCAGCACCAACGGCAGCTTCGTCAACGACGTCAGGGTCAGCGCCACCGTCGGATTGAACAACGGCGACAAGGTGCGGCTGGGCTCCTCGGTCACCCTCGAGGTCCGGATCGGCCCACAGACCACCGCGACGCCCACCCCGCTCCCGCCATCCCTGCTGGTGGACCTCCACACGGGGCTGGCACACCCGGTGCGCAGCGATCGCATCTACGTGGGCGACGAGCCCCACTGCCAGGTGCAGGTGCCGGGCGCCACCACAGCCTGCATCACCCTGCACGAGCAGGGCGAGATCTGGCTCTCCACCGACGACTCCGAGCACGCCATCGAGCCCGGCACGCCCTTCGTGGTCGCCGATCGCGAGCTGGTGTTCCGGGCGCCCACCAGCGCCCTCTCCGCCACCGTGCGGGACGGCGTGGAGCGCACCAGCTACGCCTACGAGCTCGAAGTGCAGCTCCAGGCCCAGACCGGCCCAGAGGCCAGGATCTCCTGCCCACGAACCGGCAAACACTACTGCGTCACCGCCGAGAATCGAGTCTCCATGCTGTGGGTCCTGGCCCGTCAGCTGCTGAACGACCAGCAGGCCGGGAGCCTCCCCGAAGGGGCGGGATGGTGCGTAGACGAGGACGTCATGCGCGGCATCTGGGGCCGTGGCTGGGACCAGATGGGGCCCAACAACTACCAGGTGCTGTTGTCCCGGACCCGCCGCGAGCTGGTCAAGGCGGGCTTCGACGGCTGGTTCATCGAGAAGCGCCGCGGCCACACACGCCTGCGCCTGGGCAAGGTCAACCTGATCGAAGACGCCTAGCAGCCCTCGGGAAACCCCACGCCTACTGCGGCCCAGCAGTCGCTGCTGCGACAGGCGTCACTCTCGCCACAGAGCACGTGTGTAGCATCGACGTACGCAAAGTAAGCCTTCAACCGGCGTCGCTTCGTGCCACCTGTCTCGCTACGCGCCTGCAGGCCCACCCGTTACGGTCGCTACGGCTGGGTTCCTCCGCCTTACGGCGGAGCTTTCCCGAAGTCTGCTAGACTTCCCCGCGGGCCTGCTCGACCAAGCGGTCCATGATCAGCCCGTGGAAGCGCTCTTCCTGGGTACGGAAGCTCCAGCCCAGGTGGCTACCGCAGCCAGCGCAGTGGGCGATCTGCCAAGTGGCGCCGGGAAACCAACTGTACTCGGCGATCTCCGGCCCCCAGGGCACACAGCCGGGGGCCAGACGGAAGCAGGCGATGCGGTACAGGTAGCCGTGGGGATTCACGAAGCTGTGCTCGTGACAGCCCTGGACCGGGCAAGCCCAGCCGCGAGCGGTGACCTCACTGCCGCAGAACCGGCACAGCAAGCGCCCGCCCTCGGCGTCGTCCCAAGGGTCCCGGACCCGGGTCGCGGGCTTGTCCCTGCCCGCAGGATCCGCACTGTCGAGCAGCTCGAGCTCAGCACCCGTAGACATCAATAGGCGACCATCGCCTCACACGCGGCGGGCAGATCGAGGCCGCTCAGGTCGTAGTCCTGGCCGCACTCGGCCTCAGTCAGGGCGCCCTGACAGGCCGCGAAGTCCATGGAGAAGCCGGAGTCGGCGCACCACAGCTCCCGCTCGGCGGCCTCGCAGGCTGCCAGCGAGCTGTGCGAGACCGACCAGGCACCCTGGAAGTAGTAGCACTCCTGGTCCGCACACTCGCAGGCGCGACCGCACAGGGTCTCGACCATCTGCTCGCAGGGCGAGCGTGTGGTGTCGGACGCCAGGTCGAAGCAGCCGACCAGCAGCGCGGCGAAGACGAGGGGGAAACGTGACATGGGGCTCTCCTCCTGGGCGACATAGCACCCGCGAGGGGCTGCTGTGCGCCGCGCGCGCGGGCGATTCAGTCGCAGACCACGTACTCGTCGCAGGCCTCGGCGTTCCAGTCTTCGTCGTCCCACTGTTCACAGCTGGCGAACTTGAGCTGGCGATAGCAGCGCGACGCCAGCTGGTAGTCGATGTCGCAGAACAGCTCGGCGCCGTCCTGGACCAGCTCCCAGACGCCCTCGGTGTCGTCCACGCAGTCGTCGAGATCGTCATACCAGTCCTCGAAGTCCTCGGGCTCGCAGCTGCGGGCCTTCCTGCAGGTCATGGTGGCGAACTCCACCGCGAAGCTCTCTTCGGTCACGCCGCAGCCGACCAGCAGCATGCAGAGGCTGGTGAGGGCGAAGGGAGTGCGGGACATGGCTCTTCTCCAGGGGAGGATGGAGAGACGGTCTAACGTCCCCCGACGAAGGGCGGAGTGGGCGGGCGGGCGGCCCCGCGGCCCCCGGCCGCGAACGGGATAGCAGATCGCGAGGGACCAGGGCCCCGAACGGAGTTTGCCATGGCCGAGTACAGCGAAGGACAGGTCCTGGCCGAGCGCTTCGAGATCATCGGTGTGCTGGGTCGCGGTGGCATGGCCACGGTCTACCTCGCCCTGGATCGGGTGCGCGCCGAGCGCGTGGCCCTCAAGGTGCTGCACGACCACCTCGCCCAGGACCCAGCCATGCGCGACCGCCTACGCCGGGAGGTGGTGGCCGCCGCCAGGCTGCGCCACCCTGGCGCCCTGGTGGCCCACGAGCTGCACGACCTGGCCGGCACCTGGGCCCTCAGCCTGCCCTTCCACCCAGGCCAGACCCTGGCTGAACAGATCTCCCAGCAAGGGCCCATGGAGCCCGAGGCCGTGCGCCGCCTGGGCGTGCGCCTGGCCGAGGTGCTGGCCGAGGCCCACAACAAGGGGCTTCTGCACCGCGACCTCACCCCCAGCAACGTGATGATCGGTCCCCGCGGCGAGCCCATGCTCACCGACTTCGGGCTCGCTCGGCTGCGCGACGGCGGCAGCACCCGTGGCACCGGCATGCTGGGCACCCCCGGCTACGCCGCCCCCGAGGTCTACGACGGCGTCCGCGCCGACCCCCGCTCCGACCTGTACGCGCTGGGGGCCGTGCTCTATCTGGCGGCCACGGGCAAGACGGCCTTCGAGGCCGACAGCGCCATGCGGGCCCTGCACCGCCAGCTCAGCGGCGACTACACCCCGCTCCCGGATCTCCGCCCCGACCTGCCCCCCGATCTGGTGGCCACCATCCACGCCCTGCTGCACGAAGATCCCGCCAAGCGGCCTCAAGGCGCCCAGGACGTGGCCGAAGCGCTGCAGCTGCGCCAGGCGGCCGAGGCCGCCCCGGAACCCATCCACGCGCCACAGGCCCACACGCCCATCGCCACCAAGCCAGGCACTGCCCTGGCCTCCGCACAGCTACCCAGCGGGGAGTGGACGCTGATCGCCAAGCCTCCACGGAAGGACGACAAGCGCCACGAGCGCCGCGCCAAGCACGCCTGGCGCCAGGCCCGCCGGCGAGCCAAGGGCCGCATGGGCAGACAGGAGTGGCGCGATGGGTGGCGCGCGGATCCCGGCCGCATGGTCGGCGAAGTGCTGGGCATCGGCGGTGACTTCCTGGGGGAGATCATCGAGGGCGAAGGTGCCAGCCCCGAGCGCCTGCTGGCCGACGCGGTCGCGCAGGAAGCCGGCTTGCCCGAGGGCGCCCTGCGCAGATCAGCCACCACCAAGGAGCGCCGCTTCCGGGTGGTGCACGGCGTGGAGCGCAGCGCCGCCGACCGCCTGGCGCTCCTGGCGGGCGAGGCTGGCTACAGCACCGAGCTGGTGCCCGCCGACCGCAAGCAGCCCCTGCAGCTGGGATCCGCCATGGGCCCCCTCTTCCCGGCCATGGTCATGGTGGGGCTCGCTTTCTTCCTCGGCTTCCCCCTGGGCTACCTCTTCCTGGCCCTGGCGGCGGCCTTCACCATCACCGCCCTGGCCAAGACCGTGGACGGCTTGACGGGCCGCGACCTCGCCGGCCTGCCCCTGGCCTACCCCAACCAGCTGGGACCCCTGCTCGCCGAGGGCTTCCAGCTCGGCGCCATGCCCGCAGCACAGGCCGAGCCCGCGATGCCGGAGCCCAGCTCGGCCCAACCCGCCGCAGCGCAGGCACCCCAGGGCCGCGGCGCCCAGGTGTTGGGCAGGGTGGCGGCGGCCTTGGGAGCCCTCGACGCCGCCGTGGAGTCCCAGCGCGCCCAGCTGCCCCCCATCGCGGTGGCCGAGCTCGAGGAGACCACCGCCGAGCTGGGTCGTCGGGCCCAGGAGCTGGCTGCAGAGCTGGATGAGCTCGAGTCCGAGCTGGGTCAGCTCGAAGCTCACGACCCCGCCTCCCAGCTGGCCGCGCTGCAGGGTCGCCTGGCCCGGCTGGACACCCTGGCCCGCGCAGGCGAGCCCGTGGAGCCAAGCCAGCGCGCCCGCCTCGAGGCGGAGATCGCCGCCATCGGCGAGACCTCGGCCACCATCCAAGCCCTCGAAGGCCGCATCACCGCCGTGCTCTCCCGCCTGCTGGACATCGGCGGCACCGCCAGCCGCGTGCGCCGACAGCTGCTCGAAGAACCAGAGCCCGCCAAGTCCGTGGAGAAGCTGGGTGACCAGCTCAAGCGCCAGGCCGCCGCCGCCGCCCGCGCTCGCAGGGAGATGGCGGGAGGCTGAACTCGCCAGTGACAGCGAGCGGCGCTATCCTCGGAGAATGCGCTACCCGCTCCAGCTGATCCTGCTGCCGTTCCTGCTCGTCGCCTGCGAGCTGGGCCTGTCCTCGACCACGACGCCCCGCGACGACGTGCCCAAGACCGGCGAGAGCGACGACCCCTGGGACAGCGACGAGCCGGGCGACAGCGAGCCCGACGACCCGGACAACCTCCCCCCTCTGGCCGACGCGGGCGATGACCGCATCGTAGCCCTGGACGTGGTGGTGGAGCTGGATGGGTTCGGCAGCCAAGACCCAGAGGGCGAGGAGATCAGCTTCGCTTGGGAGATCCTGTCGATGCCCAGCGGCTCGGGCGTCACCCTGATCAACCCCAGCTTCGCCGACCCCATGTTCATCGCCGACGTGCCGGGCCCCTACGAGATCCAGCTGATCGTGCACGACGGCGTGCAGCCCAGCCGGCCCGACAGCGTGCTCATCACCGCCGAGTCCGACGCCGATCGGCCCGTGGCCAACGCCGGAGTCGGCCAGAGCGTCACCGTGGGCGACACCGTGCGCCTGGACGGCAGCGGCTCCTACGACCCCGGCGGCGAGTCCCTGAGCTACGCCTGGGTCTTCCGCACCCTGCCCTCCGGCAGCACCGCCACCCTGTCCAACCCCGCCTCGGTCAGCCCCAGCTTCGTGGCCGATCTCGAGGGCAACTACGACCTCAGGTTGGTGGTCAGCGACAGCACCTCCAGCTCCGACCCCGACAACACCATCGTCATCGCCACCGTGGACTCCGGCGGCGACGACTGCGGCTTCGGCTGCGCCCGCGAGGCTGAGATCGCCCTGCGCAGGCGGCTGGGAGGCACCGCGTTGGTGCTGTTCCCGCTGTTCTTCGGGTGGCGGATCAGGCGGCGTGAAGACCTGTAGCGGTCCCCCTCAGTTCCGACAGTCCACCGCACGCACCGTCCCCTGCACCCGCAGGCGGGGGTTCGAGCCCGGATCGTTCAGGTCCACCCTGACCTCCAACAGATCGTTGGCGTCGGTGGGGCCCAGCACCAGGGGCGTCCGTTCTCCCCACACGCCGACGCGACCGGGAACCCTGGCACCCTCGACGCCGGCGTCGCCCTCGGCGTCCACCACCACCAGCAGGTCCGGCTCCCCTCGCTGCCAGTGACGCCAGCTGCAGGTCACGGGCTGACTCGAGAGGATCAGGTTGTCGACGTCGAAGATGGTGTCCACCAGGGCCATGGCGATGGGCACCGGCTCGCCGGCGAGCTCCACCTGCAGCCCTTCCTGGGGCCGCGCGGGGGTGACCGGGGGCAGCTCACCACAGGGATGAACGTCCATGGCCCCCTCGAGGGTCAGCGCGCTGTCCATCAGGCGGTGCTCCACGTAGAAGGCCACTCGACCACCCGCGATGGCCCCAACGCCGACATCGCCCTCGGCGTTGGCCGAGACCCCGTTCTCCGGACGACCCCAGGCCGCCCGGGACACGCCGGGCCTGCGCTCGGGGCCCAGCCGGGGGGCGATGCTGAGCTGCACCCAGGTCAGGCCTTCGGGGTGGGGCGAGGCACCGTCCACCTGGCTGCAGTCCACGGGCCCATCGGCCAGGAGCACTTGCTGGGTCTCGCCACCCCGCGAGGCCCACAGGGCGTGGGTGAAGACCACCCGCTCGCCGTCCACCGTGGCCACCAGCCCCCGGCCCTCCACTCCGGGCAGGGCGGGCGCGGCGGGCGCGGGAGGCGACGGAGGGGATGCGGGCCGCCGGGGCAGCGCGTCGTCCAGCCCCAGCTCTTCGGGGGTGTGACAGGCGCCGGCGGCATCCTGCACGCAGCGGCCGTCGCTCAGGCAGGCATCGGCGGCACAGCCGTAGGGCGAGCCGTACACGCTGCTGCCGTCGGTACACTGCTGCACCAGCCAGCTGGACAGCCCGCAGCGCCCGAAGGCCTGGCACTCCAGGGACGCCTCGCAGTGGGCGGCCTCCATGGGCAGGCACAGGTGGTTCGCGTGCTCGCAGCGGCCCCGCACCAGGCACTCGATGGTGCCGGCGCAGCTGTCGTCCGTGGGGGCGCAGGTGCCCTCCTTGGCGGTGCAGTCCCCACGGACCACGCAGACCTCGGAGCGCTCGCAGTAGCTGCGAGGGTCGGCGCAGATCCCGCCCCGCAGGGTGCAAGGCCGGGTGCCGTCCTCGAGCCCCTCGACACAGGCCACCGACCCCTGGCAGTCGGCGTCGCTGCGGGCCACGCAGACCCCCAGCTCGGCATCCAGGTGGCAGCGGCCGTGGTCCGCGCAGCCCGCGGAAGCCCGGCAGGCGGCGGCGTCCACCACCCGGCACACCAGCCCGTCGCGCTCACAGGCACCCTCGGCCTCACAGGGCGCGTCGCACCAGCTGACGGCATCCGCCCACGCGCGCCCGCAGGCCCGCTCGTTGCTGGGGGCGCAGCGCTCGTCTTCAGCGCAGGCCACCGACGCCCGGCAGCCCCGCTGGCTGGTGACACAGGCGCCTCCGGCGCCCAGCAGGCACAGACCGTCCTGGGCGCAGCGGTCCGACCCGAGGCAGTGGGCAGGCTCCGCCGCGATGCAGGCCTCCGGGTCGATGTGCGGATCGTAGGCGCAGCGCCCCTCGGTGCGGCACAGCTCCGTGGCCGCGCAGTCGTCGCTGGACTCCACCACACAGCGCCAGCCCCGGTCCCCCGCCCGCCAGGTGCGCACCCCGCAGCGGCCGTGCTCGGCGCATTCCTCGCTCTGTCCACAGCGCACGGACAGGGCCGTGTCCCACAGGAACGAGCAGCCGCTCAGGAACAGAGGGACGAGAATCAACAGGACGCGGAGCATCCCGAAGCCTCACCCATGCGCCGGCGAAGAGCCAGCCCTATACGCCAAAGCGCGCGTCGTACTCGGACCGCAGCACGCCCATGTGCAGGGCGTCGATGAAGCGGCCGCCTGTGTAGATCGACTCGCGTCGCACGCCCTCTTCGACGAATCCTAGCGCCCGGTAGGTCTTGAGCGCGCGCAGGTTGCTCTCGAAGACCTCGAGCTCGATGCGGTGCAGCCCCAGCTCGTGGAAGGCGAAGCGCATCATCAGGGCCATGGCCTCGCTGCCGTAGCCCTTGCCCCAGGCGTCTTTTTCACCGATGACGATGCCGATCTCGGCCCGGCGGTGGTGGCGCTCAATGCCGTGCAAGCCCACGTTTCCCACGTGCCGCCAGTGACCCTCGATGAGGGCCTCGACCCCGAAGACGTAGTCGTCAGGGCGATCCGCCAGGCCCTCGAGCCAGCGCTCCTCCGCCATGGTGGACAAAGGCGCGAACACCAGCAGCCCCTCGCGGACCTCGGGGTCGTTCATCCAGCGGAGCAGAGTGGGGATGTCCATGCGCTCCAGGGCACGCAGGCGAACACGTTCACCGATCAGCATGGCGAGGCTCCTGACTTGATACACTCCTGCGGCCCCTAACGGGTTTCGGAGCCTCTCATGCCGCACCTGGTCCGCTCAGTGAAGATCCCACTCTCCCTGATCCTCGCCCTCTGGCTCTGCATGGCGGGGCCTGCCCAGGCCCAGGATGAGCTCCCCCCCGAGCTCCAGCCCTGGGTGGCGTGGGTGCTCGCAGGACACCCGACCCTGGCGTGCCCCGTGACGGCCCAAGGCGCCGCGTGCATCTGGCCCGGCGAGCTTCGTCTCGAGCTCGGCGCGAGCGGTGGAAGCTTCGACCTGGCGGTGCACACGGATCGGGAGATCGCCGTGCCCCTGCCGGGCGGCCAGGCCCGCTGGCCCCAGCAGGTCCAGGCCGACGGGCAACCGGCCGTGGTGCGGGACCAGGGCGGACTGCCCATGGTGGTCCTGGGGCCTGGAGACCACACGATCCAGGGCCGCTTCGTGTGGTCCAGCCTGCCGCAGGGGCTGCCGCTGCCCACCACCACCGGGCGCGTGCTGCTCACGGTGGCTGGACAGGCCGTGGCACAGCCCGCCATCGACGACGAAGGCCTGCTGCGCCTGGGCCCCGGTGGCAGCGCACCCGCGGCCGAGGAGCGCCTGGACCTCGAGGTCTCCCGGCATGTGATGGACGGCGTGCCCCTGCGGGTCGATACCCGCATCACCCTGCGAGCATCGGGCTCCGCACGGGAGGTGAACCTGGGGGTGGTTGGCGTGAGCGGCACCCAGCCCGTCAGCCTCAGCGCCGATCTGCCGGCCCGCTTCACCGCCGAGGGTGAGCTGGTGGTCCAGGTGCGCGCCGGCACCTTCGCGGTCGGCATCGAGGCCCTGCACGAAGGCCCGGTCACCAGCCTGGCCGCCCCCGCCCTGCCCGCCCCCTGGCCCGCCCAGGAGTTCTGGGCTGTGACCACCGACGATCAGGTCCGCGCCGTAGAGCTCACCGGCCCGCCCTCAGTCGACCCCGCCCGCACCCCCCTGCCCGACGACTGGCGCGGCCTGGCCACCTACATGGTCTCCTCGACCCAGCCGCTGGCCTTCGGCGAGCTGCGCCGGGGCGAGCCCGAGCCCGCCCCCAACCGCCTCAACCTCGACCGGGAGATCTGGCTCGACGCCGACGGCAGCGGCTTCACCTTCCGCGACCGCATCGACGGCAGCATGGCCCAGGGCTGGGGCCTGTCCATGCTGGCCCCCTACGAGCTGGGACACGCCGTGGAGTACGGCCGCGATCTGGTGATCACCAAGGACGCAGCGGGCCGCCCGGGCGTGGCGCTGCGCAGCGCCGACCTGCACCTGGTGGCCGAGTCTCGGGTCGAGTCCCGCCCCGCTCTCCTGCCCATCGTGGGCTGGGGCACCGACGTCAGCTCCCTGCAGGCCACCCTGCACCTGGCCCCGGGCTGGCGCCTGCTGGCCGCCACCGGCGTGGACCGGGTGCCCGGCTCCCTGCTCCACGACTGGGACCTGTTCGACCTGTTCTACGTGCTGATCCTGGCCCTGGCCGCCGGTCGCTTGCTGGGCTGGCGCTGGGCCGCCGTGGCCCTGCTGGGGCTCGCTCTGTCACGCCAGCACAGCGACGCCCCCAGCTGGGCCTGGGTGCTGCTGCTGGTCAGCGTCGGGCTGCACCGCTGGGTGCCTGAAGGCTGGCCTCGCCGGGTGGCCTTGGGCCTGCGCTGGACCCTGGGCGCCCTGCTGCTGATCATCCTTGTGCCCTTCGCCGTGGATCAGGTGCGCACGGGCCTGTTCCCGGTGCTGGAGCATCCCTGGCAGAGTTCGGTGCCCGACCAGGACGTGTTCTTCGGCGCTCCACCCCAGGGGCCGACCTCCACGGTCTCCCCCTACGATCAGGACATCGACGGCCTGGAGGGCAAGGCCAGGCCAGAGCCCCAGCAGGCCATGGACCACCGCCAGCGCGGCGAGCTCGGGGACTCCCTCGACTTCGGGGACATCGGCGGCCTGCTGGCCTCCGAGAGCGGCCTCACCCGCGGCTCCGGCATCAAGAAGGGCAAAATCGACGACGGCCGCTACCTCTCCCTGCAGTACGACCCCACCTCGGTGGCCACCACCGGCCCGGGCGTGCAGCAGTGGAACTGGAACCCCAGCGCCACCGAGTACTACGACTGGGACAGCGGCCCCACCTTCGGTGGCGACCCGGTGCTCGAGTGGTCCGGCCCCGTCAGCTCCGACCACACAGTCCGCCTGTTCCTGCTCGGGCCCCAGGCCAACGGCGCCATGAACATGCTCCGCGTGCTGCTGCTGCTTGCCCTCGGGCTGCGCATGGCGGGCCTCAAGACCCTGCGCATCCCCCGCGGCGCCGTCCCCGCAGCCGCGGTCGTCCTGGCCGCCGTGCTGCTGGCTCCCGCGGCCCAGGCCGCCCCCGACGCCACCGTGCTGAGGGAGCTCGAGCAGCGCCTCACCCAGCCCCCCGCCTGCGGACAGGCCTGCGTCTCCACCCCGGGTCTGGCGCTGACCGTCCAGGGTGGCAGCCTGGTGATGGAGGCCGAGGTCCATGCCGAGGCTGCCAGCTCGTGGCCCGTGCCTGGTCCGGCGCGCGCCTGGGTGCCCGCCGAGGTGACCATCGACGGCCAGCGCACCTCCGCCCTGGCCCGCCTGGACGACGGCTTCCTGCACGTCCGCCTCGACCCCGGCGTCCACCACCTGCGCATCACGGGCCCGCTGCCCGCCAGCGACAGCCTCACCCTCACCCTGGCCGCGGCCCCCAAGCGGTCCAGCTGGCGAGCCAACCCGGACTGGACCCTGGACGGCCTGCACCCCGACGGCACCGCCGAGCGCACCGTGCAGCTCACCCGCACCCTGCCCAGCACCGTGGGCGCCGCCGACACCACAGCCGAAAACCTCGCGCCCTGGCTGGTGGTGCGCCGCACCCTGGACCTGGGCATCCCCTGGAGGGTGCGCACCGAGGTGGAGCGCGTCGGCGGCAGCGACGCAGCCTTGAGCCTGCTGGTGCCCGTGCTCGAGGGCGAAGGGGTGACCGACGAGAGCCTGCAGGTGCAGGACGGCCAGGTGCGGGTCAGCCTGGACCGCAACCGCCCCGCGGTCAGCTGGGTCTCCACCCTGGAAGAGCGCGACAGCATCGTGCTCACCGCTCCCGCTGGCGTGCCCTGGACCGAGCAGTGGAGCTTCAGCTGCAGCCCGGTGTTCAGCTGCGAGGCCACCGGCATCGACCCCATCGAGCACAGCCAGGCCGGTGCCTGGGCCCCCCGCTGGCTCCCCTGGCCGGGCGAGAGCGTCACCCTGACGGTCAGCCGCCCCGACGCCGTCTCCGGCCAGACCATCACCATCGACCAGGCCCGCCTGGACTGGACCCCCGGACGCCGCCTGGGCGAAGGCAGCCTGGGCATGGTGGTGCGCACCAGCCAGGGCGGGCAGCAGGCGGTCACCTTGCCCCCCGGCGCCAAGCTGCAGCAGGTCACCATCGACGGCCGCGAGCGGCCCCTGCAGCTTCGGGAAGGCCAGGTCTGGCTGCCGCTGCAGCCCGGAGCCCAGAGCGTGCTGCTCAGCTGGCAGCAGCCCCACGATCCCTCACTGTTCAGCGGCGTGCCCACCCTGGACCTCGGCTCCCCCGCGGTGAACGTGGGCGTGGTGATGCATGCCCCCGCTGAGCGCTGCATCCTGGCCGTGGTCGGCCCGGGCTGGGGCCCTGTGCCTCTGTTCTGGACCTATGTGCTGGTGGTGCTGGTAGCGGCGCCCTTGCTGGCCCGGCTGCCCTGGACCCCCCTGCGCACCTGGCAGTGGCTGCTGCTGGGCCTGGGCATGACCCAGGTGCCCATCCTCTGCCCGGCCATCGTGGTGGGCTGGTTCGTGCTGGTGGGCTTCCGCCGCCAGCGGGCGCCCAAGGCCTGGTGGGCCTTCGACCTCACCCAGCTGGCGGTGATCTTCGCCACCATGGTGGCCCTGATCAGCCTCTACGCCGCGATCCATGCAGGCCTGCTGCTTCAGCCCGACATGCAGATCGAGGGCAACGGCTCGAGCGCCACCGAGCTGATGTGGTTCGCGGACCGCATCGACGGCGCCATGCCCACCCCCGCGGTGCTCTCCATCCCCATGTGGTCCTGGCGCGTGGCCATGCTGCTGTGGGCCCTGTGGCTGGCCGCCAGCCTGCTGAAGTGGCTTCCCTGGACCTGGACCAGCTTCCGCAAGGACCGCTGGTTCGCCGCGCCTCCTGCTCCCGAGCGCCCGCGTGGCAAGGGCGGCCTCGACCCCAGCGCGTCCGCGGCCCCGGCTCCCACCACACCCGCGCCCGCCCCGATCCTGCCGGCGGACCCTACAGAGGCGCCCTGACGCCCGCAGCCTGACGAGGGTTCAGGCCTCGGGAGCCGCGTAGGCGCCCGCGTTCATGCACGCGGGGTCGTCGGCGCAGTCCGCGTCGTCGCAGTCCACATCGCCGTCGCCGTCATCGTCCAGATCGTCATCGCAGGCGTACTCGACGTCCGGTGCCCCATAGAGGACGCCGCTCTCGGTATCGACCTCGTCACCACAGCCGATCAGGGCCCCGGTGGCCACCAATGCGGCCCCAGCCCAGGCCACGGCACGCAGGGGTTTGTGCTGCTCGAGGCGCTCGCAGAGATCGTCGAGGTGAGCCCGAAGTGCATGCGGATCCATGATTCCTCCGCGCGCATCCTGGCATGGCCCGAAGCCCTCCGGCGCTGTTCGCCTTCCATTACGCTTTCTTCCTTCCTTTTCGCGATCTGTCAGGAGGAGGTCGCGCGACCAGAAAGCCCCACGCTCTTCGCGCGCGCGTGCTAATATTGACAAACACGCACCTTCCCGCCGACCACGGGGCCCACAAGCCCGGGGGTCAGGGGGAGGTTTGATGTCTAAGACCCCCTGCTGACGTGAGACCGCCATGAGCCAAAGCCGCGAGCGCCAACGCCGGAAGCAACGCGACCTCTCCCAGAGCTCACAGCTCCAGGAACAGACCGTCAGCCAGGTCGTCCGCCCCGAACAGGCCCAGCCTGCCAGCAGCACGGTCGCCCAGCTGCAGGACACCTTTGGCAACCAGTTCGTGCTCGAGGCCCTGTCCCAACAGGCCCAGCAGGGGCCCACCGCCATGGCCGCCCAGGCCATCCAGCTGGGCATCGCAGGCGTCGACGCCCAGGACATGATGCCCGGCACCGGCTCCATGTCCGTGCTCCGCGCCCAGATCCACGCCGACCTGCGCGCCGGCACCGGCGCCCCCAGCCCCGAAGCCGAGCTCGAGCGCACCGTCCGCCGCACCGGCCGCCCCCTGCCCCCCGCCGTCCGCGCCCGCATGGAGGCCGCCTTCGGCCACGACTTCTCCCACGTCCGTATCCACACCGACGCCGCCGCCGCCCGCGCCGCCGCCGACATCCAGGCCCGCGCCTTCGCCGTGGGCTCCGACGTGTTCTTCGGGGCGGGCGTGTACGCCCCCGACTCCCCTCAGGGCGAACAGATCCTGGCCCACGAGCTCGCCCACGTCGAGCAGGCCGATCAGGGACGCCTGCCCTCCCCCAGCGGCGACGGGCTCTCCATCTCGGCCCCAACCGACAAGGCCGAGGTCGAGGCCGTGTCCCGCGCCCGCGTGGTGGGCGCTTCCCTGGGCGCCCTCGGCTCCGACCAGCTCTCCGTCAGCGCACCTGCGGTCGAGTCCTCTCCGGCCCAAGTGGCCGAGGCCTCCTCCGATGCCCCCGTCATGCGCGACGCCCGCGGCGCCCTGGGCGGCCTGTCCCGCCAGCTCAGCGAGCGCTCCCCCCGTGGCAGCCAGCGCTCGTCCAGCCGCCGCAGCACCACCCAACCCCGCGGCAGGTCCCAGCAGCCGTCCAGCGGTGGCGGCCAGCAAGCCGGCCGGGGCAGCCAGCAGGCCCCGCGCCAGGCCCAGCCCGAGCGCCAGCAAGGCGCACCCCGAGGCAGCGCCCCCGACGCCAGCGAGCTGCTGGCCAACGCCCTGGCCACCGCCATCGTCACCATCCTCCCCACCGAGGACCAGCAGCAGCCCGGCGCGGAGGGCGAGCGCGAGGGCGGACGCCCCGGGCCCGGCAGCTCCTCCCAGCGAGCCCGCGGCGGGCAGCCCCCAGCCGGCGGCGAACGCGGCGGCCGGCAGCAGCCAGGCCGAGGTCCCGAAGGCGAGCGCGGCGGCGAGCAGGGCCCCGAGCAGCCCCTCGACCCCCAGGAGCGCCTCGAGCAGTTCATCACCGGCCAGATCATCGAGCCCGCTGTGGCCGAGGTGGGCCTCAGGCCCGAGCACGTCCAGCAGGCCCTCGACGTCTTCCGCCCTCGGGAACAGGAACAGGTCCGCGGTCGCGCTCAGCAAGACCCCCAGCGCGGCCCTCAGCCCTTGCTCGATCTGGTCCCCGAGGCTCTCGAGCGCGCCGCACCGATCCTCGACCAGCTCCGGGCCGAGGCCGGCGAAGGCGGGGTCCAGCGCCCCGAAGCTGCCGAGGTCGACCGCGCGCGCACCTCCAGCCCCGAGGCCGAGGCCGCCACCCCAGCGGTGACGCTGCCCCAGCCCACCCCCTCCACCGAGCCCGGCCCCAGCGCCACCCCCCAGACCCGCACCACACCCAGCAGCGCGGCCCCCGTTCCAGACCAGCGCCCCTCCGGCCAGCTGGCCCCCGACCAGGAAGCCGCGGCCGTGGCCGAAGAGCAAGACGAGATCGAGGAGGTCCTCGAAGAAGCCGAGCAGGAGGCCGAAGAAGCCGCCGCAGGCTCTGAGCGGGAGCAGGAAGCGCCCGAGGCCGAGCCCGTGCCCACGGGGCGGGGGCGCGTCTCGGCGGCCCAGCAGAGCTACGAAGACCAGCGGGACTACCTCGAGGCCGAGATCCACAAGGTCGAGATCGACCTCGAGTGGAACGAGACCGACCTGGGCACCACCGGCGGCAAGCTCACGGGCAAGCAGGACCGCATCGGCGCCACCCAAGGCCAGATGGACGACAACGCCGACCGGCGCGACTCCCGGCGCGAGCTGGTCGAGCAGCGCTCCGAGGCCGCGCAGGCCCAGAACAAGCCCCCCCAGCCCCCGGACAAGGACAGCCAGCTCCGCTTCCACGACCTCAAGGCCAAGCGCTTCCCGCAGGAGATGAAGGGCTACGAGCGCGACGTCAACAAGCTCAAGGACGAGACCGAGGCCCTGAACCAGGAGCAGGAGCGCCTCAACGAGCTCATGCAGCAGCTCCAGGACGAGCTCAACGCGCTGCAGCCCCCCAGCAGCGGCGGCGCCGCCCATGGCCCGGAAGATGTCCCCAAGATCTGCGAGAAGCTCAGCGAAGCCATCACCAAGAAGACCACCGATACCCAGCGCACGGTCGACACCCTCACCCGTGAGCGCGACGACCTGACCACCCGGGTCGAGGGCCTCACCACCACCCTGTCCGACCTCCAGATCGAGTACCAGACCTCCTACGACCAGTGGCAGGACACCCAGGACGACATCGATCGGGCCGACGCCGATCTCGCCTCCCAGCAGACCACCCTGGCCAGCACCGACGGCACCGCGGGCGGCCAGAGCGTCCCCACCAGCGCCGCTGGCGACAACACCTGCACCGCGATCAGCGAGGAGCGATCGGGCCTCGCCGCCCTGCTCGACAGCCTCGAGGCCGCCTGGCGCACCGAGATCCCCGCCCGCCGCAGCGAAGCCGAGACCCAGAAGACCGAGGCCGAGACCCAGCTCGCCACCAAGACCACCGAGCTGACCGAGGCCGAGGAAGAGATCCGCCTGATGGAGCTGGCCGTGACCACCCTCGAGGGCGGCACACTGCTCTACGAGCAGATCGCAGCCCGGTTCGGCCTGAGCGCGCGCAAGTACTTCTACGCTCCCGGCCATCGCCCCTGGAGCCCGGACGACGAGTTCCGCACCGAAGAGCAGATGGAGGCGGAGCGCCAGCTGTTCGCCGCTCAGCAGGAGCAGACCACGGAGAACACCGAGACCGACACCACCGTCGGCCCGGTCTCCCTCACCGACGCCACCGCCACCGACCGCGAGCACGCGGCCACCGACTCGGACACCGCCACCACCCCCGCCACCCAGACCGCCGCTCAGCGCCGCGAGGAGCAGGAGCGCCAGGAACAGCTGCAGCGCGACGCCCTCATGCGCGACATCAGCGCGGCTCGCAACATGCCCCCCGAAGAGCGCGCCCGCCGCCTCGAGGCCCTGGGCGCCGGCCAGACCCCGCGCAAGACCCCCGAGCAGCTCGCCGGGATGCTCGACCAGCAGTACAGCGACACCGGCACGGCCATCGCGTCGCAGAACATCCGGGCGCCCATCACCCAGAGCGCCGAAGAGCAGCAGCGCATGGCCACCCTGGCCGGCGTCTCGTTGGACGCCCTGCAGCGCTGGTCCGAAGAGCAGACCCGCCGCGACCAGCAGGCCCGCGCCGCCCGCTACCTGGGCCTGCCCGCCGAGCAGGGCCAAGAGGCCGCCGATCGCCTGGCCACCCTGGGGGCCCAGCGGGGCCTCTCGGGCGACCAGATGCTCAACCACCTGATCTTCCTGCCCGAAGATCAGCTCGAGGACGACGCCAGCCTCCGCGCCCTGGCCGCCCAGGTCCGCACCGCGGCCCAGAGCGACGACACCCTGGGTGCCGGCCGCCCCGCCGGCCAGAGCCTCGAGGTCTGGCGCCAGGCCCAGGTCGAGGCCGCCCGCTCGAGCCAGGTCACCATCGTCCAGACCCGCGCCATCGCCCAGAGCCTGGGGGTCAGCTTCGGCGAGGTCGACGGGTACGTGGCCTCCATGGCCAGCGCCTCGGGCGTCACGGCCGACCAGATCCGCGCCCAGCTGCAACGGGGCGGTCCGGCCCAGGGCCAGGGCCAGTCCATGTCAGCCGAGCAGATCAACGCCCGGCTGCAGGAGATCCACCTGATCTCCGATCCCGCTCAGCGCGCCCAGGCCCTGCAGGGCCTCACGGGCCAGGTCCCCGTCCAGCAGCTCATGGGCGCCATGCTCGCCAACGGCGAGAACGGCAACGGGCTGGTGGAAGGCCCCGTGGCCAACCAGCAGCTCGACGCCCGCCTGGACGCCATCCGGGCCATGCCCATGCAGCAGCAGTGGGAGGCCTACGCCAACCTCTCCCGCATGACCGGCATGGCGCCGGACACGCTGATGCGCGCCCAGCGCAACCGCGACACCCGCGACACCGCGCTCAACGGCGTCAGCGAGATCCGCGCCAACGGCGACCTCAGCCCCCAGGAGCGCACCCGCCGCCTCGAAGAGCTCGCCCAGCGCATGAACCTCACGGTTCAGCAGCTCCAGGACGCCTACGAACAATCCATCATCGCCACTCAGGCCGCGCTGGCCCGCGCCGCCGGGCGCAACGTCAACCAGGGCCCCCGCCGGCCCGGCGACCCGCTCACCTCGAACCTCTTCGAAGGGGCCGACCCCGCCAGCCTCAGCCCCGCCGCCCAGGCCATCCGCGACCTGCAGGCCGGCAACCTGTCGGGCAACGACGCCGAGCGAAAGATCCAGCAGGTGGCCGAGCTCACGGGCATGGACCCGGCCGACATCCGCCGCTTCAGCGCCGTGGCCACCATGGAGCACAACCAGCGCGAGTGGGGTGCCCGCCTGGGCATGGAGGGCCCCCAGGCTGCCCAGCAGCTCACCACCTGGGCCGAGCAGCGAGGCATCACCCCCGAGGAGATGCTCAACCACCTGCGGCGCCTGCCCCCCGATCAGTGCCCCCCCGAGCTGCGCGACGCCCAGCGGGCCCTGGCCCGGTGGGACCGGGACAACGCCGGCGACGACACCCACAGGCAGGACGTCGACGAGCTGGCGCGCCGCCGCCGCGAGGCCGGCCTGCGCGGCAACCAGACCTTCCAGCGCATCGAGACCAACCCCGCCGCCATCGCCGCCATCCAAGACCCCACCGCGAGGGCCGCGGCCCAGCGGGAATACAACGACTACATCGCCTTGCGCAACGAGTTCATCAACGAGATGGACGAGACCGGCGTCGACGACGACGAAGCCATCGAGATCCTGCGCCGCATGACCCCGGCCCAGCGCGCCGCGCTCATGGCCGACCCCGCCGCCGTGGACGAGGACGGCTATGACGTCCGCACCTCGTTCCAGAACGGCGTGAGCGGCGACGAGCTGAACGCCGGCCTGGCCCTGATGAACCAGGCGGGCAAGTACAACGAAGCCCTGGCCAGCGGCGTGCAGGAGCGCGTCACCGAGGCCACCCAGGCCGCCACCGCCCTCGAGCAGCGCACCCAGCAGACCATGCAGGTCGCCACCCTGCTGGGCACTCCCGGCGAGGCGGGCTCCACGGTCCCCCTGCCCGTGGCGGAAGCGAACGCTCGCATCGACGCCCTGGCATCCGCCAACGGCTGGTCGCGGGAAGAGACTGTGCGCCAGCTGCGCTCGGCCGAAGACCCCCAGGCCCTGCTGCGCCCGCTCTTCACCATCACCGAGTCCGAGGCCACCCGCCTCGACGGCACCAGCACCACCCGCACCCAGCCCTCCCAGGCCCTTCGCCAGGAGCTCACCCGGGTCAACGCCCTGCCCGCCAACGAGCGCCGCGAGGCCCTGCTGCGCCTGCAGAGCATCGCGGGGCTGACCGACGAGCAGATGCGCGCCACCCAGGGCGAGCTCACCGTCGAGAACCACGTCGTGCAGACCCTGCACCAGGCCCGGGAGCTGCCTGCCGAGGAGCGCGCCCGCGTGCTCGAGCGCCTGCGGGAGCAGACCGGCCGCAGCGACGCCGAGCTCGAGGGCATCTACACCCGCATCATGGCCCAGGACCAGGCCGCCCTCGCGGGTGCGCCCCAGGCCCAGCAGCACATCCAGACCCTGCGGGACTGCCCCATCGGCGACCTGCAGACCCACGCCGAGGAGGTCTCCCGCCAGACGGGCATGCCCGTCGACGTCGTCTTGCGCCTGGCCCAGGCCGACCGCTCCCAGCAGCCCGGCCGCTCCATCGCCACCTTCGTGGGCACCGACAACGCCGCTCAGGAAGGCTTCCGCAACGAGGCCTACCGGCGCAACATGAGCGCCGAAGAGTTCGCCGACTACCTGGCCCGCTCCCCGGTCGGCGAGCTGCCTCCCGAGCTGCGCGCGCTGCGCCAGAGCGTCCTGGACAGCGGCTACCAGGTCCAGCACACCCAGTCCGAGCAGGACCAGCGCCGCCGGGCCCTGGGCGACCCCAACGACCCCAACTACATCCGCCAGCGCAACATCCTCTTCAACCAGCTCACCCACGACTGCACCGACGAGGCCATCCTCAACGCGCTCAACGCCATGACCCCGGCCCAGCGCAAGATGTTCTTCGAGGAGTGGGAAGCCCGGCGCCTGGCCGGGGGCACCATCGGCGGCGGCGACGACGCCCGTGAGATGCAGCCCATCGAGGACCAGCTGCGGGACGCGCTTCAGGGTGGCGACGAAGACCGCGGCCTGGCCCTGCTGCGGGCCTCCAACGAGTTCAACCCCGAGGCCTCCCTCGAGCTCGACGTACACGAGCCGCGCTTCACCGGCCTGCGCAACTCCCTGCTGCGGGAGATCCAGCCTCCGGGCCAGCCCGACCCCGACACGGTCCGCTACTACTTCGAGCAGATGACCCCGGCCCAGCGCTCCCAGTTCTTGCGGGACCAGGACGCGCTGGTCAACGCCGCCACGGCCGAGAAGCGCGATGGCCGCCGCAGCGACAGCGAGATGCCCGTGCGCATCGACACCCTGATGAGGGGCGACCACGGCTTCCAGGTCATGCTGCAGGACGCCCAGCGCATGAACCAGGACCCCAACACGGTCCGGCTGCGCGACGCGGGGCGCACCCGCGCCCTCGAGGTCGAGACCCGGGTCCGCGAGACCGATCGGGCCATCGAAGCCCTGCACTGGGAGGGCGACCGCAACCAGGCATACGAGCTGCTGCAGAGCATGTCCCGGGACAACCAGCTGTCCAACGAGAACATGCTGCGCATGCTCGAGGGCCGCGAGCTGGTGGACGACACCGACCAGACCCCCGAGTACATCACCCGCAACCTGCGCACCGCCCCCAGCGAGCGCCGCCGCATCGCCGCCCGCGAAGCCCGCGCGGTCCCCAGCGACGCCGAGCGCTCCGCTACCCAGCGCGAGTCCCGCGGCGACGCCCTGGCCGGCTACACCATGGACGCCGATCAGGTGGCGTCCCACGCCCAGCAGATCCAGACCTTCCTGGACGGCGGCTTCCCGCGCCCCACCCCGCGCCAGGTGGCCGACCTGCTGCACGGCTGCAACCCCCGGGAGCTCTCCGAGCTGGACCGGCGCCTGCAGCCCGGGGGCCTGGCCGCCCTCACCCAGCAGCGACGCGACGCCAACGGCCGCTTCCTGCCCCGCATCTTCGGCCCCTCCGCCATCGAGGTCAGCTCCATGATCCGGCGGGCCGAGGACTACCGCACGGTGGAGCGTGAGGACGCCCTGGTCCTCGAGCTCTCGGCCAACGATCCCCGCTCCCAGATCGATCCCTCCACCCCCGACGGCCTGGCCCAGCGCATGGCCTGGGCCCGGGGCCTGCCCCCCGAGCAGCGGGTGGCCGAGCTCAACCGCCTCCAGAGCGCCCTGCGGCGCGACGGCCCCGTGGACTTCGGCGCCACCATCGCCCAGGCCTACCTGGGCGGCACCCTGGGTGGTTCATCCCAGGTCATGCGCCCGGCCCTGCTGGCCCAGGTGCAGGCTGCCCAGAACCTGCCCCCCTCCCAGCGCGACGCCCAGCTGGCCATGCTGGCTCGGCTGTCCGGCCACAGCGAGGTGCGCGAGCTCGAGCAGGCCGCGTCCCGCTCCCAGGCCAACCTGCGCGCGCTGACCGAGTTCCAGCGGGTCGAGGACATGCCCGAGAGCGAACGCCTGGCCGAGATCAGCCGCATCTGCGCCAGCTCCGGCATGTCCGAGGGCGAGCTGCGCCTGCTGCTCGAGCAAGCCGAGAACTCCGGCGTGCTCGACCGCCCGCTGCAGCCTCTGTCCGACGACGCCAAGGTCGAGATCGACCGCATCAAGGACATCCAGGACCCCGAGGAGCGCCGCACGGCCCTCGAGGCCCTGGGCCGCACCTACGGCCTCACCGCCGCCGACATGATCGCCCACCTCAACCAGCAGAGCGCCCAGGCCCGCCAGGAGTCCGGGCTGCAGGTGGCCGCCCAGCGCCAGGCCGAGGAGATCGCCGAGAAGATCCGCGGCGGCGACGAGGACGAGATCCGCGCCATCATGCAGCGCTACGGCAGCGATCCCGCCGCCTTCCAGCGCATCCTGCGGGAGTACCCGGGCGGTATCGAGACCCTACAGCGCGCCCTGCGCTCGGAGTTCGGACGCAACGATCCCGACAACATCGACTTCCTGGACATGATCGACCGGGCCGAGAGCTTCACCCCGGCCCCAGACCTGCCCCCCGGCGTGAACGCCTCGGTCTCCCTCGAGCTGCAGGACATCCTGCGACGCTTCCCCCAGACCAGCGACCCCGAGCAGCAGCGGCAGCGCGACTCGGCCCTGGCCCAGTTCAAGCTCATGAACGGGCTGTCCGAGGCCGCCTTCACCTCGGTCCAGGCCCACGCCGAGCACCAGAGCGTGGTGTTCGACCAGGACGTCGAGCGCCGCAAGCGCATGATCGAGGCCGAGGTCAACTCGATGTACGTCGACGACGACCGCATGCGCGAGATCATCATGGGCGCCGACCCCGCCCTGCTGCACGCCCTGATGGAGCGCTACCCGCAGCTGATGCGCGACGCCATGGACGGCACCGGCGGCGACACCTACAACGACATCGAGCAGCAGTTCGCCCAGACCCGCGAGGTCATGGGCCTGCCCTATGCCCAGCGGGCCGACCGCGTCCGCGACATGCGCGTCGAGTACAAGGCCGCCCAGCTGGCGGACGAGTTCGACGCCTGGTTCTGGAACGACTCGGGCCGCGTGCACGAGCTGCTGGCCGACTGCTCCGAGGAAGAGCTGCGCCTGCTGGACGAGCGCTTCGGCGGTCGCCTGAACCAGAAGATCGACGAGGTGATGCAGCCCACCATCTTCCAGAGCCTGGCGGTGGTGG
>ERZ890953.283-NODE-283-length-30023-cov-8.140083_pt1 | contig 30023 bp, 26 predicted proteins | sample MGYA00521264_ERZ890953 | MGnify/ENA primary metagenome ERZ890953 (study PRJEB32303, sample SAMEA104408629) | aquatic metagenome | biome: Brackish water; feature: Chemocline; material: water | place: Baltic Sea | collected 2014-10-26T21:54:00 | depth 200 m ...
GATACTGTTAAACTTTTGTTAAAAATCATAATCAAAGAGAAGTAACACAAGGGTAGGAAATGGTGATTTTATTACTGCCCTATTGGGTAGTATTATTTAGGCAAAAAAATCTCAATGCACACATATTCTGCATGTTATCTTTTTTGACATTTGCAATTAATTTATTGGGTGGTGTTCAGTAAAGTGCTCTGACGGAGACACAGGTGGCGTTTTTGAGTGGATAATTGGTGATTGGTTGGTGATTGGATAATTGGTTTATTAGATAATTGGTAATTGGTTGGAGGTAGGAAGTCGGAAGTCGGGAGTCAGGTTGGGATTGGGTTTGTTGTTGTCGGGTTGTCGAAGTTATCAGGTTGTCGGGTTGTGGAGGTTAGTTGACTGGGACTAAAGCACGCGTTACACTGCGTTAAACGCGCGCTAGTGAGTGGTTTTAAGTGATTTAGGGGAGGGTTAGGGTTGTCCCGTAAGATATTTATCCGGGTAAATTATGGAGCTACGAGAATGAAGTCAAAGCTCAAGATACAGATTTTTAAGATTTTTGAAGTTGATAATATGGGTCGATCTGTTAGTCTGGTTTGCAATCGCACAAGCATTTAGGGCAAACAATTGCATGTTTGTATTCTTTCTGGGCTTCCTTAATTGCATCGCTACAGTTATTGAACATGCCTACATATAAGGCTTCGGTTACCGTAGGTCGTTGGCGACAGTATTCATCATGCACGACCTGATTAGGGTCTTTATCTGACTTTTTGTTTATGAAGTAGTGTTTGAGCATAGTGGGGATGTTTTTTGGGTTTTTAACGGTTAGTATAAAAATAGTAGCCGAATGCGTGGCACTTTACTGTCAAGTTAAAAGACTGCTGAAGCGGGCTATAAGCCCTGAATTTACTACTGTTTCGGCTATTATTTTTATACATTGTTACCAACTGTCTGTTTTCTTCTGCTAATAAATCGTCTTTCATTTTTTTTGCAATGTCATTCTGTTCATGCATTGGCGTGCGATGGGCTGGAAGGCTCTTTGGCAAAATTTGGGCATAGCGTTGGTTTCGTGCGTTTTGCCAATGTGCCTGAAAGCAAAGGGACAGACCGAGAGAGTAATTTTCTATGCAATATTTGTTCATAATTTGTTGTATTATAAGAATAGATTCAAAATCAACAATTGATATCATAATTTTCGAAAGATAAATCAACCAAACAATCAATGTCAAAATCTTTGTAATTAGCAGTTAATTCTTCTCCTTTGTTTATATCTCTATTTGCAACCCCTAGTATATTATTATAATCATCTGTTGAAAAAATAATATTTGGATTTTCTGAATGATTCATAAAACGTGCATTATCCAAACAAACGTGCCACTTTTTACAGCTAATATGAGAGCCATAAGTTTTAATAAATTGAAAAACAGAATCATTCATTTGTTTAAAATCTTCAATTATAAATTCTCTATCAAATGTTGAATCGAATTTCCATATAATTGTACCATTAGGAATAAAATTCGAAGCAAACAACCCAATACCTTTGGAAATTGTTGTATTTAAAAATGTTGAAATTAGAAGCATTTTTAACAAGGTTTTACGTTTTCAATAATTCGCAATTTTAAATCTTCGTCCAATTTTCTTGTTGCCTCTTTCAATGATAATTTTGAAATTCTGCCAGAAAACAAAGATGTTATATTTATAGAATCTTCTGGATTAATTTCTGAAAGTTCCCGCAATACCCAACCGATAGCCTTTCTGATAAAAAAATCCTTTTCATTGATTAGGTTTGAACAACATTCTAAAATTAAATTATAGTGATACTGATTTTTTCTTATTGATGGCAATTGAGATATTAATGAAGCTCTACGCACCCAAATATGATTATCAGTAGACCATTTTTGTAATAAACTAAACAAATTAAATCTGATTATCAACAACCCAGTAATTCTAATACAAATCTCATCAACATGGTCCCAAGTGCATGACTTTTGTAACCAAGAATAAAATATTTCTAAATCTGACAATTCAAATTTATCAATATTATTTGCTGCTAATACAATTGCAAAAGTCTTTAATTCATGATTATTTGAGTAATGAAAATTATTAACTAAAACAATTAAATTTTCTCTATCCAATTGTTTTATTGGTTTTTGAAGTTTTTTTGAGAAATCATTAATTTGTTTCTTAGTAAGTCCAAAAAAATCAAAAGGACTTCTGAAATATGACTTTAATTCTGTTGCCAATGAATCACTTTTATTGACATTTGAAAATTCAATTATCTCTCTTTCAATTTCTTGTATTCTCATTTATAAAATAATATTTTATTAAACTATTATCAATATCTAGACAATTTAGTACTTTTGACGGTCTAGGTCTTTCATTCTGTATATAGAACTGGGATGTTTCTTTTTTATTAGTTATATCGCCTTTTTGTGTGTATGCAAGCAAATCAGATGTACCTGGACTAACAACATGAATATATGGCAATAATCTATTAATCATTTCAATTGATTCACGGGTAGTAATAATAATTTTGGCTTGATTACATGCTTGATGAATTATTTTAACTATTTCCTCAAAGCTATCATCAGAAATTGAATTATAAAAATTTGAAACCCCTCGAATTCTTGGCAAGGAAATATATACTTCTGCATTTAGTTCAATTAGTATTTTAAAGTGATTCATTAAATTATGGATATCATCTTCAATATTTGAAATTCCTAATAAAATACCAATGTCTACAGATTTAAATCCTCTTTCTAACCAACGCAAAGGCGTTGATAATCTAAAATCAAAATCTGCTTTGGGATTGTTTTGTCTATTTTTCCCAAACCATTTTTCATATAATTTTTTATTATATGTTTCTTGAAATAATGACAAAACTAAATTTTTACCAGAAAAATTTTGATATAGAATTTCAATCTCTAAATTAGTCAAGCTACCAATGTTAAAAAAGACCTTTTCAAAACCTAAATCAAATGCCTTTTTTATTGATTCCAGAATCAATAAAAAATTCTCATTTCTCATTTTGGATTTGTATTCGCCACTAAGAAAACAAATTGCATAAATATTATCGACATCTTTAATTATTTTCAATTGGGTAACGATTTCATCTATCGTCCCTTTTTTTCGAATTATATCTTTGTTATTTACACGCAATGAGCATACATGACAATAACTTTCACAAAAGTTGTTTATATAAAGAGGCACAAATGTTTCAATCATGATTTTGCACATTATAAGCATTCTTTAAATGATGTTTATGAATGGAGCAACCATATGAAGCAATTTCACTTTGAACTTCATTTAATAAAATGCAATTTTCACAAAAATTAGAATGGCAAGCATCAATATAATTACAAGAATCACATGCAATTAATTTATTTGAATTACGTATGTTTTCTAATTTATTTATTTTTGTGATAGTATTGGAAAATATGAATTCGTCACAAATATTACCTAAACTATAATTGTGATTTGATGAGATTGGGCATGGTAATATTTCACCTGATGTGTCAATTTTCAAGGTCAAATTATTTAAGCAATCTGATTTGTCATTTGCCAATTGATTTAGTATTCTTTCAAGTCGATTTACTGAAATATTTACATCATTTTTTTTGTCAATTGAAAGATATGGTAATAATTCTTCCTCAATTTTTATTATTTCATTTATTGAAGGCGCAATTGTTAACCATGCTTTTCTTGCTCGACCTATCGGAACTAATTGAGGAAAATGAACCCACCCAATTTTATTAGCAATAGCATATTTTATCAATGGTATATATTCATTGGAATTCCACTGCATTAACGTCATAGAAAGTCCAATACGATTTGAAAAGCCAACAGAAATTAAGGTGTTAATTAGACTCTTAACCTTTGCAAATGTTCCCTTGCCTCGAATTTTATCAAAAACATTTTCATTTAGACTATCAAAACTAATCTGTATGTATAAGTTTTGATATTTAATTAGAAAATCAATTAGTTTTGGAATTTCAATTATACTACCATTAGTGGTTATAATTGCATTGCCATAATTTGAAAATAAATGTATGAAATTCTCTAAATTTTTATGTAAAAAAGGCTCACCACCTGTGATAATAAAATTTTTGAAAATATTACTTGATGAATTTTTAATAAATTTTTCAACTTTCGCAAAATCCAAAAAAGTATTTGATTTTGATTCATATAAGTCGCTACAGTGTATGCAATGCAAATTGCAATTCGATGCTATCTCAAAATAGATTGTATCTGCAAGTACCTTATTCTCTATTTTTTTTTCCATGCTATCAAATATTCATAAGTATTAGGAAAATTCATTGTATTACTATATTCTTCCAAACTAATGGTCTGTAGTTTTTCAAATAGATTATTTGGCATATTTAATGGGTCTTTACCCTCAAAAATAGGCGCAATTTCCATCACATCAGTTTGTTTTTTTTCAATTTTGGCAAAATTATTTTCATCAGGGAAAATATAAACAGCATGCCATTCAATAAAATATTTATCTGCATTATGTTTGTATATATAGTTATTCATTCTCACGCAGAAATCTTTGTCTCCATTGGGGGATTCGGCAATTTCAGTATCTGAAAATTCTGATTCAACTTCAAAATTAAAATTGGGTTTGAAATTCCATAATCCAGTAATAAATAAACCATTTTGTTTAAGATACTTTGACATGAAAATAGCAGCACGACGATGGTCGTCCATACTAACACCAACTCCGAACATGGTAATAATATCAAATAGTTCTAAATTATTTAAAATAGAATCAATTTTATTTTCATCGAAAATATCAGAATGAAAAATTTTAAATTCAATACCTAAATTGCTTGCATTTTCTTCCGCAATTTCAATGCTTTCCATATCTCTATCTATCCCAACAACGAAATGCCCTCTTTTTATGAAATTCAATTCATGATGTCCAGTGCCACAGCCTAATGAGCAAATGCGAAATGTGCCAGAAATACCAGAGTTTTCAATGTATTGAATTACATGATTTGAGTATTCTGAATATGGTATATTTTTAACCCTAAAATACTCTGCAAATTTTACTTGACCGCTAGGATAATGACAATTGTGATACATATTTAAAGTTTTTCAATAGTTACTAATAGTTGATTACAAAACGGTGGGGAAGAAGTCGGACAAATTAAATCTAATGAATTGATTTCAGTTATTTTCCATTTATCAGAAATTAAACGTTTTAACTGTTCTCTTAATTGAAATTCATTTTCATATTCAACTGGTACAAAAGTTCTATCAATTGAAATTGAAAACAATCCATTTTGCATGTTTTTTTCAAAATAAATTTCATTGCCTGAAACTACTTTAGAATGCTTATTGTAAGTGCTAAAACAAAATACGCTATTTTGAAGTTCATCAAAACTTGTCATTTCAGTTACTTGGTTTTTGGAAAAAAAGTACTGATTGAAAATAAATATTCCATTTTGGGGTAATGATAAATATATATTATCCAAGAGTTTTTTGAAATTTTCAAGGGATAAAGTAGGATACATAAGAAGTATAACTTCAAAATCAAATTGAGTTAAACTGCTAAAATAATCATGTCTTAAAAAGGATATATTTAAATCTAATTTTTGAGCCTCTTTTATTGCAAAATTGATTGAATCAGAATCAGAATCTATTCCAACAACTGTAAATCCATGTTTTGCTAATCGAAACTCCAAGTTACCAGTACCACAACCTAGTGACAAAATTTTATTTTTTTTCTTTGATAATTCAATAATCGAAACTAATTTTTCGCTTAAATTATCATACATAAAAAACTGTTCTCTTAGTAAATCTACAAACATAATTATGGAATATAAGATTTAGTTGAGGGTGAATAATATTTTTCTGCTACTGCACCAGCAACAGTACCTCCCCAAGGTTGTAAATGACAAATATTTTTTTCAGAATAAAATGATTTAGAAATATTATCAATATAATATTTGCCCTCTTTTGTAATAATAATATCTTGATTGTCTAATTCAATTAATCCTTGATTAATTAATTTTTCTATTACTGTTTTATATTTATCCAGCAGATTAAATCCATATACATCCAAAAATGGCTTATTTGAAATTCTGAAGCAGCGTGTACCTAGAACAGGATATCGTGAAATGCAATCTTCTAAATCCATTTGCTGACCTGCGAAAATAGGAAGGCAATTATTGTCTGTTACTCTTTTATATTCTTTTAGAGAATGTACATTGCAATAAACATTATTATTGAAAACCGAAAAAGCACCAGCACCAAGTGACAAATTCTGACCTTGAGGGGCTTTCCATGAAACTAATAATTCCTGATGTTCAAAACCAGGTGCAGCATAATCAGGCTGTGCTACGTGTGTCCAACCTTTATCTTGCATTTTTGAATTAATAAAATAAAACATCTCTTTATCAATTTCTTCAGAAGGTTGAAATTTTACTAATTTTTCTTGACGTGGTGATAAACCAAGTGAATATGTACTTATTGATTTAACTCCCAAATCAAACGCTTTTTCTAATTGAATATTTAAATCGTTTAAATTTTGATTTGGTATTCTATACAATAAATCGATTGCAACAGAATCAAAACCAACTTTTGCACAATTGGTTAACACTTTTATGTTTGCTTCAGATGTTTGCTTTAACCCTAACAACTTTAAATTTGAGTCATTAAATGATTGAATACCAAATGAAACACGATTTACACCAACTTCTTTTAATTCTTTTAAATAATCAGAATTAACAGTTAAAGGATGACCTTCAACTGTGATTTCAGGAAAATTGGGTGTATTGGTTTTAGCGATTAAAGTATTGATAATTTTACCAATTGCCTTTGGGCTTAAAAGTGTTGCCGTACCACCACCAAAGTAAATTGTTTTTAATGAAATATTTTTATAAAAATCTGAATTTGAGTATAATTCAATTTCTTTTATTAAAGAATCTGCGTACCAAGATAGTTCATCTTTGCTACTAAGGATTTCATGATAGAAAAAACACATTGGACAATGAAATAAACATGCTGGGACATGAATATATACAGAAGTTTCAAAATTTATTATCGGCAACTTATTGTTTGAGAGTAATTTTGTATGGTCAAAATAAGCATCTCTAATTAAAGGATATATCCAAACATATTCATTATCAACAAGTGGGTATTGTTTATTCCATTCCTCAAAAGGAACTTTAGGACACAACTCTGTTATCTTAATAGTATTTTTCATGATTTAGAGTAATTACGTTTGTCAATGAATTTGGGAGTTTTTCCATTACGTGAAATAATCGGTTCGTCCGAAAATTTCACAAAGGTTTGTAATTGATTTTCATGTACACTTACAGAAATTTCTAAACTTACTGAACTCAGGAATTTGGAGATTTCAATTTCTGTATAATCTGATGTACATTGATATAAATAGATTGTTATTTTTTCAAAATCTTGATAATCTGCAACTATACATTGCCAACTTTTGATTTTTATGTTATATTTTTTTAATAAATCTTCTATTTGGAATGCATACAAAATTACATTATCAAAAAGTTTAACGTGCTCTTCTAATCTACCAATTATATTTATTTGGTTTATATTGTTTGGATTTGGTGAAACAATATCATTTAATTTGTATCTAACTAATGGACTTCCTTTATGGTATAAACTTGTTACGACTATTGAAAACAAATCTGAATTGACAATTGGTAAATATTCAAAAATGTAGTCATCTGAAAGCAAATTAATGTATTCACTACTTATTGTTGAACTACCCAAACCATCAGTTTCTGTACTTCCATACTGTTCAAAAATTGTAGCATTCCAAGTATTCTTTATTAATTTTCTTACTTCCTCGGGTAATTTCTCGCCTGACACTAAAATTTTTTTAACAAAGGGAATTATTCCCATTTCTTTTGATAAAACTAATAAACGATAAAGATGTGATGGGGTTATATCTAAAACACTTGCCTTAAATTTCAACAATAAATCAATTGTGTCTTTGTCGGAAATAACACCTACCGGAATTGATGTGCAGCCGATTAAACGTGATGCTTCTAATGTTAATTCTCCATAACCACAAAGTCCAAATGATTGAGCAATAGCAACAATATCATTTGAATTAATATCGCACCATTGCATTAATTTTATTTGGTTTTTAACACTTAAATTAAAATCCGCATAAGTTCTGAAAACATATTTAGGTTTGTTTGTTGTACCAGAAGTTGCACAAATTTTGAAAATTTTTTCGCGAGACCTAAATCCCGTAGAATTGTTAAATAAATCATATTGTGTAACTAATGGCAAATCAAAAGGCAATTCACAATTATTTACATCAATCTGATGCTTGTTATATAAGGCATGATAAAATGGACAGTTATTATATGCAAATAATAAAATCTGTCGCATTTTATCAACCTTATCTTTTGCCAGAAAATTCATTTATTCTTCATCTAACGGTGTTAAAAACCAAGAATCAACCAATGATTGAGGTAATTGTGTTTTTGTAGCATAGCAAAATGCAATCAATTGCCCAATATGAAAAATTTCATGTACATTTAAGTTTGAAATTGTATAGGCAAGTGATTTTTCATCGTCTTCTGCCCACTTAATTTTCAAATTTTCTGGTGCGCTATTAATAGCTTCTGTAAATTCTCTTTCTAAGTCTTCTATCCTTTTTAGAAGAGTTTCAGCAGTTTCATCACCTTCATATGCTTCAGCCATTTCTTCAAAGTGCATTTCACCTGTTTTAATTGCATTTAAATACACTGATTGTACATCTAACATTTCTTGAAAGTGCTTGCAAAAAGTGTTTAATCCACCTCTTGGTAATTCCTTTTTCAGACCTTCATTACCGAGTGAATTAATAAATTCGGTTGTATTCCACCGTACTTCTTGCCAAACGGTTAAAATGTCTTGAATTTCCTTTGTCTTAGCCATGGTTTTCCTCCAATATGTTTTTCAAAACATTATACTCCTGCTTTTTAGCTGTAATAGAAGGATTCGCAGAATTCCAAGATGCTGACTGCCATGCTGCAGATTGCCATGTACTTGAATTAGCTATTTTCTCTTTTGCTAATTCTTTTCTTTCTTCAATCAATTTTTGCCACATAATTTTAAAGTTTAAATTAATAATTAATGAACTATAAGGGTTTCTATAATTGTCAAATAACATTCATAAACATTTGTGGGCTGTAAAAAAAGCATGTGTATGGCTGCGAAGGGAAGATTGCAGGGATGGGCAGCCATCCTCTTGCTTTTTGTGAGGAGGCATTTTCCGGATTTTGTCTTTCATTCTGCAGCAAAATTTCTATTTTCATATCATTGTCTTTTTTCATCAGCTTGTTGGTAACGAGCATATATCTGCAATATAATTGTGATTATCTTATTAAAACTGTTATGATAAACACTAGTTGCAATATTAACTACCAAGCACATAGCACTAAAACTAAGTAAAGTATGCATACATGCAACCCTAAGAAATGGGTATTTTTAATCTACCTAATTGGGTAGGGAAACCAGTTTGTAATTTTGTTAATGGTCTGGTAAATAATGAGCTAAGATTTTGGTGGTTTGCAATTTATTTTGATTGGATTTATAGGGGAAACGTTAGGTTGGGGTGGGGATTGGTTACCAATAGAGTTGTGATTAAGTTTGCTTGCAGGATATTACCTGATAGCATCATAGGGGTATTTAATGTTTGTTGTATTGGTGAATGTATGATTTCGTAAGGGAATGCAAGATTCAAACATATCGTGTTACCACCTGAAACTGATGAGGTGATAATACTAGAAACCACAGAAACCCGCATTAATTATCATTGTTACATAGAGTTCTTTTCTGCATTTTATTGGTCTGTTTCTTTCCGAAACTTCTGTATGCAAAAGGATAATTTCATGTCTACAGGGTCATAGTGATTAATCCCCTTTCTTATGCTTGTGCGGTTTCAGTGATGGCGTATTTCCAGGAGTATTCTTATTATCTCGTTGACGCCTGTCTGGTTTTCCCGTTGATTTAGCTGTTCTTTTTGGACCTGTTTTAATACCCATAATCTTCTTACTTTATTAATGTTATATTTTGTTTACTTGATTGCCGTTTTTTATGTATGTCAACTTACTGAAAGTTGTGTACTTTTAGTTTCTGGGAACATATACTCTGTGAAATTCATTTATGTCCGATTAACAGTAAAATTTGTATTTAATAAAGCGGTTTCTCCTGTTGAAACAACTGTAGTCTGGTCAAAAGGAAAAGAATTTTTATATTCTGTATTCACAGGTGGCTTATGTTTAAAAATATAGGCAGCCTCAACTCTAAATCTATCATCTCCATCTATTCTGCATGTAGAAAAGCATAATTCTTGCCCTTGTGATAAATAAGTTTCCCATTCATCATACTTTTCATGATTTTGAATTCTTGTATTCACATTGTCTGATTCTCCAATGTAAATTAAACTGTGTAGAGTTACTTTGTCTGTTTGCGCGCTATATGAAGCCACGTAAACAAAATAAACTCCAGAATGACTTGGAATACCAGATTTGATTTTGTCTCTCCAATATCCTTGAATGTTAGTTTTAAAAGTCTTTGCTGCCATAATTTATAGGTTTTATTTAATATTTATTGAATTTGTATTAGGTTCTTTTAATGGGTGCTAATTAGAAAAAAATTTGCAACATAATTTTTATTACCATATTAAAACCAGTTTATGAAACACCAGTAGCAATATACTCACCACTATCATAGTTAAAGTTAAGTAAAGGATGCTTACATGTCAACCCCAGAAAATGGGTATTTTTACTCTACCTAATTGGGTAGGGAAACTGAAATTTGTATTTCTTACACCCCTGGACATTAGGGGAATAAGGTTATAATGGTTTGCAATTTATTTTGAGTATATTATTGTGGGAAACGTTAGGTTGGAGCCGGAATTAGTTACCAATGGTGTGGGTTTAGGTTTGATGGTAGATTATTACCTGATTGCATTGTGGGGGTATTGGATGTTTACGGTAGTTACGGATAGCATGTGGTTTGTAGCAGTCTTTCAAAGACAAATATTTCAACCCATGTTGATATATATTTGAAATTTAGAATACTCATATTCAGACTGAAACCAGAGATAAACTATATGCAATATTGGCAATAGTTGTTTGATACCGATAATTGTAATTATGAAATTTGGTGTCGATTTTTTATGTTATCACAAAGACTTGTTGTAAAAACTTGCATCGCTAATTTTACAAACTCAAGTTCAGATGAGGTGAATTGAATCTTTTCATCATGTGTGAAATCATGCTTAATATCTCTTGGTCTTGCTGCATCAGTTTGTTTTATAAATTTCTGATCTGCAAGACCTAGAGAATGAACAATTGCATGTCTCGCAGATTGTGCTAAGATAATTGTATTACAAATTTGATTCTTTTCGATATCAACATCTAAGTACTTTTTATAAGTTTTAATAGTAGAAAGCATATTTTGAAAATTGATGTCATTTTTAGATTTAAGAACATCAATTTCTAAGTCTGGTCGATTTTGGGCATAGTTTAAGCAATAACAAGTGTATTTAAAAATATCGTTAACATTAGATGTAAAGTATGAAACTTGAAGCACTAAGCAAGAATTAAACATGGACATATAGTTTGTCCGCAGTGAGTCATTTCTCCTAACATTCATAATTGTCTTTAAAGTTCCTTCAGCTAAATATGTTGGATTGGTAATTTTGAAAGGTCCAGCTTTTAGCCTTTCGTTAAGATTGTGAATATTGTTTATGCATAAATCAAGAATTATTCTGTCAAAGTTTATCAACTCATCAATGGTCTTTAATTGTTCTTCAAAACGGTTTTCAATATTTTGTAAAGTACTCATATTTTATTGGTTGCTCTTAATCACCGCTTTGAACCAGCTATGCGTAGTCGCAAGCTTGCATTAATTTATTTTAGAAATACTAAACTCAAATTGACCTAGTATTTAAAACTGAAGCCAAAATTGCGGTTATGTTATAGCTATTGTTAAGAAACGTATTTATTCAATATCAAATATCATTACAGGTTCTTTTCTTATAGTTATATTAGGTATTCTTTTTATCTTTTATTGGTTCTCTGACAACGATATTATAATATTCATCTTTCCATACTTTTGTTAGTGTAACTGCAATAACCTTAACAGTCACATTGATTCCATTCAAAACATTGTCGTTTAGTAGCTCAAGAGAAAAGCCACCTTGTTTGTATTTATCAATTCTTTCAATTGCTGTCACACTATTCCCATATGCCAATGTTATTGTTGAACCATTGATATTTGTAAAAATTCGAAATTTCACATTGTTTCCTTGTGGTGGATTAGCAAAAACAGATATTCCTTCTAGTGCAAGCAATGCCATAGCTCCGTAGCCTGATGAAATAATTCCATAGTTTATCCCTAATTCTGTAGAGGATTTTGCCAGAGCTTTTGAGTTAGCGTTTTTGTACCATGATTCACCAGTATTCCCAACTGATATAGAGTACACCCATGATTGGACTTCGGTAGATTCATACGGTAAGAATTTGTTTGGTATATATGAGTTGGCAGGTAATTGAGTTTCTAAATAAGAAACATTTGAACCATTCATATTCGTTGAAGAGTGTACCCTTTCAACTCTGTCAATAATAGTTCTAATGTTTGTGTCAACTGAAATTAGAACTCGTTTAGATCTTCGCTTATTTATATTTTTATAATCAACAATTACATTTTCCTCTTTTATGGAATATGAAGTATCATATTTGTTAATCCACTTAACACCAGTATTAAAGTTGTCGTTACTATTATTAGGGGAAATCCTTTCAATATGAATTTTACAAATTCTCTTTTCGAAAGCACTAGAATTATTGAAACGGAATGAATAAATAGCTCTTTGATTGACTGTAATTTCTTTATTCTCGATTTTTTCAACTTTAAAATCTTGAAATTTAGTATTGTTTGGGTATTCAACTATTTCTAATTCATTCAATTTTTTTCCATCAATTTCTGTAAAAGAGAATAATATTATATCACCTTTCTCGAATGCATAATATACAATTTCCTCTTTCTTTGCACCAACTTTTATAGTTAGATCAGCAACTTCAGTTTTTTTTTGTCCAAAAGTAAAAGAGCAAACAATAAATGTAATAATAACGGTTAATAATGTTTTCATGTAAATTATCGGTTTATACGTTGCCTTACAATTGGATGTATAGTGTAGGATTTCGAAGTACTTCACTTTGAAACATGCACGAATCCAATTCGTTTATTCATATTTTCTTTTTTTACGCCAATTTTCAAAAACGAATTGGTGGAGTTGCAACGAAGAACTATAGTTAATTAGGCACTGCGCTTCGCATTACATATAGCTTTTGTTAGCATTTGGCTCTTTATCAAGCCACAGCGTATTTAATATGACTATTTAAGATTATTACTTCATTAATATCAATTTCTTACTTGCAATTGATCGACTATTATTTTTTATCAGTAAGTAATAAACTCCATTTTTTAGAACTGCAAGGTTTAGCTTAACATTGCTATTGCCTTTAAAATAGTCATATGCTTTAGTTTCAAACAACACTCTTCCAGTTTGATCACATACTGTAATATATAGTTTAAGTGATGATTCAATATTGAAATCAATAGTTACTTCTCCATTTGTTGGATTTGGAAATACAGTAATATTCTCAATTATTGATATAATATCATTATCTAAACCCTCATCATTTGAAGTAGGTGATTTATCAGCAGTTAACAAACTTATCAGTCTCTCTCTCTCTTTAACATACTTTTGTCTAGACTCGGGTATAAATTGAGGAAATTGGCAAATAAATTGAGTATTTGCCCTTTTAGTGTTCATAGTAAGGTATAAATTACCAAGATCAATTATTGCAAATGTTGAATCCTGACAACTTCCTGAGTTTTGAATAATGTTTTCAAAAAAGCTAATTGCTGTCTGGTAATTCTCCAATTTTATGTCACATCTGTTCGAAACATTATCGGCCATTTTACCTAAGTCGTTAGTATCTTGCAATATTAATGTTGTATCCAGATATAGTTTTAATCCTGCATAATCCTGATCATAACCATTTTTGAGTTCAAATAACTGATTAATAGATGCATATTTATAATTTGACACACCTGTATCAATTATAATTTCTTTAAACAGATTTTCCGCTAATTGATAGTCACCGGCAATAATAAAATTAACTGCACTATCGAAATTTGTTTCTGCAGCAGAAGTTTTGTGTGGTCCACACACTGGATTACAAATAGGTAAAAGAGTTGTGTAGATAAAAGCTGTTGGATTAGCTACCTCATTCCAAAAATTTTGTGTAGCAACCCATTGTGTCGGAATCTGAGCACCAGTTAACTCATAAATAAAATATGAATCCTCGGCTACTTCATATATTTGGTTGTAGTGAAAATCAATTGGCACCGTTGCCCTTGACAAATATATTTGGTGGTCATAATTGTTTATTATCTTTTGTGGTAATGAACTACAAGGAATACTAGCTGATCCGGTAATCTTGGCAGTACTATAATTTAATATTGATATCCCAACATCGTTATTATAGATATAATTATCTTCCAAGATATTTGCCTCACTTTGATAAATTTTAATTCCGGTATTAGAAACGCTACTTTTTTTAGAGTAGTTACAAGATATTACATTATTAGTAATATCAAACTGATGTATTCCTTGTGTACCACCGGAGTTATAAATGGCTATTCCATTTCCATAATAATAGCTGATAATATTGTCATGGATGTTGTAATTCAGGTAGTTATCAATACAGATGCTTGTCATAGTTAATGATTGATTATCGAAATCACAATCAGATATCTCAATTAGATTTTCTTGTTGTTGTTCAGGAAAAACATTAATATAAGAATCCTCAAAGTCGCAATTATCCACGCCTAGCCCTCCCTTATTTACTTCAATATGTGCATAATTCTTAAATACACAATTTGTTACAGTTAAGTTATTACATGTCGACCTAAGTTCAGCTCCGTTAAATTCTGAATCATTTACTGTGTAGGATACATTATTATTAGGAAAGTTTAATATTAATTCTGATCCTTCCTCAGCCATAAAAAAAGGACCCGTAAATATTTTTTCAAGTATTATGCTACCATAAACATCAATACGACTAATCCCTTTTTTACCAGCCATTATTGCCCCGGCTTTAATGTGCAACGTTGAACCTTCAGGAATTGTTAATACACTATTGTAAAAGTCAATCTTCACGCCGGAGTTAACAGTTAATGTTGAATTAATTCCTAAAGATGCATCAAATCTACATACTTTATTAGTTTCGATTGTTTGAGTAGCCAAAAAAGGATAAAAAGTATCATCAGGTGTGTTAAGTAAATCATAGTCAATATCAAAAACATTATCACTATTAGGATCAAAGTCATTATCTTCATAATCTGTAACTAATTCAAATTCTTCATTCCACCTTCTGTCAATAAGACTTAAATATTGCAATTCACCGTCATCATAGTCATAATCGTTTTTAATGTTTAAAAATATTTTACCAAAAGTTTGGTTAGCATAAAAATAAGATAAATCAAGTTCTAATTCAATAGGGTTATTGTTACTATCACCTTGCATTGGAAAATCTCCACCTTTATTTTCTAGAGCAAAATAAGACTCACAAAGACCTCCGGTCGCATACCATATATCTGGAGTTGATGAAGAATTTGCTCCAACTTGTGTGTAAAATTTTAGTTCACTACGATCAGGGTGTGTCATTTTTACTCTTAGGGATAATTCAGGGGAATATTCTTCTTCAACTTTTAATACATGTACTATACTAACATTTTCTAAAAAAATTTTGTACGGGAAATATACATAACCATGAGGAGTACCAACTGGGGGGTATGTCACTCCCCAGCTGTTATAAACCTTAAAAGCACCATATTCATCATTTGATGGGGGACCACCGCTTCCATCAAGGTCATAATAAACATCATCATTGTACCCAACGATTGTCAATTGATGTTTTCCATCTTGACCACTATCCCAATTTTTAACCAAAGGTTCACCGTCGTATTCTAGCAATAGTGGGTCAGTAAAATCATATAAACCGTATGATAGTTCTTGTATATAAGTTTGAAAGGTAGCTATTCCACCAATAATGGGATCTGTGTTTGGATCATTATGATCATAGATCCATTGCTTTAAAGTTTCCATTGCTTGATTCGGATAAGTGCTGAAAGTTAGTTTGTATGGTGTACTAATTCTGTTTTGCATAGCATGGTTGTATATGTCATATCCAGAAGGCCAATGTGAACTATTTATATACATGTCCCCGTAAGTTGCAATATTTGGGCATCCCATTTCTTGAACTATTTGCCATCCTTCAAGAATAGAAGATCCTACGTTATAGTCACCACTATTTAGATAATTATATGTAAATCCAGGGGGATATAAATTCTCAGGATTAATATCGTTAGCAGATAAGTCTCTCTCCCAGTTGATTTCATAAGTAAAAACATATCCAATACCTGAGGCTTGGCTACAGGATTCTCCATCTTGATCAAATACAGATCGCATATATTGATGTTCAGAGTTATCAACAATTGAAGATCTTGCTCTAAATGAAACCTGTGTCATTTCAGGGATTTGATCCATTAATAATTGAACTTCAGGAGTTATATCAGGAATACTTCCTACATACCATGGTACTCCATTAGGGTCAGGATTAAGGTTAACTAATTGTGCATTAGCTACTAAAGTGATCATAAAAATTATTGTAATTAGGGCAATTTTTTTCATAATGTTAGATTTAGATTAATTTTTAATAAATTTTGTAGAATAATAATATTTGTTATTATTAATTGTGACAAAATATATCCCAGAGTGAATGTTACTAATATTAATTATTTCGGTTTGGTTTGGTTTTATTTCACTTTCACAATATAAAACTTCTCTTCCATTCAAATCATTAATCCTTATATCAAACAGCCCCCCCACTGACAATGAAAACCTTAATTTTTTTTTAATAGGGTTTGGATAAACAATCAAAGTATGAACATTTAAGTTTTCAATATTGTATGTTATTGGGTTCGTTAGTTTGTATAATAAATCAGTTTGAGAGTTTAAGATGTAGATGTAATTGTCAGGGCTTATGAATATTCTATTAATATGCCTTGAAGGCAAATCTCCTGAAATATCCTCCCAAATTTCACCGCTATCATAAGAATAGTAAACTCCTCCGGGAAATCCTTCAAGCGTACAACCAATAACAATTGTATTATACTGATTAATCTTTAAATCATTAATTAGCCTGTTTTCATAATAAATATTCTCCCAATCTAATCCTAGCGAATCAAGTGATTTATAAACGCCTCCTGCAGCAGCACCATAAACACTTGAAAACAGCACATTATTTGAATTAACAGCCAATGATGAAATACCATATGATTCAAGTCCTACAAGATTCCAAGTTTCACCCTCATCATCTGATCTATAAACACCTCCTGGATCTGAACTAAAATATGATCTCGTTCCGGCAAAAAGTGCTCCATCAAAATTCTCAACAATAACATTTACAACTTCAGTTATGGTAGTACTCCAAACAGTATCCCACGATATTCCATAATCAGTGGATTTATATATCTTTCCCCAAGCGCCATAAAACAAATATCCTTCATTGGATTCGGCAGCAGATGTTGCTCTTAATGGAAGACCTTGATAAATATCCCAGCTATTATTTCCTAAATATTTACAAACATTTCCATTTGAAGCAAATACAGTTATTTTGTTATCATCTGTTTTTAGTATTTGGGAAATGCCAAATTCACCTAATCCAATATAGTTGATAGATTGTAGATTATCTTCAGAAAGAAAAACACCTTCTGACGAACCTAGATATATATAATTTTCATCGAAATACATTGTAAATACTTCAATAGAATCAGGTAAATTGATTTTTTCCCAATTGTATTGTGAAAATGAATATTGAAATAAACAAAGAAATGTGATTATAAGAATTATTCTGTTTAAAATGTTTGTTTTAGCAGCTTGAAATATTTTATTCAAAATCTGACTAGAGAATTTTAATGAGCTAACTGGTAAGAATATTATCTTGATCATTTAACAAAGTTTTAGTGTATTTGTCTTTAATAGTTTTTAAAATTACAATTAAATGATTTAATAATAAATCGATTATCCAACTTATTTAACGAGCCGGAGATTTCTCTGCCTTGTTGTTAGCAGGATATATCCGCAACATAATTGTGATTATCCTATTAAACTAGTTTGATAAACACCGTTTCAATTTGAGCTACCTTGAATACAGCTTAAAATTAAGTAAAGGAATCATACATGTCAACACAAAAAATGGTGATTTTTAATCTACCTAATTGGGTAGGGAAATTGGCAGGTAGTTTTATTAATAACCAGATAAATAAGGTGTTAAAGTTTTGCTTATTTGCAATTTATTTTGAGTGGATTTTTAAAGGAAACGTTAGGTTGGGGTGGGGATTGGTTACCAATAGAGTGGTGATTAAGTTTGCCTGCAGGATATTACCTGATTGCATAATAAGGGTATTGAAAGCTTTTGGCATCGGTGAATGTATGATTTCATAAGGGAAAGCGGGATTCAAACCTATCAACTTACCACCCGAAAATGATAATTTCACTTCTACAGGGTAATATAGTGATTAATCCCCTTTTTTATGCTTGTGCGGTTTTAGTGATGGTGTATTTCCAGGAGTTTTCTTATTATCTCGTTGACGCCTGTCTGGTTTTCCCGTTGATTTAGCAGTTCTTTTTGGACCTGTTTTAATTCCCATAATATTCCTCCTTTGTTAATGTTATATTTGTATTCTTGATTGCCGTTTTTTATATGCGTCAACTAACTGAAAGTTGTGTACTTTTTGTTTCTGGTAACAACATATAACTGCCTCAAAGGTAAATAGGATATTTTGTCTTCACAACCCCAAAAACGGTGATTTTTACTCTACCTAGTTGGGTAGGGAAATTGAACTTTGTATTTTTTATACCCCTGGTTAATAGGGATATAATGTCATGATGGAGTGCAATTTATTTGTAGTGATTGCTTGGGGGAAACGCTAAGTTTAAGAGATTTTTGTTAACCATGATAGTTTTTGGTCTTTAGAGTTTAGTCTTTTGTCTTTGTTGGTTGCTAAGAAAGAAGTTACTTACTATAAAAAAAACATTACCTCACCAGCATAACAGTTCCCTCAACAACTTTGCTTTCCATAGGTTGATTACCGAACTCTTTGTAAACTATACGATAAACATATGCACCTGACATGCATTGGCTACCTTGATAATCACCATTCCAACCTTGGTTGATGTCGTTAGTTTCATATATCATCTGTCCCCAGCGATTGTAAATGCTCATGCTATAGCGGTTTACATAGTCGTAACGAGGTATTGGACCAAAGGTGTCATTTAACCCATCACTATTTGGTGTAAAGGCATTTGGTAAATAAAATGGAGTGCCTCCCCACAGAATCTGTACGGTGTCGGATGACTTACAATCTTCGAAGGATATAACTTCAACATTGTAACTTCCAGTACTATCTATTACTATTGTTTCAGTTATTTCTCCTGTATTCCAAAAGTAGTACTCAGCACCATAGCCAGCTCCAAGTTCAAACCCCGGATCTACCCATAGCGTATCAAAGGGAGCAAAGGAAATTAACGGCCCTGTATTTACTATTATATCGATACTTTTACTTTCAACACAATCAATAGTATCAGTTACAACCAGTGTGTATTTGCCTGCTTGCTGAATATTTATATTCTTGATCCAAAGCAGCTCGCTGCTATTGCTATAATTATCCGGTCCTGTCCATTCATAAGTTACGTCACTAATGAACGGATCAATAAAAACGCTTTCTCCTTCACAAACTTCCTTATTTTCCCCAAAGATAATTTTAGGTCTTTTAAATATCCTGATATTCCCAAATTGGTAAACTACACTCACCTCCTCCCCCTGCTCATTAAAAAACTGACTTTCGCCCAAATCGGCTACCCATTCTATCTGTGACAGGCCATCTGCCATAGCACTGAAAACCAATTCTGCCATTTTTATACTGTCAGGAATACTTAGTGGATCCGATCCTTTCCATGCGATATGCACTTCTCCCAAATCGGGTAAAACAGTAGCATGAAAACCTGATTCCAGGTCAGGATGGACTTGGATATAACCATCGCATTGCAATAGGGTTTGGTCGTAGGTTAGCTTCACATGAAAACTGTCAACATTGATAAAGTTACTTAATAACAAAGTGCTTGAAGTAGCATTACCTATACAGGTATTTCCATCTCCTGCAATGGCACCGATTACTTGTGAGATAATCCTCTCAATTTCAATGACAAAACTAGTATCACAAAGAAACTCATCACTCACAACACAATTATATATTCCTGCTGATAAACCTGTAAATAAGCCATCATTGATTTGAAAGTTTGTGCCCCCATCAATTGAATACTCCACATTGCCTTCCATTACACTGGCTTCAATATAAATTTGACCATTAGCAAGGTAATCTGTTTCATGTATTAGGATAACGCTATTAATTAGTGGTCCGTCAATATTATCTATTTTAACAGGATTATTCTCAAATACAGTTTCACAACCACTTTGATCTTTAACTCGTACAAAATAATTATTGGATTCAAGATTCTCAAAAAGGTTATTGGTTTGCCAGTTGTCGCCATCGTCAATGGAATATGAGAAATCTTGTCCTGCCCCTGAAGTGGCTGTTATGCTTATTGATCCATTGTTTTTTAAACAATGTGAGGGTAGTTTATTAACCGATGTGATCAGGATATCACCTGCATCAGTAATGGTGTAGGCATCCGATACAGTGAGGCAGCCATTGCCATCATTTACATGCAGGAAGTAGTTGCCCACACTTAAACCATTAAGATCCGCTTGCTGGCCCAGAAGATTTCCGCTACCATCAAACCATTCAAAGCTAAGGGGCTGGGTACCGGTAACTATCAAACCAATAATTTCCCCACTACTTCCTCCACAGGAGGTGGGGATGATTTCCAGTTCGTTTTCATTAAAAACAGCATGAGCATACCAGTCTACAAAAATACTGTCGATGGTATAACAACCCTCGCTGTTGCTTAATTTAACCCAGTAATAACCTGTGTCAGATACAGTTAGGGTGTTCATGTTTTGACCAAAGCTGCCATTGCTCCAACCATACATTCCCTGTTCATTGCCTGCATTGAGGGTAATTTCGGAACCTTCACACATCAGAGTGTCAGGCCCCAGATTAGGATGTGGGGATTCAATAACCGAAATTACCCTTGAGGTTTTCTCAGTACGCCCAAAAGGATAGTTGCTATTGGGCGGATATCGAACATGGACATTCACTTCGTATTCACCACCCTGATCATAAGAATGCACTGGCCACAATTCGGATGAAGTATTCGAATCACCAAAATCCCATAATATCCACTCCGGTTCGGGTATAAAGTTTGGTTGAAAGGCGATTGGTTGACCGGAGCAATTATGATCCCATTCAAAACGAAAGAGGTGGTCTGTTAATACGTTGTTAAGGAAGTTGTGAACTTTGTCCCCCCCCAAATAAATAGCATCAGCCTCATAATTGCAGTCTGTTCCCCTTTTCCAGGGATCGTGGATTACACTTACATAATCATAAGATCCATAATCGAAACCTGTACAATAGATCTTACCATCCCGGGCCAATTGCAAACCATTGGTAGGGCCTGTTGCTATTTTGATCTCCGATTCAAAAAACAGCAGGGAATCTTCAATATGCTGCATATCGTATTGAAAAAGTTCCATAGTATCTATTGAGAATTTCTGATTAAAACAAGTTAAATACAATAATTTTGAATCAGGAGAAAACTCAACGGCCCAAGGCTCAAAGCCTTTATAAGAGAGGCCTCCATTTTTAGTTAAGGTATAAAGCAATTCTATTTCGCCCGTGGCAGCATTAAATGTACACACCTCAAAAGCCATTTTAATAGGTTGTCCGGCACTTTCACCCATATGGGCAGCCACAAGGTATTTTTTATTGTGGGAAACTTTCATATTTCCGGCACACTGGTTCGAAACCTGGTCTATGGCCGGGCTTAACACAACCTGGGTACTTAGGCCCGAAGCGGTTAATAAATAACATACATAGGCATCTTCATCAAATTTACGAACAATCACCCAAATATCATGGCCATTGGCATGCCTAACCGATGTCATTCGTTCGAATACATCCCATGTATTATCCAATAGTATATTCTTTTCTTCAGTTACTGCACCCAAGCCACCATCAAGATTCATATCCACAACTGAGTAATGCATGCCAATTGGTGTGGAGTAATAAGTAACATTAAACACATAATATATATGCGAAGAACCTGGTTTTTGTAGTATTAATGCTCCTTGTGAAGCTGCAGCATGACCAATAAGCCCGTCACCATTTAGCATTACTTGTCCGTTGCGATTCCATATTTTCTTTCCACTGCTACTAAACAAGAAATTTCCTAAAGAATCACTAATACTGGCATTTGTGTTGGCTGAGAAATGGGGCACATAAGGTATTAGGGTAGGTTCCCCAGAATTAAAATCAATCCCTATATTTTCACCAAAATGCCAGATGTTTGCCTGATTTTGGGCTTTTGTATAACTACAAGCAATAAAAAAAAATAATATAAAACTTATTTTGTACGTCATGGGTGCTGTAAAGTTAATCAAAAATAAATAGACAAAGCCCTACTAATATTTACCCAGGGCTTTGTCCTTAACTAATTAATCAAAATATAATGTAGGAATTGGAACTCCAACGCTAAAATCCTGACAATCAAAATCAGGTGTAGTACTTTTCTTCATACAAATTGGCTCTAGTGAACCTGAATTACCCATATAGACGGCAGCGTAAACTATAAAATCCGGAATTTCAATCCCGGTAAGATTGCAATGATACTGGACCTCTGACTGCACATCAAATGTATAAGAGAATGTGGTTTCAGATACATCCATAACATCATTGTTAACCACTACCATATCATTGGCTACATCATAAACAGTAATGGCCACCTTGAACCCGTTGCCAGGCTCATCTTCAAATTGACAATCTCCGGTTGTCTCCCATTCTACAAATACTTCCCACGCATTTTGGGCAGAAACACTAAATATTCCAAACAGGAATATAGCTGATAAAATTAATAATTTTTTCATTTTTCAAAGATTAAATTTATAAATAAATGTTAATGATGGCATTAGGCTTTTTTGTCACATAAGCTTGCAAAACTTTAATAACCTCATTGCTATCCGGTATTTATTTTATCTTTGCTGGTGACCTCCTTTCTTTGTTTTCGGTTTGAGTAGTATCATGTTCGTTAATAATTTAAGGGGGTTATTTATTATAAACCTGCTTTTAGATATTGTTTTACTTATAAAGTTTAAAATGAACTCTAAATCTAAATAATTAAACCACACGAGTCAATATGTAAAAATGGTGATATTGTTGCTACCTTAAATGGTAGGTTTATTTTATAGTAAAATATATAATGGGCATATTATTAATACTTTAAATATTTGTAACTCTGCAATTAGTTTTAAGGATAAATATGAAGAGATCGTTAGGTTTTACTTTTTTTGGATACCATCGCGCTATTCTTTTTGGGAGAATTGTTACTATGGTTTCCTGATTAGGTAGTGATATTTCATGTACTATGTGAAATCACAAAATGAATAAAAAAAAATGAAAATATGATGAGGTAGAATTTGCACAATAACCACTTCAATAAATAATTATTTATGATTGGCTATCCGAAAATTCTAGGTTATTAATTCACAAAAAATCTGCTATGTCTAATCCTTTATCTCGTTGCTTGGTTGTGGCATTCTTTTCCAGATAGTTGGATATCTCGATTGGGAAATTAATAAGTGCGGCATTTTTTAACCAATAATCATATGCTCCCAAATCAGGAAAAGCCACTACCCTCCTACCCTTAAGCACATTAAGTTTTGATGGTTTAAACTCATTAATGCTACCTGTGGCAAGCCAAAGGTAATTGGGCAGTTTTGCTGCGGCAATAATGGCTGTTTTCTCGCTTTCGACTATTGCCACAGGTTTATTTGGATAATGATGAAGTAGATGCTCACCAAATAAACATTGCTTAAGGTTGAAGTTGTTCGGCTTCATAATGCTATGAACCCAATTTGTTGGGGGGTATTGCTTTTTAATTCGCCTACCAGATGTTGAATTGTATGTAATTATTTTACCTGTACGAATCTTTCCAGAATGATCAACCTGCCAAAATATGGTACTGCTATTACCGAAACGGTTATAAGATCCAATATTGTAAAGATTTACAAGGTGCTTTACCTTTTCCGAATCGATGATCGATTTTAGATAGGTAATGAAGTTATTTTTGAAGGAAGGATTCATGCTTTTATTTAAGATAATAGGATAGATGTAATCCACCTTTTGCTTCATTGGTTTTGACATTACATCAGATGGCAAATAAGCCGAATAGGATTGCATTGAACCTTTGTTACGGAAGTATTGTTTTGGTGACATATGGTAACCACAGCTATTTTTGTGATTACAAATACCTACTTCATTAGATATATAAGCTTCTTTAAGTGTGTCAATATATCTTGTAAACTGATAATTTCTTTTACAAGAAGGGCAAATGAAACGACTGTTTTTACCCCTATAAGGTTCTAGTATAAATCTAAATGAAGACATCCTTGATAAATTATATTTAATGTGGGCAGCAAACTACTTTTGCTGAACGGATAAACAGTAAACAACACTACCTACACGAGTTTTAGCAGTCTTAAATCCATGAGATTCCAATCGCTTTTTGAAATTGCGATTACCGAAAGCCAGAAAGTTGTAATTGTTGCAAAAGTCTTTATACTTAGAGTAAAGATCTGCTAAGGTTATTGTATTATATTCATCAGGATTAAAGCCGTATTCATCCAGAAACGAGTATATGGAATCTGCCTCATTTTTATATTGCTTAACAATGGTTTCAACAATTGGACTGTAGGTAAAGGAATCATTTGTAGTTAACCGTTTTAAACCAGCAAGAACCCAGTTAAGAACACCTGGCAATTCATTTTTGATTATCTTGTTTGCGAGGTGCTTATCCTGTAGATTCTCAGGAATTGAAACATTAAATGGAATAATTATAAACCTGCGGAAATATGCATTTGAGTGCTCAACATCCTTGGGTAATTTATTTGTATTAAATATTAGTTTCGCATATTTTTCCAGTATAAATGGTTGTCCATATGGAAGTCTGGCCTCGATAGGTTCACCTGAAACAAGCTGCTTGAAAAATGAAGGGTCGAGTTTGCTGTTAATTTCTGAAGCATAATTGACTAATTTATTACCAATCATGGCACGGTAATATCCATTGGGATCGGTTAGTTTGGCAAGAGAATATGTTGTAACATTTTGTCTTCCAAGTAAAGCGTTGATTATATCAAAGAATACACTTTTGCCATTTGCTCCAGCACCATATAGAATTAGCGTTTTCTCCAGCTTTAACCTATTGTTAGGAATGAACAAATAACCAATGTATTCAGCAAGAATATTTTGAAGTTCTTTTTCAGGAAGTACATGATTAAGATAATCGGTAAAAACAGTTGCAGTTGAATTTGGGTTGTAAGAAAACGGTAACTGATATGTAAGAAAATCGTTAAGATCAAATGAGCGTAAGGTAGATTTATTTGGAGCTATCTCGAGAGTACCATTACGTAAATTTATAAATGTACTAGCTGAATTGTTAGCAGGAGCCGGCATATTCGCAACAGCATGGAATTGTGAAACCAGCTTCTTACGAAACTCATAATGTCGGGATCTTAGTTTTGGAATACCCAATTTATTGGAGACATCTCCGAAAAAGTTTAGAAGCTGATCTTCATCAAGATTATACCAATAAGCGCCGTTAAAGAGATAAATAAACTCTTTATGCTTACAAATACCCCAATTGTTTACTTTGGCAATATTAAGAATCTCATCCACAGTTATAACCACAAGTTTCCAGATAGCGATTTCATTACCAGGGTCAACATCTGCCTTTAAATGCAGGTCGACAGCCACAACGATATTTAATAGCTTGTCAAGAATTTCACCGTGAGGATGCACAGTTGGGGTTAACCTTTCCTGTGCATCTTTTATTACATCCTGTGTGGTGATCCTCAGCTTTTGTTTAACTACGTCGCTCTCCATCTCAATTATAATTATTGATAATTACTTAAAAGATGATTTTGTATATCTGAAGCTTTGAAATATATTTTACCTGCAATTTGGCTATAAGGTATCATATGTTTATCACGATATGTTTGCAAGGTGCGTTTTGATATTTTCAAAAGTCTACATACTTCCTGGTTGTCGAGCCAGATATCGTCTAGAGGATTTTTTTTGTAATTTTCAGCTAGATATTCTTTTATTTCATCGAGTCTTTCCATTAGAAGATGATAGTCATTAGCTTCAATAAGTTTTAGTTCCATAATAAAATATTTAAAGTGAATAATGGTGCAAACATATGCCAGTAGAGGAGGTGAAAATAGTGTCAGTGGGTTTCGGAACCCTAGTATATCATACTGAAACACTGCATATTAAGATCAATATTTTTTTGTGATATTTTTTGAAAAGAGTTAAATCTTGGTGCTTTTACTTGAAAATTGAGGCATTCATACTTTAATAATGAATAATAACATCAAAAAATGAATTAAGCAACAAATGTTGAAATACTTAAATGACATCACTAAGAAGAAGAAAAAGGATGAAATTATCAAGGGTTCCCATTTGGGTAGGAACCCCATGGAAACCCATATGGTTTACAGATATTTATCTACGTATTCGATCTCTTTCTTGCTTTGCAAACTGTAATAAATGGGTGAATATTTCAATACAAAATTCGATAGCACTTTCAGCAGGAATCGTGAAATTATTCTTTAGTGAAATTACAGAGATATTGTCTTGCTCTAAGGAAGTAATTGCCAGAACAACTTTTCTAAATAAATCAGCATTACTTTTAATATTTAAGATACTTTTTTCATGTACAATACTACGTAGAAGAAATCCTAGTTGAGGAACGGTGAGGTTTGTATCTAATTTTCCATTTAACTGTAGATTATTTGATTCGTCATCAGTTGTCCTGATTTTCAATTTATGTTTAATTACAAATCTAAGCATTTTGATTTTTGATTCGATATGTGATAAAGCTTGAATTGCCAATTGGTATTGCATGTCTTGAAAGTTGAGGAAATATGTTCTTACTTTCGTAAATTCTTCATCACCAAACAATTCTATTGTCAATTGTTGAAATATCGTTAATGTAATCTTTCGAATATGGAAAGTTAACTCATTTAGTTTATTAAGTTTGAGAGAATGAGTTTTTTGAAAAAGGTTAGCATGTTCTTTAATTACAGCACGGATACGATTTAGGTATTCAAGTTTTAGATTTAAGTTATCAATAGAAGAACAAGAAATGTTAACCGATTGCTTAAATTTTGCAAGTACATTCTCTAAGTGAGAATGATAGGAATAGATATCGGTATAGTTGCAATACGAAAAGTAATATAAGCAGTTACTCTTATTTGAAAACAAAAAGAGATAATCTTCTTTTATTGTCTCACAATCTGACTCATAAAACACAATATTATCATCCTTGATTTCTTCAATAATATTATCAACATGAATAGGTAACAAGTTAATATTAAGAATTTCTTGAAGGTAATTATTTTCAATATATATTACCAGAGGTTCAACATACAATTTTTGCAAATAGTGCCTTATAAAATTATTAGTTTGATATAGGTATTTATGGTTGTGGGGTACCTTTTTAAGATTTAGTAAAGGTTCTTGTGATAAGTCACCATTATAATTAAAATATTTAAGCCTTTTGTACATATTTTGCACCTCACTATTCAGAGTATTTGATTCATTTTGTGGGATCAGCTTTAAAAAATCTATAGCTTCATTATACGCATTATTGAACATATTTTGATAATATGTACTAAGACTGCTTAAAACATGTTCAACCTTTTTTTGATCACTTGACTCATTATTATCAAGATTGATTTTTGTTGCGTAATCATTTTTAACCTCGTCAATAGTTTTAATTACTTTAGTATGATTTATGAGAGGTTCGATGGTGGTGAATTCGTTGTCCATAGAGTATAGGTTTACACAAATCTAATAATTTTTTGAATAATGTAATAAATATGGTGATAATGTGACGGAACGCATAAATTGCAAATATTGATTTTTAGGTGAAAATAATGCAGCAAAAATAGTATATACATTTGATTATCTGTGCATTTACAGTTACTTTGTAAAAATCACCAAGCTGTAAAATAAAACAAAGTGTGACGGAGTGACGATAAAAAAACTAAATATTTTTACGTTCAGAATCCCCAACTAAACTTCAAAACTGATTAAGATGTTCACTTATGTGGTCATTTATATTATTAATGAAATAAAAAGAAAATAGTAGTAATCTGCACAAATAGTTATCTCTACAACTTTGATAAAACAAAAGGCATTGGATTTGGAATTACCTATACAATTTTATATCTTTGCAGTAGTAAATAAGAGTAAAAGTCATATAATAGACGTAGTTCATATGGTGCCCTATTCGGTGAACAAGGTGTTTTATGAAATTGTAAAGAGTTGAGTTTAAATGGTGAATATGGATAGGTTCGAATCCCTCCAGCTCCACAATAAAAAACTTAACACGAAGTGTTTTGGCGATTAGAAATAGCTGTGAATCAAGCTTGCTTGAATGATACAGCATTTCTAATTGGCAAAGCTAGTGTAGCGAGCGGGTTATTTATTGTCTCCCCATTATGGGATCAATGAAATTAATCCCTCCAGCTCCACTTTTTAAGTATAAAACTGTGAATAGTTTCTGATGTATGGTTTAACCAATTCAACTAACCATTCACTATCCGGTCCCGTAGTTCAATGGATAGAATGTGAGATTCCGGTTCTCATGATATGGGTTCGATTCCCGTCGGGATCACAGATGAATTAAAGAAGCTGTTTCGAGACTACTTCTTTAAGATTTATAATATTTTTTCATCCATCATGTTAATAATCCTTTCTCCATCAAAGACAATCGACACAAATACTACAAGTAATTTTAAAACCTTTTCATTACCACATTATATTAATGAGAGCAAAATCCTTGTCGATACTATAAAAAAATTAAATACAAGCCAATTATCAAAACTCATGAGTATTAGCCCAAAGCTAGCTCAACAAACTTTCGATAGGTTTCAGTTTTGGAATAAATCTCATGTATTGTCAAATTCAAAACAGGCGATATTATCCTTTAAGGGCGAAGTTTATACAGGCCTTGAGTCAACTTCATTTTCTGAAGAGGACTTACTTTACTCTCAGGAACACCTTATTATAATATCAGGTTTATATGGAATATTACAACCACTTGATTTACTTCAACCATACAGATTGGAAATTGCTACTAAACTAAGTATTAGGGATTATACAGATTTATATTCATTCTGGGAGGTTAAAATCACAAAGCAAATAAATAGAATTCTTAAAGCTACAAATAATAGCACTATTATTAACCTTGCTTCCAACGAATATTTTAAGTCAATTAATGTAAAGAAATTAAATGCAAATATCATCACACCTATATTTAAGGATGATAAAAATGGTACATATAAGATTGTTAGCATCTATGCAAAAAAGGCAAGAGGGCAAATGTCGAGGTACATTATTAAAAATACAATCGATAATATTGATGAACTAAAACTCTTTAATGAAGATGGGTACTACTATAATGCTGATCTTTCAAATAGTGCCAATTTGATTTTTACACGGTAATAATATAAATTGTTTGAGTACTTATTATAGACGGAAACATTGAAACTTTATTGTAAGGAGGATAGATTTCATAATTTTTCAAGAGAAACAAAAAATATATCACACCTAATTACCTACCTGCTAAACCATTAAAAATATATCAAAAAAAACTTCAAATAAATATATAATTTATGTTGCGGATTAAGAAAACTATTCTACTTTTGCCGCTCGCAAAAAGCGGGGAGTTCATTGAATCGAGA
>ERZ890953.284-NODE-284-length-29987-cov-7.435287_pt1 | contig 29987 bp, 22 predicted proteins | sample MGYA00521264_ERZ890953 | MGnify/ENA primary metagenome ERZ890953 (study PRJEB32303, sample SAMEA104408629) | aquatic metagenome | biome: Brackish water; feature: Chemocline; material: water | place: Baltic Sea | collected 2014-10-26T21:54:00 | depth 200 m ...
CCGAAGGTGCGCTCGCCCAGGAATACGGCCAGGAAGGCGCCGAGGGTGAGGAAGGAAGCGACCATGATCACCACCTCCTGCCGCGCAAGGAGCGCACGGCGAGCATCAGGAAGGCGAAGCACAGAGACAGGTAGAACACGATGCTCTGGGTGTTCACCCGTCCCTGCATGAAGGGCTGGAAGTGCTTGTCGAACAACGACAGGTACGAGGTGAGCTGATCCAGCGGCGGATCGCTGACCTTGCCCAGGGCCCACATCAGGACGAACAGCGCCGTGACCACGCCGGAGATGGCGCCGCCCACGAACTGAATGCGCGTGAGGGATGAGCCCCAGGTGCCGATGGCCACCACCGAGGCACCAAGCAGCACGAGCCCCAGGTAGCCAGAGCAGATGTGGCCCAGGCTGACCTTGCCGTTCACGAAGATCAGCGCGGGCATGTAGACGGACAGGGCCAGCAGCACCAGGATCATCGACAGGCCGGCCAGGAACTTGCCCAGCACCACCTGGAGCGCGTGCACCGGCGCCGTGTCCAGCAGGACCATGGTGCCCGAGGAGCGCTCCTCGGCGAACAGCCGCATCGTGAGGATGATGGCGGCGATCATGGTGAAGCCCGAGGAGAGGTAGAAGAACTCCTCGAGCACGTCGGCCGAGTACTTGGCCTTCGACTCCATGGCCAGCGCATTGAACAGCAGGCCGTGGATGAGCAACAGGACCGCGATGACCACGTAGCCCCAGGCGGTGTTGAAGTAAGCCTGGAAGTCGCGGCGAGCGATCAGCAACGCTTCTTTCATGCCGGCCTCCTAGGAGAGCTTCTTGGAAGGTTGAGTGGACGTGAGCTCGAGGAAGATGTCTTCGAGCTCGGCCTCGGCGTCCTCGACCCGACGCACGCCCACGCCGGCCTGGACCAGCGCGGCCACGAAGGCCTCGCGGTGGTCGCCGGTGAGGTCGACACGCGCGGTGAGCAGATCGCCCTCGGTGCGCAGGATGGAGGCCTCCTTGACCAGGCCGGTGCTGCCCACCAAGCCCTCGAACGCCCCGGCGTCCATGCGGAGCTGCACCCGCAGGGAGCTGGCGTGTTGGGCCATGTGGCTGAGCTCCTGCTCGCTGCCCTCGGCCACCAGCCGACCCTGCTTGAGGATCAGCAGGCGGTCGCAGGTCTGGGAGACCTCGGACAGGATGTGGCTGGAGACCAGCACGGTGCAGGTGTCGCGCAGGTTGGCGATGACCTTGCGCATGCCCACGATCTGCACGGGATCGAGCCCGCCGATGGGCTCGTCCAGGATCACCCAGCGCGGGCTGTGCAGGATGGCCTGGGCGATGCCCACGCGCTTGCGGTAGCCGTAGGAGAGCGTGTCGATGACCACATCCAGCGCCTCGGCGCAGTGGGTGCGCTCGGCCACCTCTTCGATGGCGGCGTCGAGCCCCTTGCTGGGCATACCCCGCAGCTCCCCGAGGAAGCGCAGGTAGTCCCGCACCCGCATCTCGGTGTACAGGGGCGCGACCTCGGGCAGGAAGCCGACGTGGCGGCGCGTGTCCAGGGAGCCGCCGAAGAGGTCTTCGCCCTCGATGCGCACGGAGCCGGACGTGGGGTGGAGCAGGCCCGCGAGGATCTTGAGTGTGGTGGTCTTACCAGCACCGTTCAACCCCAGGAAGCCGACGATTTCGTTGGCCCCGACGTTGAAGCTCAGATCCTCGATTGCCTTGGTCTCACCGTAGTAGCGGGTGAGTCCGCTGACTTCGATCATAGGGAAAGCCCTCCAGACCTCTGGGGTTGCGGCCGTGACGGATATTCACCGCTCCCAGAGGGGTCAAGACACGACGGCGCGGTATAGCCGACTCATGCAGCGCCGGCCCGCGAGCGGCGTGGGAGACACCGACCCACGCCCTGAAATTCCATCGCGCACGCGGCGCCGCGCATGTCACGAAAGAACGCCTAGGAGAGCCGGGCTCGCAGGCTAGCGCGCACCCACCGCGTGGAGCACGCCCGCACGCAGGGCCCCGGACACCTCGCGCACATGACGGCTGGGATCGGCGGGGTTGTAGCGCCTGAAGTAGCTGCGCCACTCCCCCGGCCTGAGAGGGGACAGCCCTGTGCGGCTGCACTCCACCAACACCGCGGGGATTCCATGCTCACCGTAGAGGTGGTCGATCTCCGAGCCCTGGGCCCGGAAGAAGAAGCCCCAGCGGGACAGCTGCAGCACCCGGTAGGCGTAGGCCCCCTGCCCTGCCGCCATGGCGTAGCCGAGGGCATGCAGCGCGGGCCACTCGGGGGGGCGCTCCCAGTGTCCCGACCAGGGCAGGTACAGGAAGCCGCCGAAGCTGTGCATGCTGACGGCCAGATCGAAGTGGCCCAGGCCCGCCAGGCGGTCGATGGCCTGGGACTCGGGCTGGGACAAGGGCGCGGGCGAGGCGCTGTGGTAGCCCGGCAGAATGTGGCGCCAGAAGCTGGTGGAGTCGTGGTGCACGGCGAAGTCGCGGTTGAGGTCCACCCGGTGGCCGTTGCCGCGCCGGAAGGTGTCCTCCCCCGCCAGCAGATCCTTCTCGGCCAGGCGCCGGCCGTCCACGTTCAGCACGGGGATGAGCACCAGCTCGACCCCGGGCACCGGCCGCTCCGCGAACTCGAGGGCGTAGCCCAGGGCCACCTCGCTCGAGATCCACTCGAGGGCGTGGATGCCCGCGAACACCAGCACCCGATGGGTGACGGGGTGGCCTGGGTCGTGGATGCGGTAGCCCCAGATGGGCCGGGACTCCACGGTGCGGCCCAGCATGAAGGGCTCCACCGCCTGGGGCCGGCGCTGCACCCAGGCTCCGAGCTCCGCATGGATCTCGTCGAGCAGGTGGTAGCCAGGCTCCGGATGAGGCTCACCCGGGGGCGTGTGCTGCTCGAGCCAGCGGGCGTAGGCGTCGTCGACCTCGCGCAGCTCGAGGGGCACCAGGACGTCCGCCGCCAGGGCCGGTGGGGCCAGGAGCAGTGAGAAGACCAGGAGAAACAGGCGGATCATGACGAGCCCTCTCCGCCGAGCATGCGCAGCCCACGGACCAAGAGGGGTGGCAGCGCCAGCATGGAGGCGGCGCTGTTGGCGGCGAAGGCGTCGGGGGTGGCGGCCACCAAGGCGTCGCGCAGGGAGCGGGCTGTGGCGCCACGCCACTGGGCCACCTGGCCGAAGCGACGAGAGCGAGACACGAACCGGCGCGTGCGGGACCGCCGGATGCGCTCATAGCGCTCGAGGGCGGCCGGCAGATCCCCGGGAGCCGAGCCCAGGACCCAGCCCAAGGCCACGGCGTCCTCGATAGCCTGGCAGGCTCCCTGGCCCAGGTTGGGGGTCATGGCGTGGGCGGCGTCACCCAGCAGGGTGGCGGCCCCGCTGGACCACCGACCCAGGGGCGCCAGGTCGTGGATGTCGTTGCGCAGGACAGCCCCGGCGGGGGTGGCCGCGAGCAGCGCGGAGACGGGCGAGGCCCAGCCCGCGAAGCGCCCCTGCAAGGCGGCCAGGGGATCGGCGCCGTCCTCGCCCCCCGCGGGCGCGTTGGCCGTCGCGAACCAGTACGCGCGGCCCGCCCCGATGGGCAGCGCGCCAAAGCGCTGACCTGGCCCCCAGTGCTCGATCATGTGTCCGGGCTCCAGCCCCGGGACACCCAGGGCCACGCCGCGCCAGCAGGTGTAGCCGGCGTAGCGCACCATGCGCGGGCCCAGCAGCGAGGCCCGCACCGTGGAGTGGATGCCGTCGGCCCCCACCACGGCGCGTGCGGTCAGCCGCTGCCCATCCTCGAGCGAGACGCCGGGGTCGGCGGGGTCGGGCTGGACCTCACGAACCGCCGCGCCAAAGCGGACGGTGTCGCAGGGCAGCGCCGCGGTCAGGACCCGGGCCAGATCGGCCCGGTGCAACCCCAGGGGCGCAGGGCCGCCGGGATCCAGCCGATCCAGGGCCAAGCCCTGCAGCGGCCGTCCGCGCCAGTCCGCGACCAGCCCATGCTCCATGGTGGCGCCCACCGCCCGCAGGGGTTCTTCGAGCCCCAGGGCGGCCAAGACCCGCATGGCGTTGCTCTGGAGCAGGACTCCGGCGCCCGCCGCCACGGGCTGGGGGGCGCGCTCCAGCACCGCCACAGGCACATGGACCCGGGCCAGAGCCAGCGCCGCACACAGGCCGCCCGGGCCCGCTCCGACGATCACCACGGGGTGGGAGGGCGAAGCGCTCATAGGCCGAAGAAGGCCCGTGCCTGCCGGGTCAGCGAGCCCTGCACCCGAGCCAGGTCCAGGCCCTGGAGCTCGGCGATCTCCCGCGCCGCGAAGCGCACGAAGGTGGGCTCGTTGAGGTAGCGGGCCTTGGAGGATCGCAGGTGCTCGAGGGCCGTGAGCCGCCAGGGCGCGCCGTCGCGCTGGCCCTCGAAGACCAGGCCCGGCAGATCGAGCTCGAGGGCGGTGTTCAGGTTGAGATCCCGCGCCTGGTTCACAGCCTGCTCCCGGCGCTTCTTGGGCACGTCCTGCAGCGCCACCTGGTCGAGGGCGGCCTGGCGAGCCCGCTTCCACAGGCCTACGATGGGCGAGTGGTAGGGGCTGTCGGTCTCGATGACCATGGCCTCGAGGGGCGTGGCCGCGGCGACCTCGCGGTAACGCTCACGGACGACGATGCTGGACGGAATGGAGACGATGGAGCCCCGGGCGGCGGCGGCCTGGGCTTCCTGGGGCCCGGCGCCGAAGCAGTGGAACATCACGCGGCTGGCGGCCAAGGGGCCTTCGGCCAACAGCTCCACGGTGTCGGCGTGGGCCAGGCGCTCGTGGATCACCAGGGGAAGCTCGAGCTCGTGGGCCAGGGCGATCCAGCGGCGGAACACCCGCAGCTGCAGGCCGCGGTAGCGCTGAAAGTCCGGGAGATCCCAGGCCGCGGTGGGAGGCGGAGGATCACCGCTGGGCAGGGCCTGGAGCTGGCCCTCGTTCACCAGCGCCACCACGGGCCAGTAGTAGTCCAGGCCCACCTCGCCCAGGCCCACCACCCGCGGGTGGCCGGCCAAGGAGCGGAAGACCGCGACGGCGGCCTCTTGCCGCTCGGGGGCTGACGCCAGATCCTGGCTGCGGGTGGGCGGCATGAAGCCCAGGCTCACACCCAGCTGCACGCCGTGCGCATCGAAGATGGCTCCGAGGGCGTCGATGTCGTGCTCGGGCCGCCCCGCGGAGCAGTCCACCGAGACCACCATGGCCTGCACCTGCTGCTGCCGGCAGCGATCCAGCATGGCGCGCAGGGCGCCGGCGCCGTGGGCGAGCTGGCGGCGCTCGAGGTGGCAGTGGCAGTCGATGAGGGGCAGCTGAGTCATGGGAGGCACCCGGGTCCAGGGCCCGAACTAACCGCCCCCTGGCGCCCGACCACACACGGGCCCCGAGTGGTGGGGGCCGCACTACCGTGTGGCGGGCGGCGTGGTGCCGCCGGATCACACGCCGTCGAGCCACTTCCTCCTGCGCCAGCTCCACCCCAGGAAGAACAACCCGAAGGCCGCGGTTCCCCCCGGTAGACCCGCGGGCCGCCCGCAGCCGAAGGGCCCTGCCCCCCGCACCGCGGGGGTGGGATCGCAGACATCCCCCTCCCCGTCACCGTCCTGATCGGCCTGCTCGGGATCGGCCAGCCAGGGGCAGAGATCGCAGACGTCCCCCACCCCGTCGCCGTCGAAGTCCAGCTGTGTCGCGTCAGGGCGATCGGGACAGACATCGCAGACATCACCCACGCCGTCGCGATCCCCGTCCCGCTGATCCGGATCGTCGACCTCGGGGCAGACATCGCAGCGGTCCCCGAAGCCGTCAGCGTCCGCGTCCTCCTGCTCCGGATCCGCAACATCTGGGCAGAGATCGCAGGCATCGCCCACTCCATCGTCGTCCTGATCCGCCTGGTCCGCGTCCTCCACCTCGGGGCAGAGATCACAGACGTCGCCCACGCCGTCACCGTCGCCGTCGCCCTGCTCCGGGTCGGCGTGGTGGCGACAGAGATCGCAGGCGTCGCCCACACCATCCCAGTCCGCGTCCTCCTGCTCCGGGTCGGAGACCTCGGGGCAGACGTCACAGAGATCGCCGACGCCATCGACATCCATGTCGTCCTGGTCCTCGTTGGCATCCTGGGGGCAGTTGTCGCAGGCATCGCCAACACCGTCGCCGTCGCTCTCGAGCTGGGCGGGGTCGGCGTCGGCGGGGCAGATGTCGCAGACGGAGCCCACGCCGTCCAGGTCCGGATCGGCCTGATCGGCGTTGGCGTCTTCGGGGCAGTTGTCGCAGACATCGCCCACGTCGTCACAGTCCCAGTCCGCCTGCCCCGGGTTGTCCGCCTCGCCGCAGTTGTCGCAGGCCAGGTTCACGATGCGGTCGGGCAGGCCGTCGGAGCCCAGGATCTCGATCGTGCCCCAGCCAAAGCCGTCACCGTCGGCATCCAGCGGACCGCCCACGGGGAGAGCACAGCCGAAGGAGGCGTAGTCGTAGTAGTAGTCGCCACTCTCGTAGGGTGAGCCGTAGGCGTCGACCGTGAGCGCGCAGACCGGATCGCCCACGTCCACCACAGGTTCGTCTCCCACGTCCACCTCGTTGCAGTTCAGGTCCTGACCCAAGGTGGTGGCGCACTCCTCGGCCCGGGGGCCGGAGAGCAGGAGCAACGCGAGCAGGGGGCCGATCACTGCACCTCCGGTTCGTCTTCTGCCGCGGGCTCGGCGGGACTGTCCGGGTTGTCCAGAAAGTAGGCTGGGTCCACGGCGGTCTCCCGAGGGAGCTCCGCGGGCGTCTCTTCCAGCAAGGGGTGGGCGTCGCTTCCCAGGCGAGCCCTACCCATGACAGGGGGAGGCAAGGCCTCCCCGCTCCAAGGCAGGATCACTGGAGAGCTGCGACTGCCTGCCATTGGCCCCAGGCTGGCGATGAGGAACTGCACCCGACGCTCGGCGGCCAGGCCCGGCGCGGACTCGGCGCTGGGATAGAGCTCGCCCATTCCCCGGTAGCTGACCCGCTCGGGACGCACCGAGGTGCCCACCAGCACCTCGAAGACCGCCCGCGCCCTGGCCACCGACAGATCGTAGTTGAACAGCAGGCCGCCCTCTTCGCTGGCGTGGCCTTCGACGACGAGGTGCTCGATCTCCGCGTACTGGTTCACGAGCGCAGCCACAGCCTGCAGCGTTGGCAGGGACTGGGGCAGGATCACCGCGCTGCCCTGCTCGAAGAGGATGGGTTCGCGGATGAGAATCCGGCCTCTGTAGACCTGGGCGAGGACACCCGGAGACCAGCTCAACGCATCCCGCGGCGGCGGCTCCAGGCGCACATCGGCCTGGAGTGAGGCCGGGGGGAGCTCCACCAGCGCCAGCCCTGGGGGTGGCTCGGGGCTCCGCGGCGCAGGGGTGACCGTCAGCATGACCCGCAGCGCCGAGGAGCCGTAGCCGTGACTCAGCGAGGAGCCCAGGACCAGGCCCAGGCAGGCGCGCTCTGGCAGACACCGACGCCCCCCCGCCATGACCACAGCGGGGTTCTCGCCCCCCGCCCGCAGGAAGCTGTCCAGGCCGTGACGGGAGTCCAGCTCGGCGAGCAGGGCGAAGCGCGGGCGCAGGGTGACCTCAGCGGCCAGGCCGGCGCTGAGCTGCTGGCCCACGTGGAGGTCCACGCCCAGGGCGGCATCCGGGCGCAGGATCAGGCCCAGGCTGCTCAACAGGCGAAGGCGCCCCCAGGCCAGCTGCGCCAGCAGGGCCGGCTCGACGCGCAGCCCCGGCTCCGCGACCCAGCTGTCTTGGGTGCCCGTAGGCAACCACAGCTCCAGCTCGGGCCCCAAGCTCCAGCGCTCCCGCTCGAGCACCCCCAGCTTACCCCGAACGGCCAGGTCGCTGAAGGCGACAGCACGCTCCGGTGCGAGCCCATCGCTGGCACGAGATTCCTGCTGAACGCCAGCGATCCGCAGGGAGAGGGCGCCGCGGCGAGGCAGAGCCACGCCAGCCTCGAGGAACAAGGTGTTGCGAGCCTGGATGGCCGCGGCCACGGGCTCGCCATCCACGTAGGCACGCAGAGGCAGCAGCTCGAAGCCATAGGCCACCCCTCCCTCGAAGCCGCCCTCGGTTCCAGGCAGAGGGCTGTCCACGGCCCACGCACCGTGGGAGCTCAAGGCAGGGGGCGCCAGCTGGGTGTCGACGTCCCGCTCGAGGGCCCACGCAGAGCCCGCCAGCAGCGCCGAGAGCAGGGCGACGACGATCGTCATCAGCCGTCGCAGCCCAGGTCGTAGCTGATCTCCACCCAGCTCAGGGGCACCGGCATCAGCTCGGTGGGGAACACCACGGCGTTGCCGTCCTCATCGTAGCTCCAGTCATAGTTCTCCACCCCATCCACCGTCACCACGATGGACGACAGGCGCACAGGCCTGCCCGTCAGAGGGAAGACCTCCATCGGGGCCGCCGAAGCCAGCACCGCCAGTTCCTGCAGGTTGCTGCCCCAGTCGTCGTCGCAGATGGACAGGAACAGGCCGCCGGTGGCCATGGATGCCTCGAAGTAGCCATAGCCGGCGCTGGCGGTGGCGCAGCCGCCAGGCACATCTCCTGCGATGGCCGAGATGGACGCCGTGGGCTCCAAGGCCAGGATCTCCCCCATCATGGTGCTCCAGGTGGAGCGAGACTGCTCCGGCTCGTCGGAGACCAGGATCAGCATGACCTTGGCGTCGTCGCGACCGAAGCCCTCGTTGCACTCGCCACCCCCCGTGCGCGCCAGGGCCTCCCTCGCGATGGTCAGGCCCGCCTCGGTGAAGCTCCCCTTGCCGCCTCGAACAGCGCTCGTGAAGACACTCTCCGCATCCGGGGTCTCGGCGGTGATGATCTCACGGTTGTGGCAGCCCTCGTCCCGGGTGGACACCATGATCTGGTAGTCGCTCAGGAACTCGTCCAGGGTGCCGATGAACTGGTCGAAGTTGCTGCTGAGGTTGTCCTGGTTGTCGTCCATGGACCCACTCTGGTCCACGTAGAACAGAATGTCGCTCCGCTCCCACGGGCCGTCGGGCTGCCGCCAGGTCTGGACGATGGTGTTGGGGTCGATGCCCGAGCCGGTCTGCTCGAAGAGGCCGCTGCCGAGCGGTTCGTTGGTCTCGAAGCTCAGGTTGCCCGACTCGGTGCCGGTCCGCTCGGGGTCGAACAGCAGCGTGATCTCGATGGACTCGTCGGGCTCGAGCTCCACGGGCAGAGGTGGCACCTCGGTGAGCGCGAACCCGTCGCCGCTGTGGACCACCCCTGAGATGCGCAGCAGTGCCTCGCCCAGGTTCTGCACCGTGAAGGTCTTCTCCCAGCCGCAGCGGAGCACAACGTCGCCGAAGTCGTAGGGGTCCGGATCCACACCGAGCAGGGGGTACAGCCCCGAGCCCAGCAGGCTCACCTCGTGGAGGGGACCATACAGATCGTCGCTGGTGATCTCGAGGGTGCCCTCGTCCAGCGGGCTACCAGGCTCGTAGAACACCGGCAGATCGAGGCTCTCGCCAGGGGCGAGCCAGACCTGGAGGCCCTCGCCTTCCACAGAGAATGTGGCCGAGTCCCGCACCCGAACACCCTCGATCAGCAGCGAGGCGTCACCCACGTTGCTCAGGACCAGCAGCTCTTCGGCCCGCCCTTCCTGAGCAACCTCACCGAAGTTCAACTCGCTGGGTTCGATCTGCAGGATCGGCCAGGGATCGGGCTGCTCGTTGCCGTCCCGGAAGCCGTAGTCCGGGCAGCCGGTGAGCAGCAGCACAAAGGCCACGCGCGGGGACTTCATGGCCTCGACTCCTGTCTCGAGTTGACCCGCCGACGACGCAAGGCCGCGAGGGAGAGCAGCAAGAGCGACCAGCACCCGACGCCGCCGACGGAGGCTACCCCGCAGCGGGCGCCGCCACCCCAGACGTAGCGCAGGGGCTCACAGGCGTCGCCCACACCATCACCGTCATCGTCTCCCTGCTCGGGGTTCGCCACCTCCGGACAGTTGTCGCAGGCGTCACCCACCAGATCGAGGTCGGCGTCGGCCTGCAGCGGATCAGCGATGGTGGGGCAGAGGTCGCAGCCGTCCCCCACGCCGTCGTGATCGTCGTCGGGCTGCTCGGGATCGTACAGCTCAGGGCAGCCGTCGCAGGCGTCTCCACGCCCGTCCGCGTCCCCATCGAGCTGGTCGGGATCGTAGACCTCGAGGCACAGGTCGCAGATGTCTCCAGCGCCGTCGGCGTCGCGGTCCGCCTGATCCTCGTTCCAGCCCTCGATGCAGTTGTCGCAGCTGTCGCCCACGCCGTCCCAGTCCTGGTCGGCCTGGGAGTCGTTGCTGTCGTACGGACAATTGTCACACTCGTCGCCGTGGTCGTCGCCATCGTCGTTCCGCTGGTCCACGTTGACGTCCACGGGGCAGTTGTCGCAGTCGTCACCCCAGCCGTCGCCGTCGCCGTCCAGGTTCTCCTGGTCCCGGTGGTCGGGGCAGTGGTCGCAGAGATCGCCGTAGCCGTCGTAGTCGCGATCTTCCTGGTCGGGGTTGGAGACGAGGAGGCAGTTGTCGCAGGCATCTCCCAGCTCATCGCTGTCGCTGTTCGCCTGATCGCTGTTCTCGATGTCCACGCAGTTGTCACACAGATCGCCCACATCGTCGCAGTCTTCGTCCTCCTGGCCGGGGTTGGCATCGCTCGGGCAGTTGTCGCAGCCCAATGACACCTCGAGCTCCGGGTTGCCGTACTCATCGTAGATGGTGACCCCGCCGGAGGAGAGGCCGTCGCCGTCGGCATCCAGCGGGGCGGTCTCGTAGGTGCAGCCGAAGACATGGAAGTCGTAGTAGTCGTCGCAGCTGTCGTAGCGGCAGGAGGGGTCGTCGATGGTGCACTCATACGCGCGGTCGATGGCGTTGCAGTTGAGATCGGTGTCCAGATCCGAGCCACACGCCGCGCCCGGGGCCCGGCAGAGGCAGAGGATGAGCAAGGCTGCGGTCACGGCTGGTCCTCCTTGCCCGCCAAGGGCCCGCCGCTCCACGGCACCACCGCGCGGTCGGGCTCGGGGATGGGGTCGAGCGGATCGGCGCGCTCCACGATGTGGAAGACCACCCGCCGGTTTCGCGCCAGGCTGGCTTCATCGCCGCCCAGATCCACGGGTGCGACCTCACCCATTCCTCGCACGGTGAGCCTGGAGGGGTGGACCCCGACCAGGATCAGCTCGCGCAGCACGGCCTGTGCGCGGCGGTTGGACAGGTCGTAGTTGTAGCGGAAGCTGCCCTCTTCGCTGGCGTGGCCCTCCACCGCCAGCAGCAACAGCTCAGGGTTGTCTTGGAGCAGGGCCCCCACCGCCTCGAGCGTAGGCAGCGAGATCGGCAACACCTCGTCCGTGTCGAAGTGGAACTGGATTGGCTCCCGGATCTCGATCTCTCTGTGGGAGATGCGGGCCAGCTCCCGGGGTCTCCACGCCAGCTGCGCGGCCTCCTCGATCCGCTCCACCACCGCCTCGCTCACCGGCTCGAGATCCACGAGGACCGTGGCTGGCGGGGGCTGCAGCTCACGCCGCGGACGCCGCAGGTTGGAGATTCCCACGTAGGTGCGAAACTCCGTGCCTCCATAGCCGAACGCCAAAGCGCGCCCGACGCCGACGTCGACCAGGATCCGACCCGTGCGAAGCTGGGCGCCGGAGACCGCCTCGGACAACGCATTCTGGGCTCTTCCCCAGCGATCGCCCAGACCGCGGCGGTAGAGAGCGCCCACGACCAGCGCCGCCCGCTGCGGGCGCAGGTCGACGCGCACGATGGTGTTCGCCCACAGCTCGGAGCCCACGGCCAGGTGATCCTCCCACGCGGCGCGCTTGCGCAGGTGGAGCCCTCCGTCCCCAACCAGCTCGAAGGGTCCGGACCGCAGGCGATAGGCCGCCCCGGCGTCCGCCCTGGGCTCGGGTTCACCCAGGTAGGCCTGCTGGCGCCCAAACGGCAGCAGCACAGCCCCGATGGCCGCGACGGCCACGGGCCCCCGGAGCAGGGGAACAGCGACGCTGAAGCGGGGATCTCCCGCGCCGAAACCCGCGGCGCTGGTCTGAGCTATGTCGCCCCCATCTTGAACCACCAGAGGAAGATCCAACCCCACCTGCGCCCGCTCCCAGTCGTAGCCCACCCCCAGGTTCAGGGTGCCCCGTTGGCCGACCATGGCCCCCAGCTCGGAGCCCGCCTCGAACAGCACCAAGGGATCACGAGCGTACTGGACCAGCGCGCCCAGGCGCAGCTCCCCTGGCTGGAGATCGTGGGGATAGGCGACGCCGGGCACGCTCCCCCAGCCAAATCCAGGGCGCAGGATCTCGATGTCCAGGGCGTACGGCTCCGAGGCCCCGGCGGACCCGATGGCGAGGAGAGCGCCGAGGAGCAGGAGGGTGATCACCAGGCCTCCGAGGTCTCGCTCCCTTGCAGCAAGGGCAGCAAGGGAGCGGCGACAGGGATCAGCACAGGCTTGTCGATGGAGGGGTCCGAGGGCGCGCCGGACGGCTCTGCGGTGGGGGTCAGGACCAAGGAGCCCGCCAGCGCGGGATCATCCTCGATCAATCGGCCCAGCAGCGCCTCGTTGTACTCTCGAACGCGACGCTCGGCCTCGGCGCGAGAGTAGTGCAGGTGAGGGTGGAGGATGCGGTCCTGCGCTTCTCGCGAGAGCGCTGGGGAGAGGCTGATGACGATGGTGCCCGACGCCGCCAGGTAGACCCCCAGCCAGGCCCGATCCTCGATGAACATCCGCCGGCTCTGGGACAGACCAGCCACCTTGGCACGCCACGCGAGGCGCCCCTGCTCCCGGGCGTAGAGGTAGTCTTCGCGGTCGCGGTAGTCCCCGCGATCGACCTGGTAGGGCTCGAGGCTCGGGAGCTTCCACGCGGCGTTCCACCAGGTGCCGACGGCGCCACCCACCAGGGCCACTCCGACGACGGCCTGGACCCAGGATGCTGCACGCATGTCGGCCGCATGCTCGTTCAGGGCGCGGATGGTACCGGCATCACGCCAGAGCCGGGCCAAGGCCTTCGTGTCCAGCTGGCCCCGCTCCTCGCTGCCGACGACGAAACCATCCGGGGTGGTCTCCAGGACGAGATGCTCGAGCAGGTAGTCCTGCTCGAGCGCGGACACACGGAGGGTAAGCGAGGTCTCGTCGAGGTCGAGGGCCGACGCCTCCGGCTGCAAGCTGGAGGGCTCGACGCCCACCTGCTGAGCCCAGGCACCCACGACCCCCAGCACCACCAAGGCCAGGCCCGCGCTCACCCCTCACCCCCACACGCGGAGGTGGGTTCGATCAGGCGTCCGACACGGATCGGGCCACGGGGCGCCGCAGGACGGCCACCGCACGCCTTGCACCACCACCGGCACGGACTCTCGAACCCCACCTTCACTGGCAACTCCGACGGGTGAATGCATGGAATGATACGTGAAAACAGCCCTGTACGCAGCCCAGATGCGAGCGCAAGTGGCGCCCGGCAGGGGAGTGCTGGAGCTCGGATCGCCTCATGGCAGCGGCCCGAAGAGCAGCCAGATCGCGCCCCCATCCAGCCCAGTCGCGCCCAGCACGAGATCGTCGCTCCCATCACCATCGGCATCAACCCCGCCAGCCATGCTCTGGCCCAGCCCCATCCCCGCGGCGCTGCCAGCGATGGCGACCGATGCCTCCGCGAGAATCCAGCTCCCACGGACGGGGCCCAGGAACAGAGAAACCAGGCCGGCGTCGGTGTCCAGGCGGTCACTGCCGCTGGCTCCGACCAGCAGATCGGCGTGGCTGTCACCGTCGACATCGCCCGCGCCCGCGACGCGGATGCCAGCCCGGTCACCCGCCGCGTCACCCTGGAGCACCGCCTCCGCCGCGCCCAGATCCACGCTGCCCGTCAGCGGGCCGAGCAACAGGTAGGCCGCCCCTGCATCCGCCCCGACGCCGTCCACGCCAATGGCGCCCACCAACACGTCGTCGTGGCCGTCCGCGTCCACGTCGCCCGCCCCGGCCACGCTCCAGCCGGCCATGTCCAGAGGGGACCGGCCCAGCAGCTCAGCGTCGGCGATGGACAGCTCCGCGGTCCCCCACACCGGCCCGTTGCAGAGGTACGCCACCCCCGCGTTGATGCCCGCGTCGTCCGCCCCCCAGGCTCCCACGAGCAGATCGGCCACCCCGTCGCCGTCCACATCGCCGACCGAGGCCACGGCCGATGCGCCGTCGCCCGCGGCTCGACCCAGCAGCTTGGTGGAGGCGGACGACAGCGACACCTGGCCCGTGACCGGCCCCGTCATCAGATAGACCGCGCCAGCGTCCGCACCGAGGGTGGACTCTCCCGGCGCGCCCACCAGCAGATCGGCGTAGCCGTCGCCATCCACGTCACCCGCTCCGACCACGCCGGCGGCCCTGTCTCCCGCAGCCTCCCCCAGCACCGTAGCGACCGCCCCGGAGGAGTCGAGATCCTGATCCGCGCTCACGGGGCCGAAGAGGAGGTAGACCACGCCCTGCCGGTCGAGCTCGAAGCCATCACCTGGAGCGCCCAGCCCCAGGTCCGCGATGCCGTCGCCGTCCACATCTCCCAGGCCGGCGACGGCGCTCCCCAGCGCGCCGTCTAGGGCGCGCCCGCCGAGGACGGCCAGCGTGGCCGGGGGGTCTCCGCTCCCTGCCAGCAGCAACGCCCCGCCAGCCCCCTCGGCGCCGGCGGAGTACCCCGCCATGCCGACGAGGACATCGGACAGGCCGTCACCATCCTGATCGCCCACCCAGGCCACGGCCGAGCCCAGCAGCGCATCCGCGCTGGCGGCGAGGGCGACCGCGCTGTCCGCCCCGAGCGCCCAGTCCTGGTCGGGCAGCCCGTCACAGTCATCATCCACACCGTCGCCCTGGTGATCGAGGGCCACAGGGTTGATGGCCGCGTCGACGTCGTCGCAGTCTCCAGGCACAGGGGCCCAGCCCTCGAGCTCATCGCAGCGAAGCGCGGGCACCCCATCCGCTCCGTAGCCGTCCCCGTCACGATCCCTCCACCAGGCGAACGGATCATCGGCGTCGAAGTCCACGATCCCATCGCAGTCATCATCCACGCCGTTGCATGCCTCGACGGCGTCAGGGGAGACCTCGGCATCCGCGTCGTCGCAGTCTTCCCCCCCGTCGGCCTGATCCGCAGACTCGAAGCCATCCTGATCGGCGTCGTAGTCGCTGGCCCCGTCGCAGTCCTGATCCACGCCGTCGTACCACAGCTCTTCGGCGCCTGGATAGACGGCCGGGTCACCGTCGTCGCAGTCGCCGACCACAGCGGCGCCCACGAACCCGTCGGGGCAGCTGCAGACCTGCCAGGTGCTCCCGCCGTCGCCCCACCCGTCCCCGTCCCGGTCCCGGAACCACCATGGGGCGTCCACGGCGCCGGGTTCATCCACAGCGCCGTCGCAGTCGTCATCGTAGCCGTTGCATCGCTCGGAGACCTCCGGATGGACCGCGGCATTCCCGTCGTCGCAGTCATCGCCGTTGGTGGCCATCTCGACGGGGCAGTCACAGGCCCACTGCTCCAGCTCACGCCGCCCCCAGCCGTCCGAGTCGGCGTCCAGGTGGCAAGCGATCCTGTCCACGGGCTCACCCTCGTCCACAGCGCCGTCGCAGTCGTCATCGCGCCCGTTGCACCACTCGGCCGCGAAGGGATGGACCTCGTCGCGCCGATCATCGCAGTCGCCCCCGGTCGCGATGCAGCTGACTCCGTGCTGGTCACGGCACGCCTGGGCCTCCTCCCATACCTCGGCCTCATCGCCCCAGCCGTCGCCATCCAGGTCGGGGTACCACAAGGGTTCGTCATCCGCGTAGGTCCACAGCTGGCTCGATCCACAGGCGGAGAGAGCGACCCACAGGACACCGAGCGCGGTGGCGCTCACGAACCCGGGGGCGCGGACGGTCATCGGAGGTAGTACTCCATGATGTTGATTCCCTCGAAGTCTCCGGTGCCGAACTCACTCCAGACGGGGGCCCCCGAGGGGCAGCGCTCCGCGACCAGCCGGCCGAAGTAGTCTGGAGTGACGTCCAGGTAGTCGGCCATGGGATGGGAATCATTGAGCCAGGCCGTGCCTTGCAGGCTCGGACAGGTGTCTCCACAGGAAGCCCCATAGAACCACGGTATCCCGTTGTTCGGGTTCGTGGTGCACCGCGGGTAGGGACCGGAATCCGGGGTGGAGAGGGTGCCGGTGCCGACCATGATCACATCGGACGACAGCCCCGAGATTCGGGCTGACTTCAAGTCGACGCTCAACGCGCCCCCACTGCCCAAGTAGAACATCGGGAGGCAGTCTCCACCATCGAAGGAATCCCGAGCGGTGTGGACAAACAAGTGGTCGCGGGCCTGGTTCAGGAAGGGCCAGGCCATGCCCGCCAGGCGGTAGGCGTAGCCGGGCGCTGGGTGTCCGACGGTGAGCGTGCGCCAGTCGGCATAGTTGGATCGCAGCTGCTCGGTCTCGTCCCATGACCACAGGCTGCGCTGCACCAGCGTCCAGCCCCCACCGTCGAAGTCCATCTCACAGAACAACTCCAGCTCTGCGGCCGAGCCCGCGGGGCCGTCGAAGTCGAGCCTGTAGAGCCCGCTGCCGCTGTCGCGCCCGTCTTCCACCAGCCAGAGACAGGCCGCCGCCGGGTACTGGCTGCCGTCATCCGAGTCCGCGTCGTTGTCCACATAGCCGTCGGGCTGTTCACAGGCGTAGAGGACGTCGCCCGCGAACCCGTAGCGATCCCCGTCGGCGTCCCTGTACCAGGCGTCCTTGTCCACGGCGTCCTCATCCACCAACCCGTCGCAGTCCTCGTCCACGAAGTCACAGGTCTCATCGGCGCCCGGATGGATCTGGTCCCCGTGGTCGTCGCAGTCGCTGCCCCGCCCGACCCCCGGCGCGTTGGGGTTCTGCTCCCCCCAGCCGTCACCATCGACATCGCGCAGGCAGCCTGTCTCCGAGTCCTGGGGCGCCGCCCCGGGCCAGGTGTCTGCGGCGTCGAGGCCCACGTCCTGGCAATCCTCGCTGTTGAGCACGTAGCCGCTCATGGACATGTCACAGGACAGGAAGGAGATCTCGGGGTTCCCGAACCCGTCCTGGTCCTGGTCCTGGTACCACCGCGTGCGCCCTCCCAGAGCATCCTCGTCGATCTCCTGATCGCAGTCGTCGTCGATCCCGTTGCACAGCTCGGTCACTCCAGGATGAACACGATCGGTCTGGTCGTTGCAGTCCAGGGCGTTGCCCACATGGCCCGGGGGCTGCGTGCAGCTCCGCCGCGCCCGGTTCCCTGCGCCGTAGCCATCGCCGTCGTCATCCGGGAACCATGAACCGGCATCGACCGCATCAGCACCGTCCGTCACTCCGTCACAGTCGTTGTCCACGCCGTCGCAGAGCTCGAGGGCGTCCGGGTTGATCGCGGCGTCTCGGTCATCGCAATCGACCCATCCCGTGAAGCCGTCGAGGTCTCCATCGCGCGCTCCCAGGTCGAAGACGCAGCCCGTGCACATGGCCCAACACCCCGAGGCCGCCAGCGCACGTGCCAAGCCACCCGCGAGGACGAGGCTCCCGGGGGCCGCACCTCGAGTCGCTGGCCCCTGTGACATATGTCTCACCATTGCTGCACCTTCGGGAACAGTACACCGGTCCGACCCGTCGGTACACCACGATCCGGTGGGTCGAGACGATGGCCGCCCCGACCACGCCCAGGCCCTGAGCGACGCGCCACCCCGCACGCGCGTTCCGGACACCCCCTGACCGCCTCTGCCCCGCCCCCGGGATAGGACGCCACCATGACCGACACTCTCCCTTCGGACACCCCCCGCCTGCGCTTCGAGCGCGGCACCCTGCTGTGGGACGCCGGGCCCGCTCAGCCGGCGCCCCCGGGCTTCACCGCCGATGGGCGGGTGGGCCGGCCGCGGGCCCAGGCCATGGAGTACCGCACAGCGGTCGAGTGGCTGGTGGCCCACAAGGTCTCCTACGCCGACGAAGCCCGCGCCTGGCAGCCGCTGCTCGACCTGCGCCACCTGGCCCCGCGGGATCCCCGCCCCTACCAGGCCGAGGCCTGCGACGCCTGGGTGGCCGCGGGCAAGCGCGGCCTGGTGGTGCTGCCCACCGGCACCGGCAAGTCCTACCTGGCTGAGATGTGCATCGTGGCCACCAAGCGGCCCACCCTGATCGTGGTGCCCACCATCGACCTGCTGGCCCAGTGGCACCGCCGCCTGTCCGCCTGCTTCGACATGCCCATCGGCATCCTGGGGGGCGGCAGCCACGAGCTGCAGCCCATCACCGTCAGCACCTACGCCTCGGCCTACCTGCATGTCGAACGCTACGGCGACCGCTTCGGCCTGGTGATCTTCGACGAGGTCCACCACCTGCCCTCCGAGAGCCACCAGGCCATCGCCCAGGGCCTGCTGGCCCCCTTCCGCCTGGGCCTGTCCGCCACCCCGGAACGCGCCGACGAAGCCCACGATCTGCTGGGCGAGCTGGTGGGCCCGCAGGTCTACCGCAAGCACATCAGCGACATGAGCGGCGACTACCTGGCGCCCTACGAGACCATCCAGCTCCAGGTCCACCTCTCCGCCGCCGAACAAGAAGCCTACGACCACGCCCAGGCCACCTGGCGCACCTTCGTGCGGGTCAACGGGATCCGCCTGGGGGGCCGCGACGGCTGGCAGCGCTTCCTGCAGGTCAGCGCCCGCTCCAAGTCCGGCCGGGCCGCCCACAAGGCATGGCGCGAAGCCCGCCGCATCGCCCACGGCACCGAGCGCAAGCTGGATCTGCTGGACGACCTGCTGGTGGAAGAGGCCGAGCGCCGCGCCCTGGTGTTCACCGACGACAACGCCACCGCCACCCGCATCGCCCGGGAGTTCCTGGTGCCCATCATCACCCACCAGACCCCGGCGAAGGAACGCGCCGAGATCCTCGCGGGCCTCACCTCCGGCCACTACCGGGTGGTGGTCACCAGCCGGGTGCTCAACGAAGGCGTCGACCTGCCCGACGTGGGCATGGCTGTGGTGGTCTCGGGCACCGGCTCGGTGCGCGAGCATGTCCAGCGCCTGGGCCGCATCCTGCGCCCCCGCGACGGCAAGCAGGCCGTGCTGTACGAGCTGGTCACCGCCCGCACGGCCGAAGAGCGCACCTCCGAGCGCCGCCGCGAGCACGAAGCCTACGGAGGTGGCGAGTGATCACCGGCCCCCTGCTCCGCGCCCGCTGCACGGTCGACGAAGTCCGACCCAGCCTGGTGGACCCCACCAGCGAGCGCTACCTCGAGGCCGCCCAGGCTCTGCTCGACGAGGGCCAGCTGGCGGTCGAGCAGCAGCTCAGCCGGGGCGAGCTGGGCGCCGCCATCGAAGAGCGCATCGTGGGCAACCGGGTGGACCACAAGCTCCTGCGAGGCCTGGCCCGGGTGATGAGCGATCGCTGCACCTTCGACACCTGCGCCCCCCTGCCTCCGGGCGAGCTGCGCGCGCGGCTGTTCTCGGCCGGGCCTGTGCGCCGCCGCCCCGACGCCAGCGGCAAGCCCACCGCCGAGGACGTCGTGGCCGCCCTGGCCGCCGAGCTGGGCTGCACCCCCCTCGAGGTGCACCGAGGCATGTTCGCCGACCTCAAGGAGAACCAGGTTGTCCTGAGCCTCGACGTGCCCTCGGCCGCCTGGCTGCTGCACCGCTACAACCTCGCCTTGATCCAGGGCCTGCTGCTGCATGCCCGCCAGGTCACCATCACCCTGGCCGCCCCCGACCCCAAGCACCTGCGCCAGCTCTTCCGGCACATCAAGTTCCAGCAGCTGATGTACCGCATCCAGCCGGCAGCGGGTGGCTTCACCATCACCCTGGACGGCCCCGCCAGCCTGTTCGGCCTCTCCACTCGCTACGGCATGGCCCTGGCCAACTTCTTCCCGGCCCTGCCCATGCAGCCCGGGTCCTGGTCCGTGGTGGCCGAGCTGAACTACCGCCGCCGCAACCGGCCCATGCACATCACCCACGAGCACGGCCTGATCTCCCACCTGGCCGACACCGGCACCTGGCAGTCCCGCGAAGAGCAGTGGCTCGACGAACAGTTCCGCAAGCTCGACTCCCCCTGGCAGATCGAGCCCGGGTCCGAGGTCCTCGACCTGGGTGGCCAGGACGTTGTGATCCCCGACTTCACCTTCCGCAACGGCGCCCGGGTGGCCCACCTCGAGGTGGTGGGGGTCTGGCGCAGGGCCTACCTGCAGAAGCGCCTGGCCCTGCTGGCCCAGCACGGCCACCCCAACCTCATCCTGGCGGTCAACCGCAAGCTGCTGGGCGACAAGGGCGCCGCCCCCAAGGACCTGGGCGCCGCCGTGCTCCCCTTCAGCTCGGCCATCGCCGCGCGCAAGGTGGCCAAGCTGGTGGATGAGGTGGCCATCGAGGGGTGAGGTCGAGCAGCCTGCAGACGCGCTGAGTAGCGCGCCTACTCCACCCCCCACAGCACCCGGAACAGGCCGTCCTCGCCCAGGGTGACCAGATCGTCCAGGCCGTCGCCGGTGACGTCACCGATGTCGAGGGAGCTGAACACCACGGCGCCGTGCAAGCCCATGCCCGGGGGGAAGCCGCCGGCCACGGCCCGGTGGACCCAGAGGCGACCCCCGCTGGCGATGAGGATCTCGGGCTGGCCGTCGAGGTCGAGGTCCCGGGCCGCCAGGCTGCCCGCGCCCTCGAGGCTGTGGGTGGCCCCGCCCCACTCCACGGTGGTGCCGGAGACATCGCTGCGGACAAGCTCCTCGGAGCCGTCATCGTCCAGGTCCACGGCCAGCAGATCGCAGCCGGCGTCGGAGCCGGTGAACAGCTCGTCGATGCCGTCGCCGTCGGTGTCCGCGGCGGCCACGCAGCCGAAGGAACCCACGCTGCCGGTGCTGATCTCGGCCAGGCTGGCGTCGCGGTAGCTGACCTGCCCCTCGGCGCTGATCACGGCCACCTCGGCGCCGTCGGCGAAGCTACCGGCCACCAGGGCGGCACCGTCCACCGCCACGCGGCCGAGCTCGTCGTAGGTGTCGCTGCCGGTGAGGGCCATGCCGACCAGCTGGACGCCGTCGAAGTCCACCAGGCCGTAGACGATCTGGCCCGCGATGACCACGTCCAAGGGGACGGCGCCGTCTTCGAACAGGAGCTCGCCGCGGCGCTCGAGGGTGGGCGTGTCACCGTGGGGATCGGGTTGGATCCACCAGGTGCGCAGCACCGGCACAGAGTAGGAGTACACCCAGCCCGCCATGGTCTCGAGCCCGGCCTTGCCGTCGAGATCGGCCAGGGCCGGCCGAACGTAGAGCTGCAGGTCGTAGTTGGTCCAGCGACCGTCTCCGCTGGCCCAGGCCGTCTCGGCCTCCATGCCGGGGAACAGGTGCAAGGCATCGGTGGCCATGGCCAGGTCCGGCAGCCGATCGCCGTCCAGCAAGCCCGCCGCGATGGGTCCGATGACCGGATCTTCGTCGGCCTCAGTGCCGGTGCGCACGTAGATGCCGCCCACCGCGTGGTAAGCGAAGTCGGCGCCGCCTTCGTCGGAGACGAAGTGGATCAGGTGCAGCTCGCCGGCCTCGAGGGCCATGATGTCGGGCGTCAGATCGCCGCTCAGATCGTCCAGGGCCCACTGGGGGCCCATGTAGCTCTTCTGGTACTGAGTGGTGCTGCCGTCGAGGGTGTAGAAGACCACGCTCTGCTGCACGCCAGCCTCGGGGTGGGACAGCAGGATGGGCTCCTCGGACCCGCCCGCGTTGAGGTCCGCTGCCCCCATGAAGCGGGCGGGGGGCGCCAGGTGGGTCTCGAGGGTGGAGGGATAGGTCTCGGCCCAGGTGTCGTCGGCGGCGGACCAGTAGTAGCGCATCAGGGTGGAGTCGCTCTTGAGCAGCGCCACCTCGGCCACGGCGTCGCCGTCGCTCTGGGACAGCTCGATGTCCACCACGGCGTAATCGAGCCCGTAGCGCAGCTCCTGGATCTCCTCGAAGCCCCAGGCGCCGTCGCCGCCCATGAACACCATCCAGGCGCCCTCGCTGCTCTGCAGCGCGAAGCCCACGTCGTTGCGCGTGTCGCCGTCCACGTCGTCCACCGAGGCGCCCAGCAGCTCGAGCCCCTCGGCCGCGAAGCCGGCGCCCCAGGACAGGCCGCCGCCGGCGAGCCCGCGCAGCAGCACCAGCTCGTCGACGCTGCGCACGAGCAGATCGGCCACGCCGTCGTTGTCGATGTGGACCGACTCGAGCTCGAGGATCGGATCGGGCATGACGAGCACCCGGTGGGGGCGCGCGTCGGGCTGAGTGCCCAGGTACCAGACCTCTTGCTCCGTGCCCAGCACCACGCCCTCGAGGGTGGAGCTGGCGTTGGTGACGTCGCGCAGCTCGCTGGGGAGCAGCCAGCTGGGCCGCAGGCCCCAACCGGGCAGCGCGCCGCCCACACTCCAGCACTCCACGGCCTGGCCGAGGCTCAGGGGTTCGGCGCTGCCCTCGATGCTGACGGTGAAGGGCTCGGGGCCCGAGGTGCTGACCTCGAGCTCGCCGTAGCCGGTGGGCCCGATGGCCACGGTGCCGCTGTCGATGGACGCGGTGGCGCCGCTGACCGCCAGCTCGACATCCCCGCCGGGCACCGAGGCGCCGTAGCGATTGAGGAGCCGCACGAGCACCTCGATCTCGCCGTAGCCCACCGCCGGGGCGATCTCAGCGCTCTCGGGGGCGGCGGCGTCGATGGCGGTGACCAGGGGCTGCAGCTCATCCTCGGGCTTGCAGCCCATGGCGGCGAGGATCGACAAGAGCACTACACAGCGGCGCATGCACCACCTCCAGAGGTCAGTCTACGCAACCACGACCGAGTTCGCACACCCCACGCGACGGCGCGTGGTGCAGGACACTCAACGAGCGTCGGGTTCAGGGACGACGAAGAAGCTGGCCCGCACGAACTGCTCACCGGGTTCGGGCAGCACCAGGGCGTCGACCCGGCCCCAGGTATCCACCGCGACCACACCGTGGACCGCCGAGTGGACCAAGTAGCGCTCGGCGCCATCGTCCCAACCGCAGTCGGTGACCTCGGCCAGCAGATCAGCCCCGACCAGGGCCTGGAGATCCGCTTGGCTGGGGAAGGCCGCGGGCGCGTGATCGCCACCCTGGAGATCCTCGACCAGGTACAATCCGCCGACCCCCGAGCACACATGGGGCTTGGCGGCCGGGCCCTGGAAGCCTGCCGCCACCCGGCCGAGGCTGTCGTCGAAGGCTTCGTAGGACAGCCGGTTCTCGGCGGTGGAGATGGTGTACCGATAGAGGTCGGGGGCGTCGTCGCTGCCCCAGTTGAGCAGGAAGAGGTTGTCGTCGTAGGCGGGGAATACGCCCTGGATCTGAGTCAGCCCCACGGCTGAGCCCAGCTTGTGGATGGCCGAGTCGCCGGGCAGGAAGCTCCAGATCGCGGTGGCGCTGACCAGGTACAGCACGGAGTCGACCACGACGGCGTCGTTGACCCAGCCCAGCTCGGCGGCTTCGGAGGTGTCCACCGTGACGCGCACAGGCTGAGCGCCATCGGCCACCACGAACAGCGTCTGGCCGCCGTTGTCCCACAACATCACGCGCGGCTGGATGGGATCGTAGGCCACGGGGCCGGCGGCCGAGACCTCGCTGGAGTCCAGGGATGCGCCCTGGATCTGCTGGCCCTGGGCGTCGATGACCCGCAGCTGGATCTCGCCGTCGCTGGCGACGGCCAGAGCCATGCCCGTGGTGTACGGGTTCTCGGGCACCCATGGGTCCGAGTCGCCCGTGTCGTCGGTGGGCTGGGTGTCGATGATCCCGCCACAGCCGAGGGGCAGGTCTTCGCAGGTCTTGTCGATGAGCCCGGAGCGGAACAGGTTGCACCCGGACATCAACAACAAGGGAGCGACGAGCATCAGGGATCGCATCGGGCGAGGCTCCGGGGATAGGGGCCGGACGACAGACGACGCCGCAGCACGGCCAGCGGCCACCATAGCAGGACCGGCAGGAGCAGGGGACGATCCCCGCAGCCTCGAGCGCCGACCTCCAAGGGTGGAAGCCGCGCATAACCTGCTCCGCGGGCAGTGTCCGGGGCGTCGAAGGTGGCGCGTTCGGTGAGCGCATAGGACATCAGCCGATCGGCGGCCTGGTAGGGACCGAGCTCGGGATCGGCGCTCATGAGGATCGCCAGCGCGGCGGTGACGGCCGGGGTGGAGGCCGAGGTGCCGTAGAAGCCCGTGGCGCCGTAGACCGAAGACGACAGCCCATCGGGGCCCACGATGTCGGGCTTGAACAGCCCACCGTGGGTGGGACCCTGGGACGAGAAGTACTCCACCTCGCCGCCGATGTAGTTGGTGGCCCGGGCCGCGCCGACGGTGAAGACCGAGGGGTGGGTGCCAGGATCGGCGATGCTGCCCTCGGGCATGGGCTCGTACAAGGACGAGCCCCGGGCGAAGATGGAGAAGCGCACCGCGGGATCCCCCGCGGCCCGACGCAGCTGGAGGTAGTGCCAGCCCGACTTCTCGGCGTAGGCGCTGACCCGCTCGCTGGGGTAGCAGCCGCTGTCCTCGACGATCTGGCGCTCCTCGGAGCGCCCCGCCAGGTTGCCGGCGGAGTCCCAGACATAGGCGTCGAGGTCGGTGTCGCCGCAGTGGTGGTACTGGTCCCAGTTGATCATGATCCGGCTGCGGCTGCCGCCGTCGAGGTACACCGGCAGGTACTCGCTGGCACCCCGGAACTCGTGCCAGCCGTCCATGTCGTCGTCGCGGAAGTCCTCGAGCCAGTGCTCGTCGGCGTAGTTGCCCGACGAGGTGACCATCAGCACCCCGGCGTCGGCCAGATCCCCCATCAGATCGTTGACCGCCCCGGTGCCGTCGTAGAACGACTCGCTGAACATGGACATGGACATGGAGATCAGGTCCACGTCGTGGCGGATGGCCCAGCCCACGGCGTTCTCGAGGGTGGTCAGCCCGTTGACCCGCACCAGGTGCAGCTCCACGCCGGGCGCCAGATCGCGGATGGTCTCGGCGCAGGCCACCCCGTGGCTGCCCTCTTCGTAGGAGTGCCAAGGACGCAGGGTGTCCATGGGCAGCTCGCAGGAGTCGTGGGCGCCGCAGTCCCAGGTCTCCACATCGCCCAGCTCCTCGGGGCGCAAGGCGGCGTTGAACCACTGCACATCGAACACGGCCACCCGCACCCCGGAGCCGTCGTAGCCGGCCTGGATCCATGCGTCGGTCTGCATGGCCTCCACCGCCTCCCAGGCCACATATGCGGTATCGACCTCGGGGATGGAGACCGGCCGGAACGCCGTGCCATCGGTGGGTGCCTGGGCCAACATCGAGCCCAGACGGCTGGAGATCAGGGCGTCAGGGTGATCGGGCACGTCCACCCGCACCAGGCTCCAGGCCGCGTCGTCCAGGGAGGTCGGCCCCGCGGAGGGCGGGACGTCCTGGGCCAGAGCGGCGACGCCGAGCAGGGCGAGAGGGGCTATAAACCAAAACAAGCGCTGATCTCCAGGCGGGTAGAGCCGCACCGTGTACTGCTGAGCCAACCACTAACGGCTAAGTGCAAATGGCCGCGAGAGACCAAGGGGTCGCTCGCCTCCGGGAGGAACCCCTGATGAACGTCCTGGCCGTGTTTCGGAGGGAGCTGAGCAGCAGCTTCGATTCCCCCCTGGCCTACATCGTCGTGCCCGTCTTCCTGGGCCTGGTGGCCGCCTTCACCCTGTGGTTTCAGGACATGTTCGCCCAGGGCGTGGTCTCGCTGCGCAGCTTCTTCTTCTGGTCGTCGCTGTTCTTCGTGATCCTGGTGCCCGCCATCACCATGCGCCTGTTCGCCGAAGAGCGCCGCACCGGCAGCCTCGAGCTGTTGGTCACCCTGCCCATCACCGAGCTTCAGGTGGTGCTGGGCAAGTACCTCAGCGCCCTGGCCCTGCTGGCCGTCGCCCTGCTGCTCACCGCCAGCTACCCCATCACCATGGCCACCATGGGCGATCTGGACTGGGGCCCGGTGTTCGGAGGCTACCTTGGGCTGTTCCTGCTGGGCGCGGCCCTGTGCGGCATCGGGGTGGCCGCCTCGGCGGTGACCTCGAACCAGATGATCGCCTTCCTGCTGTCCATGGTGCTCTGCCTGATGCCCTTCGCCATGGGCTTCTTCCTGCACCAGGTGCCGGCCGCGCTGCTGCCGGTGGTGCAGTACATGACCTTCGACTACCACTTCAACAACCTGGCCAGGGGCGTGCTCGACAGCCGCGACCTGATCTACTTCGCCTCGGTGGGCGCGGCGGGGTTGGCGGTCGCCGTCCTGGCCCTGCGCCACGGCCGCTTGAAGTAGGGGGGCGTCATGAACAAGCGCAAGCTCCTGCTGATGGACGCCTGGGTGCAGCTCGCCGCGGTGGTGCTGGTGCTGGTGCTGGTCAACGCCCTGGCCGCCCGCCACTTCAGCCGCCTGGACCTCACCCAGGACCACGTCTACACCCTGTCCGAAGCCAGCCGCGCCCTGGCGGGCCGGCTCGAGAGGCCTCTGTTCGTCAAGGTCTACTTCACCAAGGGCCTCGAGGCGCCCTACAACAACCACGAGCGCATGCTGGTGGACAAGCTCGAAGAGTTCCGCGCCTACTCCGGTGGCTTGATGGAGCTGCAGGTGGTGGACCCCACCGGCAAGAAGGAGCTCGAAGAAGAAGCCCAGCGCTTCGGCGTCCGCCCCATCCAGTACGCCTACCGGGGCAGCGACCGCTCGGAGCTCAAGCGGGTCTTCATGGGCGCCAGCCTGGTCTACGGTGAGCAGCAGACCGCCCTGGACGCGGTCACCCAGGTGGCGACCATCGAGTACGACATCGCCCGCACCATGCACCGGCTGATCGCCGGGGACGAGCGCAAGGTGGTGGGCTTCACCACCGGCCACACCGAGGTCGACGTGCTGCGGGCCCAGGGCCCCCTCGAGACCCTGCGCAACCAGCTGGCCGACTCCTACCAGATCGTGGCGGTGCCCCTGGGCGGCGAAGAGGGCGTGCCCGAAGAGGTGGACGCCCTGTTGATGCTCGGGCCCCAGCAACAGGTCAGCGAGCGAGCCCGCTACCAGCTCGACCAGTACCTGATGCGCGGCGGCTCCCTGGCGGTCTTCCTCACCAACTACCGCACCGACCTGCGCACCCTGCGCCCCACCGAGATCTTCCACGGCATGGAGGGCTTCCTGGGCCAGCTGGGCGTGGTGGTCAACCGCGACCTGGTCATCGACCGCGCCCAGAACGGCAAGATGCGCGTGCCCGTGCGCCAGGGCCAGTACATGGTGCAGGTGCCGGTCAACCACCCCGCCATCCCGCGGGTCACCGACCTGGCGGACGACAGCCCCATCGTCAAGGGCATGGACCAGATGCTGTTCCCCTTCGCATCGTCCATCGACATCTCGGAGCTGCTGCCGCCGGGCGCCGAGGCCAAGGTCCTGGCCAAGGGCTCGGCCGATGCGTCGCGCTTCCAGGGCGTGCGCACCTTCGACCCCAGCGCCTACCAGCGCGGCGTCCCGGGTGAGCAGCCCGGCCAGTGGCCCCTGATGGTCGCCCTCACCGGCGCCTTCGAGAGCACCTTCGCGGATCTGCCCATCCCCCCAGTGCCCGCCGAGACCCCGTTTGGCGCCTCGGCAGTCACCCCCGACGATCCCGCGGGCAAGATCACCCAGGGGGCCCTGGCTCGCCTGGTGGTCTCAGGCTCCGCCGACTCGGCCGCCAACAACGTGGCCATGGTGCTCAACCTGGTGGACTGGATGTGCCAGGACGAGGCCCTGATCGGTATCCGCAGCAAGGCGGTGCAGCTGCCGCCCCTGGATAAACCCGAGCCCGCCGTCATGCGCTGGCTGATGGCAGCCAACGCCCTGGGGGGCACCCTGCTGCTGGTCCTCTTCGGGGGCCTGCGCCTGCTCATCCGGCGCCGCACCGGCTCCACGGCGGAGGTGGACTGATGCCGCTCTCACGCACCACCACGATCCTGCTGGCCGTCGCCGCCCTGCTGGGTGCCCTGCTGCTGCTGCCCTCGGGCCAGCATGCCGGCCAGGTCGACCTGCCGGTCATCTCCGCCGTCGACCCCGCCGCCGTCACCCGCATCCAGCTTGTGCGCGCGGGCCAGACCACCGTCATCGAGCGCGACGGTGAGCGCTGGTTCCTGCGCCAGCCGCTGCAGGCCGAGGCCGACGCCAGCTCCCTGCGCACCCTGGTGCAGACCTTCACCAAGGACGTCCCCATCGACCTGCGCATCGACCAGGGCAACCTCGAGGACTACGAGCTGGACGACTCGAACAACATCGGCTTCGAGCTGTTCACGGGCGGCGCCGAGCCCGCCATCTCCATGGTGATGGGCAAGGATCTGCCCGGCGGCTCCACCATCCTGCGCCTGCCCGGCAGCGACACCGTCTACCGGGCCCGGCTCGGGGGGCGTCACCGCTTCGACCGCGAGGCCACCGAGTGGCGCAACCGCCTGCTGCTGGACATGGACCCCACCCAGGTGGTGGGCATCGGCCTCGTGGGTCCCCTGGGGGCCCTCACCTTCACCCGCGAGCTCTACGCCACCACCGACGGTGACGCCGCGCCCCAGCCCACTCCCTGGCGCTTGGTGAGCGGCGGCGGCTTCGTGCCCGACCAGATCACCCTGGACATGCTGGCCACGTCCCTGGCCCGCATCCGCGCCTCCGAGCTGCACGCGCCCGACTTCGGCTCGGGCTGGGAAGCCCCCGAGGCCAGCGCCGAGGTCGTGCTCAATGACGGCTCCGTCCTACACCTCGACCTGATCACGGCCCCCGACGGCGACGCCGCCCTGGCCAAGGTCCAGGGCCGCCCCGACGTCTTCCGCATCGCCAGCACCTGGCTGCGCCGCTTCCAGTGGGGCCCCCTCGAGTTCCAGGACAAGACCATCTTCGGCTTCGCCCGTGAGCAGGTGGACTCCATCGTGCTCGAGGAGGGGCTCCACCGGGTCCGCATCCAGCAGGATCTGGGCTCCAAGATGTGGCGGGTGGTCGAGCCGGTGGTCATGGACGCCGACCTGCGCAAGACCCTGTACACGGTCAACGCCCTGTCCGACCTGCGCGCCCTGCGGGTGAGCGAGGGCAGCGAGCCTGGGGCCGCCGGCCTGGACCAGCCCCGCTCCCGCTTCATCGTGGAGCTCATCGACGGCTCGAGCGTGATGCTCGAGGTCGGCCACGCCTTCCAGGAAGAGCACCAGACCGACGCCGTCTACGCCTGGGCCAACGGCCGCCTGCCCATCTACGAGATCCGGGCCGAGGCCTACACCCGACTCCGCCAAGCCTTCCTCAAGAACTGAGCGCTCCCACCTCTCCTCGAAGAGTGCCCCATGGCCAAGCCCAACCTCATCACCTTCAAGGTGGACGACGCCCTGGCCGACCTGCTCCAGGGTATGCCCAACCGCTCCGAGTTCATCCGGGCCGCCATCCTCAACGCGCTGGACTCCACCTGCCCCCTCTGCAAGGGCACCGGCATCCTCACCGTGGATCAGCGGCGTCACTGGGATCGTTTCGCCGAGCACCACGCCATCACCGAGTGCGACGACTGCCACGCCTGGCACATCGTGTGTGAACAGAAGTGCGAGCACACCCACCGGCGCTGATCCCGCGCCGCCGCGCAGTGACACGCATGCTACTTTTTTTGTGAATGCCTCGAATATTCCCAGAGCCCTGCCGTCCCGTGCGCGCATCCCAGGCGTACCCCGTACGCAGGAGGGCCCCATGAGCCGCTTCCTCGTTCTCGTCTCCACCACCCTGGCCCTAGCCCTGGCATCGCCGGCCGCCTTGGCCGACGCTCCCAGCGATCAGGGTCCCCAGGCGCGCAGCCACCAGCTCGATCTGGCCGCGTGGAAGAAGAAGAAGAGCAGCAGCAGCAGCAGCTCGGGCAAGAAGCCCGCGCAGGCGCGCCCGGCTCCTCAGCGGCCCGCGCCCAACCACGCCGCCACGCCTGCGCAGCGGCCTGCGGTCCAGCAGCAGCCGGCGGTCCAGCAGCCGGCGGCCCAGCGGCCTGCAGTCCAGCAACAGCCGGCGGCCCAGCGCCCCACCAGCTCGCAGCAGCCGGCAGCCCAGCAGCCGGCGGCCCAGCAGCCGGCAGCCCAGCGCCCCACCAGCTCGCAGC
>ERZ890953.285-NODE-285-length-29977-cov-15.483958_pt1 | contig 29977 bp, 38 predicted proteins | sample MGYA00521264_ERZ890953 | MGnify/ENA primary metagenome ERZ890953 (study PRJEB32303, sample SAMEA104408629) | aquatic metagenome | biome: Brackish water; feature: Chemocline; material: water | place: Baltic Sea | collected 2014-10-26T21:54:00 | depth 200 m ...
AAAAACTCGTCAAAAGAGAAACTGGCGTCCATATCAGCCGCGTCGCTTATGGCGCGAAGTATGAAAAAAGGAACGTTCAAAGCGTCGCAAACGACCGCAACGCTGGCACCTTCCATCTCCAAAGCGTCTGCATGAAACGTAGAACCAATCCAATTCTTTCTCTCTTCATTCGCGACAAACTGATCGCCGGTGGCGATAACGCCCTCTTGAACCATTTTGCCCATGTCGGATGCCACTTCTTTACTTAACAGAATCATTTCTTTGTCAGCTTCAACGAAAACGGCGCCCTCGGGTACGTAACCAAAAGGGTGTCCAAACGCGGTAATATCCAAATCATGTTGCGCAAGTTTCGTAGCCACGATCAAATCTCCGACTTTAAGAGTCGCGGAGATCGCTCCAGCGACTCCTGAAAAAAGTAACTTTTGCGCTCCAAAACGCTCTATCATGATAGTAGCTGTAAGAGTTGAAAAAACTTTACCTATTTTAGAATAAGCAATAACCAAGTCTATGCCTTTATAGCTAGCTTCGTAATATGCATTACCTGCGTATTGAGTGGTTTTATACTCGCTTAGCTTTTCTAGTATTGGGGCTATCTCTTCTGGCATGGCGCCCATTATGGCTATTTTCATTTATATTCCTTATATTTCAAAAGTTTTTACAATCTTTTGATAGTGTGGCAACTTGTGCAGTATATTTGCGTTTTCATCTATAATGCAACTTCCACCCCAAAATCCAAGTCCATCTTCAAAACCAACCCGATTGACAAAAATCAATTTCGCTCTGCACTCTTTCGCGACCGTTTTTATGATAGCCATCCATTTATCTTCAATGTCAAGGCCACTATCGCTAAAGCCACGAGCGGGAGAAGCGACAAGAGCTATAATCAAATCGGGATTTTCTTTTATCAAATCGTCATGGACGCTCTTATGCCATAAATCTTCACAAACGAGCATGGAAATTTTTTTGTTGTTTAGGGTAAAACTTTCAAAAATGTTTCCAGCTTTAAAATAACGAGCTTCTTCAAACATGCCATAATTAGGGAGATGAACTTTATCATGTTTACTGACTAACTCAGCATTCGAAAAATATAAAGCGGAGTTTCTAAAAAAATTGCCCTCGACGATCGCCCCACCGACAACAATGTCAACAAAAGCGCTCAAATTTTTGAGTATGGACAAATCTTCAATATTATAAGCGTCTTCAAACAGTTTGTCTTGTAAAAGATAGCCGTTTAAAGCCAATTCGGGAAAGACAATCAAGTCGCTGTTTTCTTTGTTTAGATTTATTATATCGATAATGTCACCTAAATTTGAGCGATTTAATTTAGGTGAAGTTTGAGCTAAAGTTATTCTCATCTTAAGAACAAATTTCTTCTTTCACTTTTGCCAATGACGCCATATCTGAAACATTTAACGTTGTAAGCTCTTTAGCTATTCTTTTGTTGAGTCCTTTAAGAACGACTCCATTTCCAAATTCTATCGCAATGTCAACGTCATTCGCGATAGCTACGATAGACTGCTTGTATTTAACGGGCTTTACAAGTTGCTCTTTTAAAAGCGCGACAGCGTCCATTTTTGTGGAGTAAGGTTTTGTCGTTACGTTAGAGATGACGGGAGCCGAAAAATTGTCACTCACCATGTTTTCCATCAACTCCGCCAATGGTTCTTGAGCCGGAGCTAATATTTCACAATGAGAAGCTACGGACATGTCAAGCAATATGGCGCGTTTGGCGCCAGCATCTTTAAAAGTTTGTTCAAGTGAAACTAAATCGGCTTTCATGCCAGCTACCACGAGTTGTCCATCTTGATTATAATTTGCCGGCCACGCTTTTTTACCGTCGGCTTGCGCCTCTACGCAAATTTTTTCAACGCTTTCATCGTCAAGTCCAACGATTGCCATCATTCCCGCTTCAATCGCGTCACATGCCGATTGCATAAACAAACCGCGCTTATGCACCAACTCAACTGCGTCTACGTAGTCAATGGCGCCACTCGCGCAAAGAGCTGAAAATTCGCCTAAAGAGTGTCCTAAAAAAAGTTCCGCTTTTATGTCTGGGCACTCTACGGAAAAAAGTTTATACGCTATCATTTGAACAAGGAGTATCGCTGGTTGAGTGTAAGCCGTTTGACCTAACTTTTCATTTTCTTCAAAGATTATCTCTTTAAAATCAACGCCAATTCTATCTCCCGCCTTTTGAAACATTTCACGAGCTAATTCCGAGTTTTCATAAAAATCTTTTCCCATACCTATGGCTTGTGACCCTTGACCTGAAAAGATCATTGCAATTTTTTTCGACATGTGTTTTCCTTATAGATATTCTTTGTTGTCAGTTATTTTTTTTCTTAACGTGTTTCTGTTTAAACCTAATCTATCTGATAATTGGAGTTGAGATTTATACTTTTTAAGTCCAGCTCTTATAAGCGGCACTTCGTAGAGGTATAAAAAAGATTTATAATCATTGTTTGAGCCTAATTTCGGAGCTATGTAATTTTGAACAATGTTCATTAATTCTACGTCTTTTATATCTTGAAGAAGGTAATTAATCATCACTTGTCTTCTTAAGGAATGACTATTTTTGCTCAAATCAGGCTCAATGTTATCAATTACAATATTATTGTTTTCACCAAAAAGAGAGGAAGCTTCCGATGAGAATCTTTGAATTAACAATTTAACGTCTTCTAATCTTTTACTCAGAGGTTCTATTTCAAATTTAACGCTAAATAATTCATCAATGTAGTCGTTGCTTAAAATCTGTTTGGAAGTGGCGATAACTCTAACATTATTTGAAATGATACTATCTATTAATACTTTCATGTTTGGAGAGTTATCAATATTTGTAATTATGATTTCACTTGAATTGTCAATGACTAGAAGTAGTTCTTTAAAATTTGACGCGTCGACAACCGAGGCGTTTGGAAGTATAAAACTCGCTAAACTTGTTTTGCCAACGCCTGATTCACCCATTATAAGAGCGTTTACAGTCAGAGTTTTTAAAAGAGTAGCTGTTTTGAACGCTTTTGAAGAAGCGTCCGAAGCAGTTATAAAACTAGTGACATCCACAGCCTGTACCACAGCTTTCACCTTCTTCTTGCTTGTTTTCAGCAGGAATACCAGTCATAGCTTCTTCAGCGGATGCTTCTCTGATGTTATTTACCACTACGCTAAACATTAACTCTTTGCCAGCCAATGGATGGTTAAAGTCTATAACAATCGTGTCGGCGCCAATCTCTTTTACCGTAACTTGAACAGTTCCGCCATCTTCGCCTTGACCATATAAAGTCATGCCAATCGCCAAGTCAATGCCTGCGAATTGGTCAGCTGGAACTTCTTGAGTCGCTTCATCGTTATAATCGCCATACGCGTCTTCCGCTTTTACGAGTATATCGCCTTTATCGCCAATGTTCATGTTAACGATTCCATTTTCCAAACCAGTAATAATTTGACCTTTTCCAAACATAAATACTAGTGGCTCGCCACCTACGTTGCTATCTACTACTTTGTCACCATCACGAACTTCATATTCGATTGACACAATTTGATTTGTTTCTATTGCCATAATTAAGACCTTTTTTTTATTTTTGCGATTTTATCATAAGTTTATAAATAATAGCAAAAATTATTTTTCTATTTACAAACCTAAATATTTTTTAGCAACTTTCGCTTCATTCGAATTTGGAAACTTTGCTATAATTGCTTTATAGAAAACCTTCGCATGATTTGCATCACCGGTATTATCCATCGATATTGCGGAATGTAACATTAAATTAGGCATATAAGACGCTTTATCATAAATAGACGTACTTTTTTTATAATAAGTAATGGCGTTTGCGTAATTTTTTCTCTGATAATACATCTCAGCTATCATATAATGAGCATAAGCGGGCTTGTAATTTTTGACTATTAGTAATTCGTATTCCTTAATTGCTTGTGTATATAGCTTTTTATCAAAATTTGCTTTTGCTTGATCATATAAATCTCCACCATTCACATTAGCAAGATCTTGTGGTTTATTTTGTTCCAACTCTTTAACAATCAATTCTTTAAATTTGTTCACTTCGTCCACTAAAAGATTAAACTCCGCCTTCGTCACGTAATCTTTCTTAATGCTCTCAATTATTAATGACAAATCAAATACTACGTTTTTTGTCTTTTCAACGTTAATTACGTTAGTCTGAACAACTTCACTTAATCTTGTCTCATACTCCCCGGTACTTTGCATATTTATCGAATGTTTATCTTCTAAATTTTTCAAATTGACTTTGTTATTATGGGTTTTTCGACTAAGATTTTCGATAATGCTTTGCAGTCCATCTATTCGCTCTCTTAACGAATCTACCTCATTAGCTTGATTATTGCTTTTAACAACTACGTTTTGTAATTTATTTTTATTTTGCAATATAACTTTTTCATTAGAAGTAAGACCATATGGTTCAGGATTATCAAGGTTACCAGCGCCAAACGCGGAAGGCTCGGCGGCAGATAAGAAAAGTGGCACAGATATCGTAAAAAGTAAAACTAAATTACTGTGTTTCATATATATGTTGTACTATGGAAGAAGTGAAAAATCTACGCGACGGTTTTTAGACCAGCACTCTTGAGTTTTATCATTACAAGCAGGATTGCTTTCGCCATAACTAACCATAACTATTCTTGATGCGTCAACACCCTCGGCAGTTAATGATTTTTTTACGGAATCGGCGCGTTTTAAACCTAAAGCAAAATTGTATTCATCGCTTCCCCATTCGTCACAGTTACCTTCAAGTTTAATATTATAAGCGCTCGCGGAACTTGTAACGATTTTTGCGTCAGTCGAAATGTTACTTTGCATTTCTGGTTTTATATTGAACTTATCAAAGTCAAAATAGACAGTTGTCAAAGTAGATTCAATGTCTGACATGCTTAACTGGCTATCTGTATTGTTACTAACAGACTCAGAACTACTAGAATCACTCACAGCGATATCTTCACTTGTTGCGTTCACTACGCTGTTCTCACTTGAAACAGTTTCCGTCTCTACCGCTTTGACCTCTTGAGTAGGTACTTGCGCCATTTCATCAACTGCCGGAGACTTATCACTACATCCACTAAAAAACAATAATGACGCTACGACACCAGAAAGTACTATACTTTTCATATCTAAATTCCTTGATTTTAAAAATTGAATTATTATACCAAAAAAATACTAATTATCTTTAAAGGTTCTGAGTATTATATGCAAAACAATGAACAAGTTACCAATCCATCGCTTGCAGTTTGCCATATTTAAGAGGAAACAGATAGTTTTTATTATGATTTAATCTTATAATTCCAATAGAACTTTGAGCTTTATAATTTTTAATAAAAAGAATTGCGTCGCCATCATCAGAAAATTTTGGAAATTCATTTACTCCCGTAGCCGTTAATCTTCTAATAAAATCCGTCTCAGTTGAAATCAGATGTAAGTTAAAAGTATTTTTACTAAATACGTTTGAACTCTCTCTAGCTTTATAAACTATATATTGTCCATGAGCGCTACAAGCGGAGTTGTTCAAGCCATAGTAAACCATTTGATCAACTTCTTCTTTTCCAATCTTTTTAAAAAAAACGTTTGGAGAACCTAGCCTGTCTGAAATAAAAACAATTGAATCTTTATCCTTAAAATGAGCGCCTACGTCAATGCCCTTATATTTGGTTTCTCTTACGTATTGTTTCGTATTAACGTCATATATGTAAATGTCTGGTTGACCATCAATTGCCATTGTAAGCAGTAGCTTGTCTGCGTTCTCGCTTACGTCTGAACATACAATCATCCCGTCCGAGGAGATGACACTTTGTATTTGAGCGGTTTTAATGTCTACAAACTTAAGCGTTGGTTTTTCCGTATCAAGCGTCGTATAATAAAATGAGTTTTGTTCTTTATTCGCCCATTTTGGAAAAACGTTAAATCCACCTTTAATGATAGCGTGCTGGTAAGAGAGAGTATAGTCAGAAATGACTATTTCACTTTTTTTTGGTGCAACTATTCTTGAAAAAATAACCTTTCTTTTCATCCATTCTACGGATGACTCCCCCATAAATTCATTGATGTCGTACGCTATTGTGTGACTAACAAACATAAATATGTCTTGTCTATTTACTTTGTAATTCTTTGCGAGGACTTCTTCGCCAGCTTTAAATAATTTTATTGATATGTTTAATGAGCTACCGTCACCTTCGGACATTTTATATCTAAGCACATAGTTAACGTCTTTATTCTCTACAATAACATTTGTATCCTCATACTTTACAAGCCTATAATGTCTATCAACGTTAAAAATTGATATAACGTTCATATCAGCGACTAAAGTCTTGAAAAATTCTAATTTAAAAGTGTCATTATAGTCGACGGAAGAGTCTTCAATTGATAATGAGGGAAGTGCCTCAACTTTTTTTATAACTTCTATTGTCGAGTCTGTCGCATAAGACATGCTTATTAATAATAGTAATGAAAGAAAAAACTTCAATTTTACTCCTTTGATGTTAATATAACTACCGTTCTTGTTGATATGTTTTCTGGACTGAGAGGAAAAATCACGCCCAAGAGCCTATCTTTCATCTTGTCAGCTTCTTCGTTTAAATCGTCATTATCAGAATACGTCAATACCCTAAAATCAATCAGCTTTCCTAGTGAATTAAGCTCAATAACAGTCTTAACGCTATGCCCTTGCGAATTAAAGGGAACATGAAAAGATTCATAAACTAAAGCTTGAATTTTAGCCAAATATTCATTAACCTCATTAGCTGTAGAAACTGAATTTTGATTCTCGTTTAGACTAGAATTTTGATCATTGCTCGCAATAGCGTCATCTACAACGTTCTCTTTTGTAGTCTCTATCTTTTTTTCTATTGCCGCCATTCGCCTCTTATTGATTTGTTTAGGAGCGTCTTTAATAATTTTTTTAGTCCAGACATCGCTAAATAAGTCATTAACGTCTACATTCTCTTGAACTGGAGCAACTTCTTTTACGACAGGAGACGCGGCAGTCGCTTTTTTATCGTTTTTACGTTGATTAGATTTAATTTTTGGAATTTCTAATGAGATTGATATGTAATTATCTTTATTCAAAGCGTAAATATCTTGTTTTTCTGCCATGAACGCCATATATAAAGACATGAACATGAAAAGCGCAAAAAGAGATAGAGCGATTAAGCCACTAAAATAAAAGTAGAAATTGTTCTTAGCCATTTGTAGCTAACGAAACCTCAGAAAACCCAGCTTGTTTAACAGCAGCCAATACTGACATTACAATTCCATATTCTAAACTTTTATCCGCGCTTATCAAAACTGCGGCTTTTATATCAAAACTACTTGATTTTTTATAAAAATTTTCAATAAAATTATTTAAAAGATATGTTTCCCCATTGACTTTAAGCGTTAATTCTTTGTCAATCGTTATATGCACGGGTGGAATTTTGGAAAGTTGCTGAGTAACTGAACCTTGGGGAAGTTTGATGTTTTCTTCATAAATAATATTTGGCGCTATAACCATCAAAATAGCAAGTAAAACAAGCATTACGTCGACAAGCGGAGTAATATTTAGCTCTGGTTTATCATCCCAATCATAAATCATAACTATACTTTACGCGCGAGAATGGCGTCACTTTGCATCTTAAGGTAACTTATGACTTCAAATGATTTACGCTTGAGCATTTGATGATAAGTATACGCAAATATTGCTACAAATATCCCAGAAGCCGTTGCCACTAGCGCGTCAGAAACACCACTTGATATAACTGACATGCTTCCACTACTCTGCCCTATATGACTAAACGTATCCAATATTGACACTACAGTGCCAAAAAGTCCAATAAAGGGAGTGGTTGACGCAAAAATAGAAAGAATTGAGAGACCTTTCGTAGCCTCTTTTGTAGCTGCCAACATTCCTAAATCTAAAACTTCTTTTGAAACAATATTGCTTGTTCTTAAAAAATTATTTAAAAAAGAGTTTTGATTGACGCTCACGGAACCTAAAAGAATTGATTCTAAAGAATCACTTTCACGGTTATACCAAGCGAGTATGGAAAAATAACGATAAAAAAACACCCAATTTAGAACTATGAAGTAAACTGATAAAAGAATCAGCACTCCAATAGTCACTGGATGACTTTTAAGATAAAAATCTATTAAATCATTAGTCATATGTTAAAGTAAGCGTTTAGCCGCAGACTCGATTTTTGCAGAAACGGAAGCTATGGCTGGATTAGCGTCAGCAATATCTTTAATAAGTTTCTTAGCGTCTTCAAGAGCGGCCGCGATATCATTTTCACTTTCACCACGAATAGCTACGGCGCCTTCAACCAAAACAATAACCTTTTCTTCATCAACTTGAACAACACCCCAGTTAATAAGAATTGATTCGACTGATTTATCTTCTTTTTCAACATCGACAACGCCAGCTTCCAACAACGTAGTTAAAGAAGCATGTCCTGCTAAAACGCCGAACTCTCCCTCTTCACCAGGGAGAACGACACTAATGGCGCTAGCATTAAAGATTTCGCCATTAGGAGTTAAAATTTCAAGTTTAAACGTATCCATTAGAGTCCTTTTCTAAACATTAGAGCTTATTTATTTTTCTCGTGTTTTGCAATAGCTTCATCCATATTACCGACCATATAGAATGAATTTTCAGACATATGATCATAATCACCGTTTAAAATTCCTTTAAAACCCGCAATCGTGTCTTCAAGCTTAACGTATTTACCAGGAGAGCCTGTAAACACTTCGGCGACGAAGAATGGTTGAGATAAGAACTTCTCAATTTTACGAGCGCGTTCAACGACGTTCTTATCATCTTCAGAAAGCTCATCCATACCAAGAATCGCGATAATATCCTGCAAGTCTTTGTATTTTTGAAGCGTTGACTGAACGCCACGAGCGACGCCATAATGCTCTTCTCCAATAATTTGCGGATCAAGTAGTCTTGAAGTTGAATCTAATGGATCAACTGCAGGATAGATGCCTTTCTCAGCAATTTTACGATTAAGAACCGTTGTTGCGTCTAAGTGAGCAAATACAGAAGCCGGAGCTGGATCGGTTAAATCGTCCGCTGGTACGTAAACAGCCTGAACGGAAGTAATCGAACCACTTTTAGTTGACGTAATTCTATCTTGCAACGCACCCATTTCACGAGCTAATGTTGGTTGATAACCAACAGCTGAAGGGATACGACCGAGTAGAGCGGACATCTCTGAACCAGATTGAGCGAAACGGAAAATATTATCGATAAACATCAATACGTCAAGACCTTTTTCATCTCTAAAGTACTCTGCCATAGTAATACCTGTAAGTGCGATACGGTTACGCGCTCCTGGAGGCTCGCTCATCTGGCCATAGCACAGAGCAACTTTGTCAAGAACGTTCGATTCAAGCATTTCATGATAAAGGTCATTACCTTCACGAGTTCTTTCACCAACGCCAGCAAAAACTGATAAACCATCATGTCCATGAGCAACGTTATGAATAAGTTCCATGATAATAACCGTTTTACCGACTCCAGCGCCACCGAATAGACCAACTTTTCCACCTTTTGAATATGGAGCAAGCAAGTCAACGACTTTTATACCTGTTTCAAACATCTCAGTGGTAGTTGATTGATCAACCAACAAAGGAGGCGCTCGGTGAATTGATAAAAGAGGAGCGTCTTCAATTTGACCTTTTCCATCAATGGTTTCCCCAATAACGTTAAAAATACGACCAAGTACTTTTTCTCCAACGGGAACTCTAATAGGTGAACCAGTTGCCGTAGCGTCCATTCCACGAACCAAACCTTCACTCATATCCATAGCTATCGTTCTAACGCGACCGTCACCTAAGTGAGCTGCAACTTCTAATACTAAACGACGTTTAGTACCTTCTAAATTTATATTAACTTCAATTGCTTCATTAATTATTGGAAGATAACCATCAAAATCAACATCAACAATCGGGCCCATAACTTGGCTAATTTTACCAATCATATTTTTCTCCATTATTTCATAGACTCCACACCACTTATAATTTCTATAAGTTCTGTCGTAATAGCAGCTTGACGCGCTTTATTATATTGTACATTCAGTGATTTCACCATGTCTTTAGCGTTATTCGTTGCAGTATCCATAGCTTGCATTCTAGCGCTATGCTCTGCAGCAAGTGAATCTATTAGCGCGTAATACATATTGTACCCAACATACTTTGATACTAAAGAATCAAGCATACTCTCTTCATCCTCCGCTTCAACTTCTAGCAATGAACTATGTTGTTTTTTATCACATTCAAACGCCTCAGTATCAACTGGCAATACTTTAGTTACATGTAACTCTTGAGTTATCATGTTTTTGTATCCGTTATATACTAAATGAAGAGCATCGATTTTTCCATCTTTGTAATCTTCAATCGAAGTATCTATAAACTTATCAGATCTTTCTTTACTAGGCTTAGAACTTAAATCTACAACTGAATCAAATAATTCAACTTCATTAAATTTAAAAAATTCCACGCCTTTCTTGCCGATTCCACGTAAACGTACTTTTACATTTTGTTCTTTGTACTCTTTTAAAAGTTTTTTAACAGCTTTAATTGTTTGAATATTAAAACCACCACATAAACCTTTATCAGCAGTAACAAAAACTATATCAACAATTTTCGGATTCTCAATCTTTGTAAAACAACGATTTTCAATTCCTCCAATTTTGCTACAATTAATACGCCCAGCTATTTCGGCAATTACCTGATTCATTTTTTGAGCATACAGACGAGAGCGCTTAGCTAACTCTTCAGCGCGACGAAGTTTTGCAGTACTTACAAGTTTCATCGCGCGCGTCGTCTTTTGAGTGTTAGAAACACTCTTAATCTGTCTTTGAATATCTTTAAGGTTTGCCATTTAACTAATCCTTATGACGCTACAACAAAGCTAGCTTTAAACTCTTCAAGCGCTTTAATCAATAGCGATCTGGTATCATCATCAACCTTAGAAGTGCTTCTTATGTTCTCAAAGATTTGAGGATAAGACGCTTCTATAAATGGATACATTTCAGCTTCAAAACGAACAACGTTAGATGGGTTAAAATCATCCAAGAAACCTTCGTTACCTGCAAAAATTATAGCGACTTGTTTTTCAACCGCAAGAGGAGAGAATGGACCTTGTTTTAAAACTTCTACCATTCTTTGACCACGTTCTAGTTGTTTACGAGAAACTTCGTCAAGATCAGACGCAAATTGAGCGAACGCTTGAAGTTCACGATACTGAGCAAGATCAAGTCTTAACGTACCGGCAACTTGCTTAGTCGCTTTAATCTGAGCGGCGCCACCAACTCGAGATACGGAAAGACCAACGTTAATCGCTGGACGAACACCCGAGTTGAATAGTTCAGTCTCGAGAAAAATTTGACCATCGGTAATTGAAATAACGTTTGTTGGAATATACGCCGCAACGTCACCAGCTTGAGTTTCAATAATTGGAAGAGCGGTTAACGAGCCAGCTCCATCTTCATCACATACTTTCGCGGCGCGCTCAAGTAAACGTGAATGAATGTAAAAAACGTCTCCAGGATACGCTTCACGACCTGGAGGACGACGAAGAATAAGAGACATTTCACGATAGGCAACCGCATGCTTAGATAAATCATCATAAACAATTAGACCATGTCTCGCGTTATCACGGAAATACTCTCCCATGGTAACGCCAGTGTATGGAGCCAAAAATTGCAACGCGGCAGCTTCAGCGGCTGTTGCGGATACTATTATTGTATATTCTAACGCTCCATGTTCTTCCAAACGACGAACGATTTGAGCCACTGTTGACTCTTTTTGACCAATCGCTACGTAAACACAAGAAACGCCATTGCCTTTTTGGTTAATGATTGCGTCAATTGCAATAGTGGTCTTGCCAGTTTGTCTGTCGCCAATTATAAGCTCACGTTGTCCACGACCAATTGGAACTAGAGCGTCAATAGCTTTAATACCAGTCGCCAACGGTTCATGAACTGATTTTCTATTCATAATTCCAGGCGCTTTTTCTTCAACAAAACGCATTTCTGAAGTTTCTATTGGACCTTTGCCATCTATTGGCTCGCCAAGCGCGTTTACAACGCGTCCAAGAAGAGCGTCGCCTACGGGAACTTTAAGAAGTTTCCCTAAACGCTTAACGCTCATACCCTCACGAAGCATAGTTCCGGCTCCAAGTATAACGATACCTACGGCGCTCTCCTCAAGGTTCATTACAAGACCTTGAGTTCCCTCTTCAAACTCAACGATTTCTCCAGCCATAACGTTGCTAAGTCCGTAAACTTGCGCAACGCCATCAGCGTAAGAAACTATCTTGCCTGTTTCATTAATATCAACACTTAGTTCAAAGTTATTGATACGTTCTTTAATTATTGAGCTGATTTCATCAGCTTGAATTTTTGCTACCACTATATGTTCTCCTCTCGTTGAAAGTTAAATTGCTTTAATTATATGTTCTATAATTTGACTATCGATTCTATCTTTAGAAAAATTAATTTCTATTCCAAGACCTTCTACATCTACTTTAATGCCATTAAAATTATTTTTAACGGTTTCTAAAGATATTTTAGAATTAAATTTTTTGCTCAAACCAGCACTTAACTCTACGATTATTTTTGTCTCAATATCAGTATCGCTATAGACGGTACCTTTATATGTTTTTGTTGAATCTGAAACGTATTTTTGTAACTCTTTTGCAATAGCCGGAATTATATTTATACGTTTATTTTCAACTAATATTTTAATAAAATTATTAACTTTACTAGAGTTAATTTCTTTAACTGCAGCCAATAAAATACTTAATTTATCTTTAACGTCTACATTGGGATTATTCATAATACTAACAAACGCATTATCTTTAAACGACTCTGCAACCGAAGAAAAAATAGTAGCGATATCTTTCATAAACTCTAAATCAGAGCTAAGTTTTAAGGCTTTTACATATCTTTTCGCTATTAATTCTTCCATCTACGCCACCTTCTTTAAGAGAACGTTAGCCATGGCTTTTTTGTCAAAAGTTTCAGAACTTTGCTTTAACGTTTCTTTTATTATAGCTTCAACAACGTTACGAACCATATTTCTCTGTTCAAATTCAATTAGTGACAAGTACTGTTTATGAACTGCTTGCAGTTCAGTGTCGCACTGCGACATAATGTTGTCATTAACAATTTTGTTTTCTTTTTTAGAAGATTTCAACAATTGTTCTGCAAACTTTTCAGCTTCAGAAATTTTTGAGAGAGCTTCTTTTTTAAGAGAAATAGACTCGTTTAATCTTTCTTGCACCCTTTTTAAATCGTCAGCTATAGCTTGACTTCTTGATGCAAAATAATTTTTTACCGGTTGGGCAACTAAATACCAAACAAGACCAGCAAAAAGTACAAAGTTAACTGTTCTTTGAACAATGTCCGTACTACCATGTTCAACATCAGATGCCAATGCAAAAGTTGATATCATTAGCATTATTACTAAAATTCTACTCACATAACATCCTTATATTTGACTAAACTTAGCTTTTACAGCTTCTTTAAACAGTGGAATATCTGACGTTAAGTCATTTACTAACTGCTCTTTAGATTTAGCAAGTGATTTCTCAAATTCTAAATATTCCTGTGCAAGTTCAGCACGCTTTGCCTCTAACTTACTATCTGCCAATTCTTTAGCATCTGCGATAACTTTTTCTCTCAGGGCCGCGACTTCGAGTTTAGCGTTCATAATTATTAATTCTGCTTTTGAATGTAATTCATTGATTTCGTTATCATTAGAACCTACTTTGTTTAGGTCTTTTTTAATATCTTCATCACGTTTATTCATAAAACTAAATAATGGATTATAAAGCCAACTGTTTAAAACGGCTATAAGCGAAAGAAATACAACAAATGTAATCAAAAGTAGTATTGGGTTTATATCTAACATAGCACCTCCTAAAAGTTGTGAAATTATACAACTTTTAAATTGAAAGGATAGTTAAATTAAAGGAAAAATATAAAAGAATTTAATCTTCGATAGAAAATATTTATTTAAGAAAACCAATTAAGCATATTTTTTATCTGGATTTCATCATCAAATTCAATTACTAATTTATTATTCGAAATTGTAGACTTAAATCCTAAATCCAAAAATTTATCTTGGAGATTTGAAAAATCGTATTCTATTTTTAGCGCTTGTTGATTTTTTACAGGTTCAGCGTTTTTAAGATTTTTTATCATGCCTTCAACTTCTCTAACGCTAAGTTTTTGACCTATAATGGAATTAACGACCACTTGTTGCTGTTTTTCATCTAAACCTACCAATACTTTTGCATGGCCAGCCGTAATGCTCTTGTCCAATAAAGCCTTTTGGGTTTTAGATGACAACTGTAGCAATCTAATCGTATTGGCGATATGAGCTCTACTTTTATGTATTGTATTCGCCAACTCTTCTTGAGTAATCTTTTGATGATTCAACAATTCACTGTAAGCGTTTGCCAATTCAAGCGCATTCAACTCTTCTCTTTGAATATTTTCAATAAGAGCGAATTTTCTCATGCTATATTCATCCGCATTTAGTACAATCGCGCGAATTGTTTTTAATTTTATTATTTTAGAAGCCCGAAATCTTCTTTCGCCAGCGACTAAAATATATCCGCCAAAATCATCTTCAACTACGACAATTGGTTGAATGAGTCCATCTTCTTTAATTGATTCCGACAACTCTAGCAATGATTCTTCGTTAAAAGATTTTCTTGGTTGATACGGATTTGCCTTAATGTCTTTTAAATTCAAATCTAAAACAACGTCTCTTTTACTACCTTCATTATCATAAGCTTCGTTAACTTCGCCAAAAAGTGCATCTAAGCCTCTACCTAACGCTTTTGACTTCATTATTTAATAATTGCCTGCGCTAAATTTTGATACGCGATTGATCCACTCGACTTTACGTCGTAAAGGATCACTGGCTTTCCAAATGATGGAGATTCCGCCAATTTAACGTTACGTGGAACTACTATGTATTGATCATCTTGATCTTTAAATAACTTATTGTGGAAATGTTGCTTTAAATCCGCAAAAACTTGTTTTGATAAATTATTTTGAGAGCTAAACATTGTTGGCACAAAACCTTTTATGGTAAGTTTTGGATTTATGGACTTTCTAACAAGTTTTACCGTGTTAAGAAGCTGCGTCAATCCTTCTAGCGCAAAAAATTCACATTGAATTGGAATAAGAACGGAATTAGACGCTGAAAGAGCGTTTATTGTCATAGGCCCTAAAGCTGGAGGAGAGTCTATAATTATGTAATCGTAATCGTCAATAACGTTCGCTATCGCTTTTTTTAAAACAAACTCACGCCCTTTAGTGTTTTCTGTATCATAATACTCTTTTTCTATTCCAACGAGTCCTATGTTTGAAGGCGCTAAGTGGAGTGTCGGCAAATCTGTTTTTAATATAATGTCTTTTAATTTTTTTGTACCTATAAGCACATGATAAATATTAAACTCATAATCATTTCTGTGAAATCCGAACGACGTTGTTGCGTTGGCTTGAGGGTCTGCGTCTATCAAAAGAACTTTTTTTTCCGCCACGGCCAAAGACGCGGCTAAGTTTACGGCCGTTGTCGTTTTACCAACGCCACCCTTCTGATTTGCAATTACTATTATTTCACTCATCTTAGACTGTACATCCTCTCGCCGTTAATCGTTATTGACCCATCACACTCAAGGAGAGCGTCACCTAATGAAAATTTTAAATTATTTTTATGTGTAGAAAAGTTCTTACTCTTGTGGAATTCTAACTTATATTTACTAAAAACTTTCTTCCATTCATTACTTTTATCTATATTCATAAAATACTCTTCTAGTAGTTTTTCTATGTCAATCTTAATATCTAATTTTGCAGAACCAGTTGGATGACGTAGTAAATTAATCCCAACGCCACAAATAAAATCATCATTTAAAACGTTAGTAATCATGCCCCCAATCTTCAAATTATTTATGTAAAAATCATTTGGCCATTTTAACCAGACGGCTGAACCATGCTCGTTAAGAATCTCTTTCAAGAGATAAGCAAAATATATCGAGGCCGATTCCAACCTCAAATCCTTTGGCAATTTTTTAACAGGAATGGCAAAGGATAAAAATAGATTTCCAGAAAGCCCCAGCCAAGAGTTATTTCTACTACCCTTGCCATCCGTTTGCATTTTAGAGACAACGGCGTAAGGAGATTGAATAGAGTTTTCTGCAAGACGTAGCTTTAAATAGCTTTGAGTCGAATCTACATTTTCAAGATATTCTATCGTCAAGGCTCAATCTTTTACCATTTACATATGAAAGAACGTCAATTTCTTTTTTTGACGGAGCTTGAACGCTGTAAATTCTTAGGCTTCCTTGATTACATCCAACAACTATGCTATCAGAATCAATTTTCAATATTTTTCCACCCTCGTTCAAACTATTTTCTTCTTCAAAAGCCATTCTTTTTAACTTTAAGCCACTCTCTAAAAATATTCCAGGCCATGGAGTGAACGCGCGATACTTGTTATAAACAATAGTGGCGTCGCTAAACGTTACTTCTCCATCGGCTTTAGTTATTTTTTTACAATGTGAAGATAAAGACTCATTTTGTTTTTTTGGAATATACTCACTAAAGTTATTTAGAACTTCGGTTGTTAAGTCACATGCGACGCTTGTCAATCTATCAAAAAGAGAAGACGCAATCTCATTGTCGTTTACGGCAATTGACTCTATCTTAAGAATGTCTCCAGTATCTAGTCCTTCTTCCATAAGCATAGCGGTGACTCCCGTCACTTTATCTCCATTTAGAAGAGTTTGTTGAATCGGGCTTGCTCCTCTGTATTGAGGCAAGACGGAAGCGTGTAAATTAATACATGGCGCATGGTCTAAAATTTTACGAGGAAGGATTTGCCCATAAGCCGCGACAATAATATAGTCACATTTTATATTCAACAACTGCGCGATGACATTTTCATCTCGTAACCTATTTGGCTGATACACGTCTATCGCATTTTTTTGAGCCAACACTTTAACCTCAGGTGGGGTCATAATTTGTTTACGCCCCACGGGTTTATCTGGTTGAGTGTAAACGGCTACAACGTTTACGTTCTGAGTTTCTATCAGTCTCTGTAAAATGCTTTGCGCGTAATCCGGCGTTCCCATAAATATCACGTTCATTTAAAAACTTGTCTTTGTAAAAATAGTTCCACCATTATGTTTATTTTCCAACATAAAACTCTTAACGTCGCTTAAATTAAGCCCACTTGCCAAAAACATATCAATGTCAGAGTCCAAAAGATACGATGCGGCTTTTAATTTAGTAACTATTCCACCTGTTGCAAAAACGTTATTCGGAGTCACTTCTTTTTGTAATTCAGCTTCATCTATTTTATTGACTTTTTTTAACGCCTTGGCGTTTATATTTACTCTAGGATCGCTATCATAATAAGCGTCAATGTCTGATAATATTATAAGCATGTCAGAAGCGGTATGTTTTGTCATATAGGCTGACAATTGATCATTATCTCCAACTTCGAGTTCCTCTGTAGAGGTCGCGTCATTCTCATTGACAATTGGAATAACGCCATTTTCTAAAAGAGTGTCCACTGTGTTTTTAACTCTTTTGATGTCGTCGTCTTTTCTTAAATTGGCCGCCGTAACTAAAACTTGCGAAGTTATTATGTCAAACTTTAAAAAATTATTGGCGTATTTATTCATAAGAATGGGTTGACCAATTGCCGCTAAAGCTTGTTTGTTTTTTATAATGGATCTATCTAACTTCAATTTTGTATACCCAGCGGCGACTGCCCCGGATGAAACTAAAATCACTTCATTGGATTTTCTCAATTCAAATAAAAAGTCAACTAATTCTTCCATTCGTTCTTGAGCGATTTCTCCATCCTGAGTTAAAACCGCGCTCCCAACCTTAACAACAATTCTCTTCATAATTTTTACTTTCTATCAACTTGAACTAAATTAAATAACGAATATTTTAACGCCTCTATGTTTTTACTTATGGCTGAAGATATTGGCGCCACAAAATAGGGAAGCGTTTTATCATAACCTAATGTCTCATCAGCGGAGTCTTGCACAAAAAATGGCAGTTCTCTGTCAAAATTGAAATTACTCGTTTTTGAAGCTTCTAAACCTAAAAAATTTAAAAATCCATTCACTAAATCTTGAACTTCTTCCACTGGAACGACGTCAACTCGAGTTAAAGCGATGGCGTATTTGGAATGGCCTAAATTTTCACTAAATGAAGATATTTCAGCTTTTAAAGTATCAATTTGTTCTTTCATATCTCTGTAGGAAGCTAAATCAATCATATACAGAAGAATTTTTGTTCTTTCGATATGTCGTAAAAATTGAATGCCAAGTCCTTTTCCCTCATGAGCTCCACCAATAATTCCAGGTATGTCGGCCATCACGAATGACTCATAATCCCCAATATTCACTTGTCCTAATTTCGGAGTCAACGTTGTAAATTCATAGTTTGCTATTTCAGGCGTCGCGTTTGAAACAGTTGAAATCAGAGTCGATTTTCCAACGTTGGGAAAGCCAACCAAACCAACGTCCGCTATAAGTTTAAGTTCTAACTTTATTTTTCTTATTTCGCCTTGTTCACCTGGTTGCGCGTACGTAGGTCTTTGATTCGTAGGAGATCTAAAATGAAAATTGCCCAATCCACCTTTTCCACCTTCAATGAATTTTTCTTTTTGGCCATCTTCAAGCATATCAAAAAGTGTTTCGCCACTTTCTAAGTCGATTATTTGAGTTCCAGGAGGAACTATTATAACTTTTTGAGAACCTGATTTTCCAGTCATAAGAGACCCTAAACCGGGCATTCCAACGTCTGACTTAATATGCATTCTTTTTTGAAAATTAGAAAGAGTGTGAGTATTGTTGTCACACTGAAAATACACGTCTCCGCCTTTTCCTCCATCGCCTCCATTTGGACCACCGTTCAATACAAACTTTTCACGGCGAAATGCTACACATCCCTGTCCACCTTTTCCCGATGAAACTGTTAACTCAACACTATCTGTAAACATTTTTTTTCCTTAGTTATTTGTAATAATACTTAAAAATTGACTTTAAATTTTAAGAAGTAAATTGCTAAATTTATTATTATGTATTAGATGATTTATCTAAAGTGATTATATGTGGAAATATTTGGGAAATACCCAAATATTGTAGAATTATGCAGCAGGTATTATTGAAACTTGTTGACGTTTTTTGTCTTTTCTTTCGAATTTGACAACACCTTCAATAAGCGCGAATATTGTATGGTCTTTCCCCATACCAACATTTTTACCTGGATGAACTTTAGTTCCACGTTGACGGATTATGATATTACCAGGAATAACGACTTCTCCACCAAATTTTTTTACGCCAAGTCTTCTACCAGCCGAGTCGCGATTATTCTGCGTGCTACCTTGACCTTTCTTATGTGCCATCTTGAATCTCCTTCTATTTTAGCTTATGCGGCTATTTTCGTGATACGAACACGAGTGAAGTCTCTTCTGAAACCTCTTTTAACTTTACTATCTTTACGACGACGCTTTTTGAAAGTAATAACTTTTCTGTCTCGTCCTTCATTGATAACTTCAGCGGTTACGATAGCGCCTTCAACAAAAGGAACTCCCATTTTAAGTTCGCCAGCGTTTACCGCTAGAACTTCTGTAATTTCGATGATAGCTTTTGGCTCAAGAGACATGTTATCTAATTCTAAGATATCGCCTTCTTGAACTTTATATTGCTTACCACCATTTTTAATAATTGCGTACATATACGGTCCTTAAATCTTTATAATTCTACTAAAAAAGTTCGCAATTATATCCAAAAAAGCTTTAAGTTTTATTTAAACCTTAACTAAAGCTATAGCGTCTATCTCAACTAGTGCGTTTTTGGGTAATGTTTTTACCGCTACGGTTGAGCGAACTGGTTTATGAGAGCCAAACGCTTTGGCGTAAACTTCATTTACAAGGGCAAAATCATCCATGCTCGCCAAAAATATCGTTGTTTTTAACACACTCTCCAATGAACTGCCAGAAGCGTTTAAAACCGCTTCAAGATTTTGCATGACTCTAGTGGCTTGAATGACGACGTCTTCGCGTAAAAGTTCATCTCCACCCTCAGGCGTAAGCGCTATTTGACCAGACGTATAAACCATGCCATTCACCACTACGGCTTGCGAGTATGGACCAATCGCCGATGGCGCGTTTTGCGTTTGTATAAATTTCATTTTTTTCCTTTTATTTCCAATTATTTATCAATGTCTTAAAGACTTTATGCAAATCTTCAACTTCACTTCGAGTAGTTCTCTCATTGATGGAGTGAATAGTGTCGTTTTTTACGCCAAACTCTATGACGTCTATGCCTACTGGAGCCATAAACCTAGCGTCGCTTGTTCCTCCGGCGGTAGAGTGTTTTGGTTTAATCCCCGTTACCGTTTCTATCGCTTTATCTATATTTTTCACCACTTTCGTATTTGTATCTGTCTTAAAAGGGTAAGAGCCTTGCGTTAAACGAAGTTCATAGTCCAAGCCATTAAAACGCTTTGCCACAAATAAAACAATTTCATCTTGAGTCGTTTTCGTATTGTTTCTTACGTTGAACATCATTTTAAGATCGTTTGGCGTTACGTTCGTCACTTCCATTCCCGAACGAATATCGGTTATCACTAATTTGCTTGGCGCGAAAAACTCGTCGCCATCGTCTAAATCGACTCCAGCGATAGTTGACAAAACGGCTGAAATATTGTGAATTGGATTTATCGCCTTCTCAGGATAAGCCGCATGACCTTGTTTTCCTTTTAGAGTCAAATAGCCATTAATCGAGCCTCTTCTCCCAACTTTTATCGCGTCGCCGAATCTCTCTTCACAAGTAGGCTCCGCGACAACCACAAAATCTGGAAGCAACTCATGTCGCGCTAAATATTTCAATACTTCGACCGTTCCATGCGTCGCTTCGCCCTCTTCGTCTGAAGTCAACAGCAAAGACAACGTTCCATTAAACTTTTTTGTTTCTTTAAGGGCTTGCACGAACGCGGCGACGCCACTCTTCATGTCTTGCGCCCCCCGACCATATATAAAACCATCTTTTTCTATGGCTTTATACGGATCGCTATCCCAGCCTTTACCCGCTGGAACGACGTCTACGTGACCCGCAAAAGACAAATGATCGCCCTCTCCAAACTTTTTATAAACAAAAAGATTTTTTACGTCTTCTTTGTCTATCCTAATGGCTGTAAAATCCAGTAAATATCTCTCTATAAAATCGAGTAATCCACCATCGTCAGGCGTTTCACTCTTTGATTCCAATAAAAATTTAAATAGTTCAATAACCTGCATTTTAATGGGATGGATTGTCGTAAAAAATATATGGCGTGGAGTAATTGCTTATCTCAAAATATAATTTTTTCTCTCCCTCGTCAACTTTATAATTTTGATTACTGTCTAAATAACCATATCCATATCTATAATTTCTAGAAACCGTTCCATCTGTGGAAATTGCAGTCGATAATTTGTCTATCTTTATAAATCTTTGCACAAGTTTATCACCCATGTAAATATCTAAAACGCCATTGGTTCCCGTCCAATTTTGAATACTTCTGCCAAGTTTATTTTGCGTTTCTTGCGTACAAGCGCTAAAAATGACAACGAGAACTAAACTCAATGCGACCACTGTTTTTTTCATAATGTCTCCTAAAATAAATTTTTTAACCATTTTTCAAAACTCTTAACGCTTCTTCTTCATTATCGGTTCTCATCAACGATTCGCCAACTAAAAACGCGTCAACTCCCGCCTTGCTTAAATCTTCCAATTGTCCATGTTCGTAAATTCCACTCTCAGCCACTATTACTTTACCGTTTGGAATCAGTGGAATAAGATCATAACAAAGATTCATGTTCATCTCAAACGTTTGAAGATTTCTATGGTTTATGCCAATTATATCGCTTCCGGCATAAATCGCTTTGATTAAATCAGGCTTATCATGCACTTCCACCAAAGCTTCCATGCCCAAATGTCTAGTGTAGTTTAACAACTCTTTGAGCTCTCCCTTAGAAAGCGCGGCCGCAATGAGTAGGATAAAATCCGCTCCATGAACCATAGCTTCTAGCACTTGATACTTCGAAACGATAAAATCCTTGCGCAGCAACGGTATGCCTACGTAACGACGAATCCCACCCAAATAATCAAGAGAACCTTGAAAATAATGTGGTTCGGTTAGAACTGAAATAGCGCTCGCCCCGCCCCTTTCGTAAGCTTGAGCGATCGCAAGCGGGTCAAAGTTTTCTCTTATGACGCCTTTAGAAGGGGAAGCTTTTTTCACTTCGCTTATTATTCTATACGGGTCTTCCTCGGTGGCCGTTAAAAAAGGGAAGACGTCCCTTGGTTGTCGCGCGTTAAACGCGAGTGAACGGCCAAGCCAATCAAGAGAAAACTTTTTTTCTCGTTCGACTAAATCTTCTTTTGTTCTTTTTATTATTTCATCTAAAATCATTTTTCATTTGCACCTTTTTTATTTTTTAAACAATCGTTTATCTGATTTATATGCACTCGAACTTCCGGATCGTCTCCGCCCTCTAAAGTTAGGACTTTATCCATAATCGCTTTAGCTTTTTTACAATTATCAAGCTTATAGTAACCCCAAGCTAAAGAATCAAGATAAAACGCTGAATTTGGTTCAAGCGTTAAAACTTCTTTTATGTATTCCATCCCTTTACGAACGTCCAAATTATGATCTATCAACACATAGCCTAAATAATTTTTATATATAGGACTATTATCTTCTTTTACGACGGTTTCTAGTTTTCTCACCACGCTGTTTAAAACTGTCATATCGTCTTTGTTTCTACTACTTTCATATTCGTAAATTGCGCTTTGTCCGAGAAACGCGATGTCGCCACTGCTAGAATAAAGCTTGTCGGACAAAGGAAAAGCTTTTTGATAATTTTTTGTATATATGTAAAGCTGAAGCAGCGTCTCTTCATCCGTTTTTGACTTCTCTAAAAAACTTATCATTTTTACATAATTTTTTTTATAGCCATAGATTTGAATAATGTTCTTGGCGACCTCTTCGTCTTTTGTCGCGTTGTACAATCTCAAAGAAGTTTCAAGAGTGCCGTCAATATTATTTTCATTGCTGTAAAATCCCACAAGTCTGCCACATATAAGTTTGGAGCAGCCCTTAATTCTACTATGCGTTTCAAGCTGGGCAATTGCGTCTTTCTTGCGATGTAAATTAACGTACATAATGATTGACATTTTATCTAGCACGTTTTCATTATAATCTTTAACGTAGGCGCTTTCCAAATACTTTAGAGCTATGTCATATTTGCGTTGCTTGATGTATATGTCGCTGAGCAATATGTAATCATCAATGGATTCCGTTTTTTTCACCAACTCCGTTGATAAAACTATCGCTTCATCCAATTTTTGCATCTCTATCAACGCTATGATTTTAAATCTTATTAATTTAGGATCGCTTATTGAAGCTTTTGTTTTTTCATCAACCAAATCGATGACTTTTTGATTTTCCTTTGCGACTATATCATTGTTTAATGAGCGATACAAGTAATTGATTTTATGAGATTTTTCATATAAAACCGAAAAAAGTTCAGAAGCGGATTTATTGTCTTGTATTTGTTCAGCGCGCAAAGCGAAAAGAATATACACGTCTTCTTCTGGAAACGTTTTTTTACTTGCGTTAAGCTTTTTTGAGGTTTTATTTGGAGTAGGTTCTTGCTGACTGCAGGAAATGAAGAGAAGCGAGATAAAGAACAAACCAATAAAAATTAAAAATTTACTATGCATCTACAATTCCTGGACACTCTTCTTTTAACTCTCCCACTCGTGATTTAAAATAATCCCAAAATGGAAACGTTTTACACTGTAAAGGGCGAGCTTCATATATCTTGCAACCATTGGTCGCCCTATCATAAAAAGCGCATTCATAAGAGTCGTTAAACTTATTCTCTTTTATTGAATATTTATAATCTTTTTTAAAGAGATATTTTACGCTAAAATCATTAACGCTCAGTTTTAGCAAAGTTGATATTGACGTTATTTCACTCATAGTGACAAAGATGTATCCACTCTCGCCTGTACAGCATTTCCCAGCGCAGGTAGCGCATGCCGAGCTATCAAAAGCGTAAGGAAAAGACTCTTTTTTAATTATATTTGACATTTAACGCTCTGTGTATTTGCTCTATCATAAATCTCTTTCGCCTTTTGTGAAAACTCATTACCATCAAAATTTATAAATGGCGGCATGATTCTCATCATGGATTTAGAACCGTTTCTTGCATGAATCAAAACAAGAGAAGCCGTTCTATCTATTTTTGGATGTACAAACTGCACGTCAACAATTTTTAATTTTGCTTTCTCCAACTCCACGCATATGAGAAAAAATTGCGTCGCGTCATAGCAAAATATGAAATGCGAATGAGGCTTGAGCAAACGCGACACTTTTTTAAAAAACGAGTTCAACGGCAAATTGACGTTATACCTTGCGCTAAACAGCGTCTCATCGTCACTTTTTTGCGCGCCATTTGGATAAAAAGGCGGGTTTGAAACTATGTAATTATATTTCTTGCTCTCATCCAATTCCAAAAAATCACCCTCATGCATCTTATAAGCTATTTTATTCACTCTTGCGTTTATTTTGGCGTACTCTATGAACGCTTTTTGCTTTTCTACAGCTTCAAGAGTAACCTTGACATTGTCATGCGCGACTAAAAGCCCTACTATGCCACATCCCGCGCCAACGTCAAGCATCGTTCCTTTTGGCTTAAAAGAGTTTATAAAATCATAAAGGAAAATAGAATCACTGTTATAACAGTAGCCTGATTCTGGTTGATAAAGAAGCATATAAAGGACCTTGAGTTATAATTACGCAATTATATCAAAGAGGCATTAAATTATGATTATTATTCCAGCTAGATTAGCGTCCACAAGATTTCCACAAAAAGTTTTAGTTGATATAGGTGGACTGCCTATGGTCGTGAGAACAGCTAAAAGAGTTGCTCACTTAGACAGAGTCGTTGTCGCGGCTGATGATGAACTAATTGTTAAAATTTGCAAAGAGCATGGCATAGAAGCCATGTTAACGTCTACGACGCACAAAAGCGGAACCGATAGAATTCATGAATGCGCAACGATACTTCAAGTGGACGATGATGAAATAATCATAAACGTTCAAGCCGACGAGCCTTTTATAGAACCCGACGTAGTTGAATCTCTCATGAGTAAACTTAAAGAGTTGCAAGACTCAAATGAGCCTTTTATTATGGGTAGCTGTTACAATTCCATTAACGCCGAATCTGCAAAAGATCCAAACTTGGTTAAAGTCGTATTGGACAACAAAGAAAACGCCATCTACTTTTCACGTTCGCTCATACCATACAATCAAGGCGGAGGCGCAAAATATTTTGGACATATTGGGATTTACGGATTTTCTAAAAAGAGTTTAAAAGAGTTTTGTTCTTTACATGACGCGCCAATTGAAGACATAGAAAAATTAGAGCAGCTTCGCGCGATATATCATCAAAAAAAAATTGTCATGGTCAAAGTCTCTAGTACTGGCTTTGGAATAGACACGGCAGAAGATTTACAAAGAGCTATAGAGATTTTTCTCTAAAGCTATCTACTAGGTTTTATATATATCGTATAGTCTCCAAACTGCTCAATCATTGAGAAGTCATGTTTTTGGCAAAAAGTTGTTCTCATTTTTTCCATAATGGCTTGAGCCTTCTTTTTTGCTTCTTCACTTGTCTCAAACTCTTGACTTTGAAAAATACCGCTTTTCACAAAACAACTACAACTATTTTGAACGTTTACTGTATACATGTCTTAAGTTCCTTAAAAATCAAAAATATCGTCAAAATCTTCATCGCCAGCCGAGCCAACTTCATCCATGGTTAGCATGCCGATAATGGTTTGACAATTAACGACTATCGTGTCGTTCATAAAATCTACGCTAGGCGCTCCCGTATGAAATGATTTTTGAATCCAACTTGACAAATCATTACTAAAGGCGGAGAACATAGGTCCAAAATTTTCAGCGTTTTTAGTAAATTCCTCTATATGCGAAGCCAAATTTTTTGATAAATCGCTTAAAGCGTTGGAGATGGGATAAACTTCGGCATACGAGGATAAAATCCCACTAACTCTATCTAGGTGGGCGCACATTTCAAGAATGTCATTAGCGTCTAAAGCTCCTCCTCCAACTAAAAGCATTAAGGAGTTTAAATTATCCGCGTATTCTTCTAAATCTAACAAATCATCAGAATCCATATAATCAAATACTTCTAAACCTTTTGACGCTTCAAAAGTTTTAGTTGCGACATCCATGTTTTTCACAAGAGGAGCAATGGGAGCCGCAGATAGAGTAGACGTAACAACCTCTACTTGTTTATCTACGCTATACTGTTTTTCTGTAACTAATTCAAAAGAAATTTTGTTTTCGGTAAGTTTATAACCATCTCTGATACTATTTTTTATTATTAGCAACTCTATAATTTTTTTTGGCAACACATCAATATTTACTAAAGTAAAATATTGTTTAGTCTCGGATTCTTCTATGTACAGTTTGGCGCTATTTGAGAATTTCATCTGTTTCTCAACTATGGAGACTATTAAACGAACGACGTCACTTAAAAAATGTAATTTCGCTCTCGCGTTTAAAAGAAAAAATTCCCAAAACTCAGCTAAAGAGTCTTCTGAATCCAATGTAAACGTAGTATGCCTACTAAAAACTTTGTTTGTGTATAAATTGATTGTATGTTTGCTAACGCTTTCATGTTTTCTCGACTCTATCAAAGATATGTAATTTTTAAGCCTAGAGTTAAAAACATCCGCATCCACTGGCTTTGAGACGTAATCTTCAGCTCCATTATTTAAAATACTTCTTCGCTGTTCGACGTCGTCCACGGTAGAGACCGCAATCACCATAACTTTATTATTTTCTGAACGAATTATCCGACTAGCCTCAATGCCATCCATATTGGGCATGTTTATGTCCATGAAAACAAGTTCATAATTTTTCTCTCTGGACTTTTGGACGGCAATCAGTCCGTCCTCCGCTTCATCCATGTCAAAATGAACCATAGCGTTTACGGCTTGATACTCATCTAAAAGAGCTCCCATTATCATTCTATTTGTTCTATTATCATCTACAATTAGGACTTTCACAATCTCTAGCCTTTTACTTCAAGTTTTGCCAATATTTCTGACACGCATCTACTATAATCTTTTAAGCCTTTAGAACGTTTCGTATCTAGCGTTATAGGCGTTCCTGTTTCAAACTGCTGGGCAAGTTTTATATCTATCCCAATGGGAGATAATAGTTTACTCTTGCCAAAAGATATTTTTACTTTTTCTAGAGAATCTTTATGTTCATTCACATGAGGATTAAACATGACGGGAAGTATAAAAACCTCTGCGATTTTTCTGTTAAAATCCGACGCGCTCTTGTAGAGGGCTCTCATCATTTGACCTACCGCCACAACGCCTAAATGATGAGGGACGAAAGGAATCAAGACAATATCCGCAACTTCAAGAGAATTTTTTAAAAGCGCGTCAAAAGTTGGTGGAGTGTCAATAACGCAGTAATCAAAAAAGTCTGCGATTTTTTCACGTTTAAACCTATTTTTCAAGACGCCACTCAAATCTGAGTAGTCATAAACGTCAAAAAAAACAAGAGCCGGAGACAACGTGAGATTTTCATGAACGGTTGGGATAAAAGTTTCACTTAAAGTTTTACCATCAAAGATGGAGTGAACGCCAAGATGCTCGTCCAAGTCGCAACCAACTCCAATGGAAGCGTGACCTTGGGTGTCAAAATCTAGAAGTAGTACTGAACCATGTTTTGCTAAGCCACTTGCAATGTTCACTGCCGTCGTTGTTTTAGCGGAGCCACCTTTACGGTTGCTAACTACAATGGTTTTCACTAGTGTCGAATCCTTCCAATACGGTTTGAAAAAGCTTTTTATTTTCAGAAAAATCATATCTACACGTATAATTCTTTTTATACGCCATTATTAATTGAATGACGGCTAAATGAATGTCATCGCATTCGTGAAAATTTAAAGAAACCTCGTTTGGGGCTTGTTCTTGCAAAAAATCTCTAAATAAAACGACTTCATCTTCATAAATAACCGACGTGAAAGTAGCTTCGCTATTTTCATATGTAATTGCCATTTATATCTCCTTAACTTGGAATGCGAACTGTTTTGATAACGTTTATTAAAACGCCGTTTAAATCTAAGACGCCATCTAACTCTAAAGATTCCGTAAATTCATCCTCTTCGTTTGAATGCATGATACTACTCTCTTGCGCATGAGCTATGTCTTCTATAATGTCAACCTTTATGGCAAAAACTTTCCCAGCGTTTTCATAAATAATCAACTTTTGCAATGAGTTCGCTACAGTGTCGAGTTGATTTACAAAAGTGTCCAAAGCGCCCATGGTGTGCCCATAAATGTTGTTAATATCCACGTCTAGAATTCGTTTGGCTTCGACTTTATTATGTCTATACATTTCTATGGCGTCGCCACCACGATGATGTAATTGCTTATGATACTCTACCAACTCTCTAAATATAATGCTCATGCTATCATCGTAAGAGTTAAAAGCGTCAATCCATTTCCCCAACTCGCACATATGTGGATTTGTTGTTTTTGTAAATTCACTGCCTGTGTTTATAGCCACTTTTAAAGATTCAACCCAAGCCCCATGCGCCACTTTGAACTTTGCAAACAAAACTTTCAACTCTTCATCATAACTATTCATCCCAATAAGTTTTCGAAAACTTAAAACTTTGATAACTTTATTTTCATGGCTCATCATGCCATCAATAAATTTATTAGAACTAGGGATATTTGTCAAACTTTCCGCTTGAATAATTCTCTGAATATTCTCAATTTTAATTGCATATCTATTTGTATCTACTCTAAAAACTATCAAATCTATCATAATTTAAGTTCCTTTTACTTGAATTGCCCTAAGCAACGTTAATCTCTTCTTTTAACTTTTGCGAAATTCCTAAAAGCCCTAAAGGATCTATAGCCATAATTATCTGTCCATTCCCCAAAAGAGCCGTACCACTAAAGAGTGGATGACCTTCCAAAATTCCAACAAGGGGCTTTTGAACAACGTCTAACTGTCCTAAAAACTTATTTACTACGACAGCCAAAAGATTATCTTTGATATTTAGGACGACAATGGATAAAGGCTCGTCTTTCATCATCTCTTCGTTAAGCATAGATTTGATAAATAAGAGAGGAATCACTTCACCTCGTATATAAACAAACGGTTCATTATGGAGATATTCAATCTCTTCTCTTTCAAGTTTTACGGTTTCGGATACGCTATCCATTGGAAGTCCATAATGAATGTTATTCATCTGAATATGTAAAAGTGACGTTACCGCTAAAGACATTGGAATAGCTAACGTAATGACTGTGCCATGATTGGCTTTAGTTTTTATGTTGATGCTTCCGCCAAAACTTTCTATCGACTTTTTAACGACGTCCATGCCTACGCCACGACCACTAAACTCGGTAATTGCTTCAGCCGTTGAGAGACCTGGAAGCAAGACAAGTTCCGCCTTTTCATCTTCACTTAGAGAGTCTAACTGTTCTGCGCTCATAAGTCCCTTTTCTAAAACCTTGCTCGCGACTCTATCTACGTTTATGCCCGCTCCATCATCTATAATTTCAATTATGATTCTATCAGATTGAGGATACGCTTTTAAAGTTACCGTGCCGCTAGCGCTTTTTCCTTTTTGCTCACGCACTTCAGGAGTTTCTATACCGTGGTCAAGAGAATTTCTCATGATATGAATCATGGGATCGGCAAGCATCTCTATCATGTTCTTATCTAAGGTTGTCTCTCCCCCAGACATTTCTAGTATAACTTTTTTATTGAGTTTTTTAGCTATGTCGCGCACAAGTTTTGGATACCTGTCAAATACGTAAGAAATAGG
>ERZ890953.287-NODE-287-length-29895-cov-5.301240_pt1 | contig 29895 bp, 35 predicted proteins | sample MGYA00521264_ERZ890953 | MGnify/ENA primary metagenome ERZ890953 (study PRJEB32303, sample SAMEA104408629) | aquatic metagenome | biome: Brackish water; feature: Chemocline; material: water | place: Baltic Sea | collected 2014-10-26T21:54:00 | depth 200 m ...
TTTTACTTAATACTGACTGTTTTGTAACCTGTTTACAACATCAATTACAGGACAATAAATTATGAGCACTACATATCCACGCAACTTTTCACACATAGGAATATCGGTTCCCGATCTGGAAGCAGCAGTTAAGTTTTATACAGAAGTTATGGGTTGGTATTTAATTATGAAACCAACAGAAGTAATAGAAGACGACAGCCCAATAGGTGAAATGTGTACAGACGTATTTGGCAGCAACTGGGATAAGTTCAGAATTGCACACCTTTCAACTGGCGACCGTATAGGCGTTGAGCTTTTCGAGTTTAAAGATCAGGTTAACCCCGAGGATAATTTTGAATACTGGAAAACAGGAGTGTTTCATTTTTGCGTTCAAGATCCTAACGTTGAAGAGTTAGCTGAAAGGATTGTCGCCGCAGGTGGTAAAAAACGTATGCCAAAACCACGTTACTACTACCCAGGAAGCAAACCGTACCGCATGATCTATATGGAAGACCCATTTGGAAATATCTTAGAGATTTACAGCCATAGTTACGAACTTGTTTATAGCGAAGGTGCATACTAGAAAAAATATGACTCGGAAGTTATGTGCTATCCATGTCTTTAAATTTGCAGTGAATTCTATAGATTCTCTATAACGCGGTTTTACGGAATTTGCAAAACACAGTATACGAGAATAGTTAAATGGCTCCAAATAGTACAAAGCAGCAGTAAATAAATTATGGTGGCAAAGCTACTTTTTAAGATATATCGGAACACCCGAATTCCTGGCCGCCTTAATCAAATCCTTACTAACGATGCCAGAGGTAATTGCCGAAGCAGAAATTTGCTTCGGCTTTACAGAAATTTAACGTTCGACTTCCTGTTGAAATAAATTTTTCATTTGCTCCATGACTTCCGGGGGTACATCACCCTGTTGCTGGATTTGTTGGAACATCGTATTGATTTCAGGCATATGTGGCATTTGTTGCTGCATCTGTTGAATTGCCTGCTGCGACTGTTGTACCTGTTGTTTCAGACTGGACTGCTTATAGCCGGTGGGAATTGAATAGTAATCAGCTGCAATATTCGCTTTTGTATCGATGCTTTGTACTTCGCTGATCAGATTTCCCCTGTTATCCAGCATGCGCATAGGCGCCCCGGTTTTTTGATAAGTGTCTGATGACTCAAGTTCAGCCTGGGTGCAATTGTCGATCATTTTGTTGAACCGCCCATCATATGACTGGTTTGCTGTGAAAGTGATGATAAGGTTGTGAAAATCTCATTGATACCTTTCAATTTCATGACTTCCTGAGAACCAAAGATGGTCTGGCATGACTGACCGTTGGCGCTTAATGAATATTTCTGTGTGTCAAAACCGGATATTAGTGGACCTTTTCCTATATTTTGTAAATTTATACTGATGCCGCTTTTCTTGTTAATTGAAATAGTTTGCGGATCATTCAGTACCAGAGAGACTTTGCGAACGGGGTCGACAGAAGTGAATTGATTGCTTTTTAGGTCGATAATGAGGTAGGCCGCTTCATTGCGATTATCGATTCTGGCAAATTTGTAATTACTACTGATGGTAGAAATACTGTCACCTTCAGCATCATTTATGATGATTTTTAAATCAGCCAATAGCGCTGTTGTTTGCAACAGACCGATCATTGTTAATATTATTTTCAATTTCATATTTATTGCTCCTTAAGTTGATGGTTTTAATTTTTATCTTTCAGGCCAGGTGTCCGACAGACTCCTGTACTAAGAGTTTAAGCTTAGCTGAATTTCTTTGAAGATTTGACGGGCAAATCGAGTCTTTTTTTCATCTGTCTGTGCCTGTTTTAAATTTCTCGATAACTGACGTAATTTCTGTCTATCCATGTTGTCATGCTGATCGCAGCACTCATTAATAGCCGGGTCACCTTCAGCAACTATCCTGTCACGCCAGTACTCCATTTTTTTAAAAATGAGTTTGCTGCTGTTATCAGTATCTTCGATGGCTTCCACTGCTTGCAGGATGGGTTCAACATCTATCGATCTTAATACCTTACCGATAAACTGAAAATGCCGTTTTAATGCGCCGCGCTTATTTGATAATTTATGTGCCAGCTCGATTGCATCTTTCATGGTTTCGTTTAGCGGGACTTTTGTTAATTGATCTGCACTAAAGGAAGTAAGCTTTTTCCCCAGGTTCTGCAGTTCTTTACTGTCCCGTTTTAACTGCGATTTACTGATCCAGTCCTGATCATCATCGATTTCATTTTGTTGTTGTGAAATCTGTGCTTCTGTTTGAGGCTTCATGTGGGCTAAAATGCGGTTATGAAAAAAATAAATAATAACACTTTAAATGAATCTGCAGAATCCCTGAAAAATATTATTACGGATGCTTTGCAGCTGGCAAACAAAAATGGGGCATCTCAGGCCGAAGCGGGGTTGACTGTTTCAGAGGGTATGAGTGTGTCAGCACGTATGCGTTCGGTGGAAACGGTGGAATACCAGAAAGATAACGGTCTTGGGATCAGTGTTTATTTTGGTAAGCATAAAGGCACCGCGAGTACCTCCAGCCTAGATATGGAATCAATACGCAAAACCGTAGAGGCAGCCTGTAACATTGCTAAATACACATCGGAAGATCCCTGTACTGGATTGGCCGATGCAGAGCTAATGGCAACTGAATTCGCGCCGCTGGACTTATACCATGAATGGAATATCAGCTCGGATCAGGCGATAGAAATGGCGTTGGAGTGTGAAGCGGCTGCGCTGGATTTTGATACAGCTATCTGTAACTCTGAGGGAGCCAGTATTGATGTGGGTAAAGGCACTTCAGTTTACGGTAATAGTCATGGGTTCTTACAGCTGGAACGCAAGACCCGCCATTCTATCAGTTGTTCCGTGGTTGCTGAAAACGAGCAGGGTATGCAACGCGATTACTGGTATGACGTCAGTCGCGATCCCGCTCGGTTGCAAGCGGTTGCAGAACTGGGGCAGAAGGCAGCTATACGTGCTCTGCAACGACTGGGAGCAAAAAAGCTTTCAACCGGAAAATATCCGGTGATGTATGCACCTGAAATGGCGCGTGGTCTGATTAGTCACTTTAATTCTGCGATAAGTGGTAGTGCTCAATATCGTAAGGCAAGTTTCCTGCTGGATGCACTGGATACCAGGGTATTTCCTGATTTTATTCAATTAGTTGAGCAACCTTTTATAAAAAAGGCGCTGGGTTCGGCTAATTATGACGGGGAAGGTGTTGCGACCCGTGAACAGCATCTGATCGAAAATGGTATTGTGCAAAGTTATTTACTGGACAGTTATGCTGCGCGTAAACTGGGGCGTCAGTCTACCGGACATGCCAGTGGAGTTCACAACCTGACATTGAATGATACGGGCAAGGATTTTGAAAACTGTTTAAAAGCCATGGATAAAGGGTTTCTGGTCACTGAATTAATGGGGCAGGGTGTGAATACGGTGACAGGTGATTATTCTCGTGGGGCTGCAGGTTTCTGGATTGAAAATGGAGAAATTCAATACCCGGTAGAAGAAATTACCATTGCCAGTAATCTGAAAGACATGTTCGCAGGGATTGTAGAGGTTGGTTCCGATGTCGACTTACGTGGCAATATTCAGTGCGGCTCCATTATTATTGAGAACATGACGATAGCCGGTGAAAGTTAATAGCAGTTAGTTAGCGGTGAACTGTGTCCTTACAGACCATCTGTCTTTTTGATTAATAATTACCTGCTATCAACTCGCCACATTACACTACTATCTTTGCCGGGTTTTACCTGCTCTATTTTTAGGGGTGCCAGAGTTTCACCCTGGTAGTAATAAATCATTGTATTATTTGAGTCTTTGAAAGCCTGGGTGACTTTATCGACGATAATTTTATCTTTCTTTGAAGGTAGTTCGACCTGTTTTTCCAGCGTTAGGGTGGATTCAATCAGTTTGCCTCTTTTGTAAAAATTAATGGTTTTCTGAGTTTCGTTATGTTCGAGCATTAGCGGATACAGCAGCTGAACACTGTGATAATTGTAAATATTATCTTTCATCTCGAGGTTACTGATCTGGCTACCATTCATACTGTAAATTTTTTTATTTTGATGGTCGAACCAGGTATTTTGCTCTGCAGGTTTGTCCGGATAGTCCCCCGTCATTTCGAGTAATAACTGGATTTCCTGTAGTGGTTGCTGGATGCGTGTTTCAGCGAATGGCTTTTTGCTGGTTAACCAGCTGTATATTCCTCTGGGACTGGTTTGCATATACCATACCCACTCAGAGTTTTGTTGTTTAAAGCTAAATTGACTGTTAGCTACATGAATGTCACCGCGATACACATGGTACCTGACGTTAAAAGGGCTAAGGTTAAGTGCCTGCGCATTAAAACAGGACAGCAGTAATGTAATAAGAAGAAAAAAACGTTTGTTAATGGACATCGGTCAGATCTTCCAGAAGTAACGGTGTGTTAATGGTTTTATTATCAAAAACCGGTAGACCCTGGTCCAGGTCGAGGCGCTGCTCACATATCCATTGAATGACCAGTGGATACATCTGGTGCTCAAGTTTATGAGCTTTCTGTTGCAGGCTGTTGATGTTGTCATCTGCTTCAATTGTGAATTTCCCCTGAAGAATAACCGGTCCTGAATCGAGTTCAGGCGTCACAATGTGAATGCTCACACCGTGAAAATGGTCATTATTATCGAGTGCCTTTTGATGTGTATGCAATCCCTGATATTTAGGCAGCAGCGAAGGGTGAATGTTCAATATTTTGGGAGAAAAAGCATAGATAAAGTCGTTGGTCAGGATGCGCATGTAACCTGCCAGGATAATCAGGTCCGGCCGTAAAGATTCTATTTCACGCTGTAATTGCTGATCGAATAATTCTCTACGGGCAAATTTTGTATGATCGAGGCTAATAACTGGAATATTATGCTGTTTAGCCCGTGTCAGGCCAAATGCGTCGGGCCTGTTGGAAATGACCGCACTAAGCCTTGCATTTAACTGCCCATTTTCTATAGCATCAATAATGGCTTGCAGATTACTACCGCTACCAGATATAAGGACGACCAGAGACAATCTATCCATGCGAATTTTTAATCTTTAAAAGTAACTGACTTGACAGATGTTTTTTCGATAATTTGTCCCAGTTTCCAGGCATTTTCGCCTAACTGTTTTAACTGGTTCAGGCAGTCTTGCAGGATAGCTTCTTCCACCACCAGCACCATACCGATGCCGCAGTTAAATGTGCGATACATTTCCTGTTGGTCGATATTACCGGCCTGTTGCAACCATTCAAATACGGCGGGCATTTGCCAGCTGTTTTGATCAATTTCAGCAGTGCAGTTATCGGGTAGTACGCGGGGAATATTATCGATTAATCCTCCTCCCGTAATATGCGCTATTGCCTGAATCGTGAACTGTTGATTTAATTCCAGCAGGTTTTTTGTATAGATACGGGTAGGCTGGAGTAATGCCTTGCCTAGCGGTTGACCGCCACAGTCCTGTTGTAGATCAGCCTGGCTAACCTCGATCACTTTACGAACCAGTGAGTAACCGTTTGAGTGTGGGCCAGATGATGCTATTGCAATCAGGCTTTGTCCCGGTTTAACATTTTGTCCATCGATGATGCGATTTTTATCGACGATGCCGACACAAAAACCGGCCAGGTCGAAATCATCCTGTTGGTACATACCGGGCATTTCGGCTGTTTCGCCGCCGATTAGTGCACAGCCAGCCTGAACACAGCCTTCGGCTATTCCAGCGATGACGCTTTCTGCTATTTCCAGTGTAAGTTTACCGGTGGCATAATAATCCAGAAAAAACAATGCCTCTGCGCCCAGCACTGCGATGTCATTGGCGCACATGGCAACCAGGTCGATGCCAATCGTGTCATACTGTTTTAATTCAATGGCCAGTTTCAGTTTGGTGCCTACACCATCGGTTCCAGAAACCAGCATCGGATTTTTATAACGATCCAGTGGCAGTTCAAATAGGCCTCCAAAGCCACCGATACTGCCGACACATCCCTGTCGCTGTGTGCGTTTTATGGAAGGTTTAATACGTTCAACCAGTTCGTTTCCGGCATCGATATCGACACCTGCATCACGATAGCTTAAAACCTGTTTGGAAGAATTTTGTGCAGATTTGCCGGTTTTCATAGTCCACTAGTTCAGGATTAATTTAGGGTGTGCTATTTTACACAGCCTGAAAAATAATTTCTTGAGGAATCACGTTTTAAGTTATGACTTTTACCGAGTTTCTCTATAATAAGTTCGATTATGACTAACTGTGTCAGTTTTTAACTCAATATTGCGGTCCATAGTATATGCTGGATTGCTTTGAAATAGATGGATTAGCTTTGAATCAAATAAAACAAAGATTAATAATGTTGCTTTTTACCGGTTTCTGGTTTGTGGCAACTAACTTACAGGCCTCAGTAGTCGAAGATTTATATACTATTGAGCTGGCCGTAGCGGATCAGACAACCAGTCAGCGACTGGCGATATTTGAACAGGCTTTTCGCGATGTCATTGTTAAAGTGAGTGGCTCTACGGATGTGCTAAATCATGCGGGAATGTCCCGCCCGCTAAAGTCCAGCGCTCGTTATGTTCATCAATTTCGATATATCACTCGTAAAACTGAATCCGAAGAAGGTTTTGAGGATGGGCAACTTTTTTTAAGAGTGACTTTTAACCAGGATGCTATCGAAAACCTGTTACGCAGTAATGATATTGCTGTTTGGGGTAAAGAGCGCCCCAGTACACTGCTACTGATCAGTTATCAGTTGAATAAGAATACCAGTATTGTGTCTGCTGATACGACGCCGGATATTGTTCGTGAGCTCGAACTGCTATCGCAAAAGCAGGGCTTACCGGTGCTTTTCCCATTACTGGATCTGGAGGATCGTCAGCTATTTGGTGTACAGGATATCGTTGATTCCAGGCAGCAAAATATTAATATGGCAGCTGCACGTTATTTACCGGATGCCACTCTGGTTGGGCAGATTTCCGGCATAGCCGGTAAGGGCTGGAAGGGTCAATGGCAATTAAGTTTTTCTGATAAGATGTATAAATGGTCTTATAGCGATGCGTCGCGAGAGGGTTTACTAAGCCAGGCAGTTTCTCAACTGGCGCAGACCCTGGCGCAGGAATATGCGCTGGAGTCAGTCTCCAGTTCAAATGAAGAAATACTGTTTACGGTGGATCAGATGACCCAGTTACGCGATCATATCAAGGTGTTGTCTTACCTCCAGTCGCTGGATGCAGTGGAGTCTGTTCGACCCGTTTTGATTTCACAGGATAGTGTCACCTATCGCATGAAACTGCGCAATTCTACCGAAGATTTATCCCGTCTGATTGCTTTAAGTTACGTGCTTGAGCAGCTGGATCTGCCGCAAATCAATGCGGCTACCGATGATCAGGCAATTATTATGAACTATCGTTTTGTCCACTAATATCGACTCATATTACAAGCTTTCGTTAATTTATTATGGCTCAGATTCCTTTACCGTTATCTTTTGATAAACGATTTAGCCTGGATAACTACATATCTGAAAACTCAGACTTTGTGCGTCAGAATTTAACGGCATTGTTTGATGAAACAGGGGAGCCACTAATTGGTTTATGGGGTGGTACAGATTCTGGTAAGACCCACCTGTTAAATGCCTGTGCCCATTATGCTCGACACTGCGGTGTTCAATTTCATTTATTTGATGCGCTGCAATTACTGGAATCGAATGCGGAGAGCTTTAATGAATTTCCTTTTGGCAGTGTACTGGGTGTCGATAATCTTGACCTGCTGTCAGGCAATAGAGATTGGGAAGAGCAGTTTTACCAGTTGATTAATCGTGTAAAGGCGGGTGAAATGCGCCTGGTTTTCAGTGTGTCGAGAAATCCCCGAGATATCGGTTTCAGGTTGCCAGATCTGAAGTCGCGATTAATGTGGGGCCTGTTAATTGGGCTACAAACCCCGGATGACGATCAATTGGCTGAAGTAATAAAAACCAGGGCTAATTTACTTGGACTAGAAATGAATGATAATGTGTTGAATTACCTGCTGACACATTATTCCAGAAAGCTTTCGGAGCAAATGCAGTTGTTATATCGGCTGGATCATGCCGCCATGACGAGTAAACGAAAAATAACTATCCCGCTAATTCGTGAAACTTTCTAATTCGACTGATTTATCCAGGTTCAATCTGCCTGAGATATCGGCTGTAGTAAATGCTACTCAAATACAGGATGCCGCTTAATAGCACATTGAGAGCGCTATAAATTCGTAAATCCGGATTGGCAAATGATTCACTTATTCCGATACTGAAATAAATAAGAGTAACAAAGCCAGTCCATTTAAACGTATAACGTTTATTAGAAAACATGCCTTTTAGCGGAAACAGCAGGGGCAGGGTGAGTATCCCTGCAATCATGAAACGATAATCGTTTTGTAACCAGAATATCAGGCTTATCTGGCAACCGATGAGAGTTATGATAGTGAGCAGGCTGATAAGTTTTAATGGGTGAACAGTCATGTTTCGATGAACCGGTAATAAATCACTTTAACTTTATGCTTAATTCTGCAATTTGTCTGCCAAGGGCTTTGCAGATTTCATTCTCTTCAACAGTTAACTGTTGACCTTCTTTTCCGGATACGTGGCTTGCCCCGTAAGGGGTTCCACCCGATGTGGTTTGTTGTAATGCCTTTTCTGAATACGGAATACCGCTGATAATCATGCCGTGATGCATTAACGGGATCATCATGCTGATTAAAAGGCTTTCCTGGCCACCGTGTAAACTGGAGGTGGCCGTAAAAACACCGGCTGGTTTGCCGATTAGAGCACCGGATAACCAGACCTGGCTAGTTTGATCCAGGAAGTATTTTAACGGTGCTGCCATATTACCAAAATACGAAGGGCTGCCCAGTATCAGGCCATCGCAGTTTTTTAAGTCTTCCATACTGGCATAAGGGGGCCCGTCGGCAGGTATTGATGGCTGAGTCTGCTCATAGTCGGGCGATATATCGGGTACACATCGGATGACTGCGTTACATCCGGAAACTGCTTCAACTCCCAACGCGATCTGCTGAGCCATTCTGGATACCGATCCATAACGGCTATAATAAACGATCAGAATTTGCGGCACTTCACAGAATCTCGAGTACACTTTCAGGTGGTCTGCCAATAGCGGCTTTTTTATTATCAACTATGACTATCGGGCGCTGTAACAGAGACGGACATTCGCTCAATGCTTCCAGAATATCATCATCAGTCAGGTCAATATCATCAAGACCGGCATCTTTATAAACCTGTTCATTAGTACGTAATAAATCACGCATGGGAATACCCAGTAGTTTGGTGATTTCCCTGATAGTTTCTTTATCTGGTGGCTCCTTCATGTAATCAATAATATTCGGTGTAATATCTTGTTCTTCCAATAGCTGTAACGTTTGACGAGATTTGCTGCAGCGCGGATTATGGTAAATAGTGACAATTGATTCAGTCATAATGTCCTCAATATTATATTTTGTAAAACTTCATGGAGTGACCCTTACCGTTGATTATTTCAACTTATTCAAATTGATATCCACAGCGGAGCTCTGGATATAAAGCAGATAATAACTTTTGTAAAAGGTTACTGCGAGCGTTTCATGCTGTTTTGAAAATCTGAATGGAGTTTGTTAACCGGATTCAAGGTGGTTTTATGTCAACTACAGGCTGTAGAAGGCAAAAAAAATAACACAATTATTGAAGGAGCCTTGACAGCTGATGGAGGTTTCGGTACTTTGCCTGAGTAAAAGTTGCTCCTGTATGAAACATATTTACTTGATCATCAAAAAATCACGAAAAAACACAATAATTCACTGATTTTGTCTTGCTCTGGAACCTTGAAAAAGGTATGGTTTAGATATTCTTTTTTAAGTAAATTTAATGCTTTACAGCAATTATCTGATTCAAACTATAACCGTTCCTGGAGAGCGTACTTATGAAAAAAACTGATTTCTTTAAATTAGCTGCAGTTGCTGTTCTTTCAACAGGATTGATGGCAGGTTGTGCTAGTGACAGCACCGAAGAACCAGCTCCTGCTGCAGATACACAACCTGCTCAGACAGGGCCAAGTCCTGCGGCTAAAAATGCAATCTATTCAGCAAAAATCAAATTGGCCAGAGCTGAAAAACTGGGTTATGCCTGGAGTTACACTGGTGACATGATTGCGGCGGCTGAAAAAGCTGCTGCTGCCGGTGACAACGATAAAGCGATAGAGCTGGCAAATAAGGCGAGTGAAGAAGCTGAAGATGCCATTGCTCAATATCACTCGGAAACTAAACGTTATAATGAGGCTCATGGTTCTGTAGATAGCTCTAACGCTTCTATGTCTATGGCTGGCGGCAGTGAATATACGGTTATTTCTGGCGATAATTTATGGAATATTTCCGGTAAAGAGTCCATTTATGGTAATCCTTACCAGTGGCCTTTAATCTATAAAGCCAATTCAGATCAAATTAAAGATGCTGATTTGATTTATTCTGGTCAGGTATTCAGTATTCCTTCAGCCTCTTCTGCAGAAGTTGATGCTGCTATACAACACGCGAAAACTCGTGGTGCATGGTCAATTGGTGTAACTGAAGCTTCAGATAGCGATTATCTGGCACAGTAAGTTCCTCTAAAAATAAAAAAAGGCTCGCAATTGCGGGCCTTTTTTTTGGCCATGGATGGCCTTATACCCGGTGGGCAGGATGCCCAGGGAGGGTGCTTGAACAGGGATATGCTTTTATGCTCAGTATCAGTGCTTGCACTGAAAAGAACCACGCTCGCAAAGAGAGTATTTAAGAGCGATAAAAGAGCCCAGCAAAAAGAATCTAAGCTGCTCGGAAGAGCCCGATACACTCTCAAGGAGGAGAGTGAATTCCATATTACTTTTGAATTAGGATTATCCTGATTAATTTGAAACCTAATCATTATTTGTCTATCAAAGTATTACTGTTAATAGATAGATCTTTAAAAATTACATAGCCTATGAAAAACATATTTTTATTTCTACTGCTTGCCGTTCATTCTTTGTCAGTGCAGGCGGTAGATCTGTCACTGACGGATTTACAGGGCAAGGAGTCAAAACTATCAGACTATCTGGGTAAATGGGTAGTGGTTAATTATTGGGCTACCTGGTGCCCACCCTGTCGTGAAGAAATGCCTGAATTACAGGCTTTTCATGATAGTCATGAGAATACAGACGGGGTAGTTCTTGGATTTAATACCGAAGTGATTAGTGATAGCGATGTTCAGGAATTTCTGGATGATTATTTTGTGACATACCCTAATTTCCGTGTAGGGCCGGTGAGTGACACTGAGTTCGGAAAAGTGCCCGGTTTGCCAACAACATTTCTGGTTTCTCCTGAGGGAACTGTTGAGGCTCGTCAGGTTGGAGGAGTCACTCGTGAAATGATTGAAAAATTTATAAAAAAATGGGATGCTAAGTAGAAAAATAGACTGGTTGTCTGTCTTTAGTGCGCTGCTCGTTAGTTAAATTGTATTAGAAAAGAGATTTAAACATGATTCTGAAAGCCAGTTATTTGATACTAATGTCACTGTTCCTGATTGTGGGTAATTTCGCTATTGCATCCACTGCCAGAGATCCATATCAATATTTCTTTGAACAGAATTTAGGCGATCTGGTTGAAGAGCTGGCAACGGCTAAAGATGCAGGAAAAAAAGGTGTTTTTGTTTTTTTCGAAATGGATGAATGTCCATTTTGTCATCGCATGAAGACTACTATTTTAAATCAGGCAGATATACAGGAACTGTTTAAGAAAAATTTTCATTCTATTTCGATAGATATTGAAGGAGATGTGGAGATTACGGATTTTGAGGGAAATGTTACCACGCAAAAGAATTTTGCCAGTAAAAACAGAGTGAGAGCAACACCCGTGTTAGCGTTTTATGATCTTGAAGGCAAGCAGGTAGTGCGTTACACAGGCGCAGCTTCAAGCAGTGAAGAATTTAAATGGTTAGCGGAATATTACCTTCAGGGTGTATATAAAATAAAGGATGAGAGTGGCCGTAATATTAATTTCAGTAAATATAAGCGTCTGAAAAAACAACAAAAATCTATTAATTAAAATTTCAATTATCCATGAATCTTGGGCTAAAGTTAGTCACTCGCAAATATTTGTCGATTGCTTTATTTATTTTCTCTGGGGTTTCTAATGCAGCAGATCAACCCACTTTACCTCAACCACTGACTTTACAGGCAGCCTTGCAATATGCCTCAAAATCAGATCATTACCAGCTGCAGTCCGCGAATGAAAAATTAAAACAGGCTTTGGCTGAGAGCCAGCAATCTTCATCAGTCAGTGATATTAGCGTGAACTTAGGTGGTCGTTTAAGAAAAGTCGGGGTTTCAGATTATGCAGTTGACGATAATGACAACGATAGCATGGTCAGTCTGTTTATAAGGAAACCGCTGTATGATTTTGGCAAAACTTCGACGCGAGAAAGTCTTTCTCAATTAAATTCAGAACTAAAACAACTGGAAAAAGATTATCTTATAGAGCAACGGCAGTTATCGATAACGCAAAAATATTTTGACGTATTAAATGCTGATAATGAATTTCTGCGCCATAATGAAGATCTGGCTATAGGTTATATTCGCTATGATCACGCGAGGGAAAATAAAGAGCTGGGATTGAGTTCTGAATTAGAGGTGTTAGAGGCTCAGGTAGCATATGAAGCTATTCGGCAAAATAGATATAACAGCGAAAATATGCAGCGTCTAACGAGAATTTTATTAGCAGAGGAGTTAGGTTTTCCTGAATCTCCACCGAGTGAAGTAGCTATTCCTAAGCAGTTTTCGACCGTGGAAATAGGAGATGATGTAGATAAACTGGTTGCTCAGGCTTTTACTCACAGTTTGCTGTTGAAAATTCAGCAAAAAAAGCTGGATATTGCCATGCAATCTATACAGTTGGCGCGTCATACTTCAGGCCCTCGACTGGATGCTGAAATTGAGTTTTCCGATTACTCTCGTGGCGGGGCTACACGTGATGACTGGCGCGCATCCATTTATTTTGATGTGCCTCTATATGCGGGCTCAGTGGAAAAGTCAGCAATTGATATAGCTACCGCTCAATATCGACAGGTGTTATCTGACTTACACATGGTTCGTTCTGAAATTAGAATAAATGTTTTACGGTTGTGGCAATCTATTCGTCAGAACGAATTACGCCTGGCAGGGGAGTTGATTAATCAGAATTTTCGAGATATGAACCTGGATAGAAGCCGGGCTGAATATGATCTGGAATTTAATACGGATCTTGGAGATTCTATGGTGCAGTTTTCAGACAGCAGGATGAAAACTTATGAAGCCCGCTTTTCTCTTGAAATGGCCTGGCGGACTTTGCAAAAACTGGTAGGTGAAGAGTTTCTTAACAGCAATAGCCAGAACCAGAACGATTCAAACAATGGTTAATCTATGATGAACAAAAAATTATTTTTCCCTTTTATCTGTCTTCTGTATTTATCGTCAGCCCAGGGCTTAACCTTAAATGGTTTTACCGGTTTTGCTTCGGTAGTAAAACTAAATGGTCGGGTAACCGGGTTAGTCAGTTCTATTGCTGTAAAGGCGGGTCAACGTGTTAACAAAGGTGATGTATTAATTAAACTGGATGATACCCCGCATCAGGCCAGTGTTGATCGAGCCAAAGCACTTGAAGAATCCTTGCTACCCGTAGTACAAACTGCTCAACTGGAACTTGAACGCGCCGTAGAATTATATGACAGAGATTCTCTGTCGCAGGTGGCTTTAAAAAATGCACAAAATGTACTGGCTGAGGCTGAGGGGAAGTATCAGGCGGCAACGGCTGAGAGGGTTTTGGCTGAGTATCAATTAAAAAATTCGGTGATGCATTCTCCTCTGGATGGAAGAGTGTTGCAATTACACACGAACATTGATCAATATATCGATCCTGCGGTGAATGGCGAACCGTTGATAACCCTGGTGGACAGCCAGCACATGCTAGCCATCGCTTTAATCAATTCTGAGCAGTGGAATTACGCATTAATGGGCAAACAGGCCACTATACAATTCGGCAAGAAGGCGTTTAATGGACAGGTGAGTTACCTGGGATATCAGCGAATAGAGCAATCCAGTGGTTTGCCTGCCTATGAAATTTATATCAGTTTTCAAACCGATGAACTGATTCCAGCTGAAATGCCGGTTACCATTAGCATAAGCGAATGATGTTACGATGAATAAATCCTGTTCGCTTGAAAGCATATTGGAGCAATTAGTAGAGCAGGATATGATTGAGCCTGAAAAGGCCAGAATGGTTTCCTCCCTGGCATCGGCTAGTGATCGAAATAGTCTGCACGCGCTGGAAAGTATTGCACATCGTGAGTGGGTTAATAAGTCAAACCCATCGCAACATTTGACGATGGATGCGTTAACAAACTGGCTTGCAAAGCAATCAGGTTTAAAACGATATCACTTTGATCCATTGAAAATGGATGTGGCATCCTGTACCAGCCTGATGTCTTATGCCTATGCTGCGCGGTTTAATATTCTGCCGGTAAAAGTGACTGCTGATAAAGTCACTATTGCTGTTTCCGACCCTTACGATACGCAATGGCTTGAAGAGATTCGTCGTATTGTAAAGCAGCCTATTGATCTCGTTTTAGCTAATCCTCAACAGCTCAGAAATTATGCCCTTGAATTTTATAGTGTCAGCAGGGCGATGGGTAATGCCGGGTCAAACCAGGGTGAGCAAGTCGGTAATGTGCAAAATATTGAACAGCTCATTGAGCTGGGTAAAGCCGGATCAGTAGATGCAGATGACCAGCATATCGTCAGTATTGTTGACTGGTTAATGCAATATGCATTTTCCCAGCGTGCCAGTGATATACACATTGAGCCTCGACGGAAACAGGGTAATGTGCGATTTCGTATCGATGGTGTGATGCATCAGGTGTATGAAATACCGGCAAATATTACGTCGGCTGTCACCAGTAGAATTAAAATTATGGGACGGCTCGATGTTGCTGAGAAACGTAGGCCTCAGGATGGAAGAATCAAAACAGTAACCCCGACAGGACAGGAAGTCGAGATGCGCCTTTCCAGTATGCCGACAGCTTTTGGTGAAAAACTGGTGTTGAGGATTTTTGATCCGGAAGTCCTGCTCAGGGATTTTGCCGATCTGGGTTTTGAGAATAAAGATTCAGAGATATGGCATAATATGATTCGCCAGCCTTTCGGTATCATTCTGGTTACCGGTCCAACCGGTTCCGGTAAAACCACTACACTGTATACCAGTCTAAAACACCTCGCAGTTCCTGAGGTTAATGTATGCACTATCGAAGATCCAATAGAATTAGTTGAGCCGCTGTTTAATCAAATGCAGGTGCAGCATAATATTGATGTCGATTTTGCTTCAGGCGTAAAAACCCTGCTCAGGCAGGATCCGGATATTATCATGATAGGTGAGATTAGAGACAGGGAAACAGCCGAAATGGCGATTCAGGCCGCATTAACAGGGCACCTGGTTCTATCTACCCTACATACCAATGATGCTCCTTCTGCCGTTGCGCGACTCACAGAGATTGGTATTCCTCCTTATTTAATAAGTGCCACATTGCTTGGTGTTGTTGCGCAACGACTGGTGCGAATACTGTGTCCTCACTGCAAACAACCGGTAGAGCTGGACAAGTCTCAATGGGGGTCATTGATTAAACCCTGGACGACACAGGCACCCGGGTCCATGTATCAGGCTGTTGGCTGCCTGGAATGTCGCCAAACTGGCTTTCTGGGAAGAAAGGGTATTTATGAAATGATGCCATTAACTGAAGAGTTGAAGCAGGGTATTACGCGTGATTTTGATCTATATAAATTCCGTAAACATGCCATAAAAAGTGGTATGCGTCCGCTAAATCTTGCTGGAGCTCAGAAAGTAGCAAAGGGGATGACGACAATTCAGGAAGTGCTGAAGGTTGCACCACCTCGTTATGAAGGTTAAACGTAACACTGAAAGTTACATTTTTATTTCATCGTGTTCCAGTGAAAAAAAAGAAGCATTGGCCCAGTTTTTAGTTATTGTTTAAACCAGTTTTTATGCAAGGCATTAACCACCTTTCTGGGATACACGGTTTTACCATAGCTGCCGTTATAACGAGCTAGAGCCGGTCCTAAATCATTGGATTCCCTGTCCATGTAATATCTTAGAATAGTGCAGCCCATGCGTAAATTAGTGCGTATTTTAAAAAGATTTTTATCAGATAAATTGATTTCATCAAGCCAGAATGGCATCACCTGCATCAAGCCACGTGCACCCGACACTGAAATGGCAAAACGGTCAAAATTGCTTTCAACCTCTATCACTGCCAGCACCAGTTCCGGTTCAAGGTTTGCCCGTTTTGCTTCGTAATGAATTGTTTTTAATATGGTGATTCTTTCCTTAGGGTCATCAATAAAACGGCTTAACCGGGTGTTCATATCGTGCAACCAGACCGATGCATCAAATTTATCCTGAAAACTATTGGGACTGTTAATAGCCTGTTGCAGTAATGCTTTTAACTCAGGATCCATCTGTGTGCTACTGGGAAAGCATTGTGAGCTATAAAATAAAAGCCAAAGGGCGCAAATCGTCAGCAAACGTTGAGCGCCATTTTGACTTTTCATAACTATTAGCCGGACAGTTTTTGCTTGATAAATTCAGCCAGATCATCAATGGCTAAATCCTGAGACTGGTCATCACATCGACCTTTGTATTCACATTGCGATTGTTTTAGGCCGCGCTCACTGAACACAACTCTATGCGGGATGCCAATCAATTCCATATCTGAAAACATGGCGCCAGGTCTTAACGGGCGATCATCCAGTAATACTTCTATGCCCTTTTGCTGGCATTGCTGATAAAAATCATCTGCTGCCTGTTTCACCAGCTCAGATTTATGATAATTAATGGGGCATATGGCCAGATGGAACGGGGCCAGTGACATTGGCCAGATAATTCCTGATTCATCATTATTCTGTTCTATGGCCGCTGCCACAACACGTGAAACACCGATGCCGTAACAGCCCATTTTAGTGATGACTGATTTTCCATTTTCATCCAGTACGGTGGCATTTAAAGCAGAGGAATATTTATCGCCCAGTTGAAAAATATGCCCAACCTCGATCCCCCTGACTATGCTCAGGATACCCTTGCCATCAGGACTTGGGTCACCTTCGACTACATTTCGGATGTCGACTATATTGGGTTCTGGCAGGTCTCGGCCCCAGTTGACACCGGTGATGTGCTTGTCATTCTGATTTGCTCCGCAAACGAAATCACTGATTGCGGCGGCGCTACGATCGACAAAGATTGGAATATTCAGTTCAACGGGACCGAGAGAGCCAATGTCACATCCCAGTTGTTTCTTTATTTCATCGGCATCGGCCATTTGAAAGGGTGACGCTATACCTGGGATTTTTTCAGCCTTGATAGTATTGAGATCATGATCTCCGCGCAGTACCAGTGCAATTAGCTGATTCTTTTCACCGCAGGCTATCAAAGTTTTTAGCGTCTTTTCAACGGCAACGGATAAGAACTCTGCTATTTCTGAAATGCTGTGTTGGCCAGGTGTTTCGACTAGCTCTCTGCTTTGTTGTGGTGCTTCACGGGTTTGTGTGCAAATAGCTTCGGCCATTTCAACATTGGAGGCATAATTTGACTGGTCTGAAAATGCGATCGCATCCTCACCGGAATCGGCTAATACGTGGAATTCATTGGAAGCAGAGCCACCGATAGAACCAGAATCGGCATTGACTGGTCGATATTTCAATCCAAACTGGTCAAAGATTCGGCTGTAAGTGTCAAACATATGATCGTAAGTCTGCTGCAATGAATCCTGATCTATGTGAAATGAATAGGCATCTTTCATCAGAAATTCTCGTGCACGCATAACCCCGAAACGAGGTCGAATTTCATCACGAAACTTGGTTTGAATTTGATAGAAATTAATAGGTAACTGTTTGTAGCTTTTTATTTCACACCGAAATATATCGGTAATGACTTCTTCGTGTGTCGGCCCGACACAGTAATCACGTTGATGGCGGTCAGTTAAGCGTAATAACTCAGGGCCATACTGCTCCCAGCGCCCCGACTCCTGCCATAGTTCTGCTGGTTGTACTGCCGGCATCAATAATTCAAGCCCACCTGCGTTGTCCATTTCGCGTCGAATGATGGCTTCAACCTTGCGTAAAATGCGCAGACCAAGAGGTAACCATGTGTACAGACCGGAAGCCAGTCGACGAATCAGTCCTGCTCGAAGCATCAGCTGATGGCTGATTATTTCCGCATCGGCTGGTGTTTCTTTTAAGGTATACAGATGAAAACAACTGGTTTTCATAAAAAAGTTCTCAGGGTTTGGGAGTGATAGGGAAAAGGACTTCGCAGTTCATTGATAACAGTTTATCAGCTAGCCCGGGTGTTTAAAAAGTTTTCTTATTCCAGCCCCACATGGACCTTGCCGGAGCTGAAAATTCCAGGTAAATACGATCAGTGCTTATGTTATATAGTTTATGTATGCAGGTGCAAAGATTATTCGATAATTCAGCTGTTTGTGATATCTGTAATCCCAGGCTTTTTAATTCGCAAAAAGCCAGTGGTTCCTTACTACCGGCAAATAGCATATCTGGATTGTGTTGAACCGATATCATGACATATGACTCGGGTTTATTAAGACCACTTGCCACTGTTTTACTCAACAGGTTAAGCTGATTTGAATCGGTGTCGAGAACCTTGTTACTGGTGATAGTTAAATAGGGCATTATTTACAGTACTGTTTGATATCCTGTTCTAGTTTTATGCGGCGTTGATCAATTTCTTCATCGCTTAAAATGCGTTCAGTTCCGTCATTGTTTCTCATTCGAATGACGCTGTTGCTGGAAATTACCTCCAGATCATGTGTGGATTTTTCGCAAATTACCTTATTCGCTTCCCGGGTTGTTACTTCAGGTACTTTATTTTTTTCAGCTTTATCACTCGCCAGTTTCTCGTTGTCTTCACTTGCGTTTAATCGCGGTAAAGGCTTCCCGGGGTTAGAGGGTGGAGGACTAACGCTAATTAACTGAGTCTGCGTCTTAACTGGAGGAGTATCGCCATAATTAACATTGCCACTTTCATCTGTCCATTTCTGGATGCCGGCTGCAAAGCTATTACTAGCAATAAGAGCCATGAGTATTAGAAATCGCGTCATGCAGATACCTTTAATTTTAATGAGAGCTGTTTATATAGACCTGATAGTAAACAATAAGTGCAGCCACTGTTATAGGTCTGAATACTAAAAACTATATCTAAAGATGCTGAATACTTATTTTATCGTAATTTAAGGTATAGTTTACGAAAGATTTTAAATCTTGCCAGCAAGAACTTGATAAATATAACAATTATTTAATAGTTTATATATTAGTACTTGGTGATTTACTGGATTAATGAATAGAAAGTCTGTAGTCATTCATAAAAATAATATATACTTACGCTCGTAATTTTATGGGGCCACGCTAAATGAGTGATAGACGTTTAAAAGTATTTCATGCTGTAGCCAAACTGCTTAGTTTTACAAAAGCCGCCGAAGCTCTTCACATGACTCAACCGGCTGTAACCTTTCAGGTACGCCAACTCGAAGAGTATTTTAATACGCGATTATTTGACCGAACTCATAATAAGGTCAATCTGACACCGGCAGGTAATAAAGTGTATGAATTCGCTGATCGAATTTTCGATTTGTACGATGAAATGGAAAATTCTGTACGTGAACTCACTGGAGAAATTTCCGGGGCTCTGACCATCGGTGCCAGTACCACCATTGCTGAATACATGTTGCCGACCCTGCTGGGACAGTTTAAAGCGAAATATCCTGAAATAAATATCCGCCTGAAAGTGTCTAACACAGAAGGTATTGTTTCCATGGTTGAACATAATGTTATTGATCTTGGTGTGGTGGAAGCCTCTGTATCAAATAAAAATCTGATTGTTGAAGCGTGTCATGATGATCAACTGGTGGTTGTTACTCCACCAAACCATGAAATGGCAAAACGACAGGGTGCGGTTAAAGCTGAAGATTTGAAAGCTTTCCCATTTATCTGCCGTGAAGAAGGTTCTGGTACCCGGGAAGTAATTCTGAAATATCTTCAGGACAGCGGTATTAGCCCCACTGACATGAATTTTTGCCTGGAGCTAGGTAGTCCTGAAGCATTAAAAGGTGCCGTAGAGGCCGGTATGGGCATCTCTATATTGTCACGCTCAACCATCGCTAAAGAGTTAAAACTCAAAACATTGTGTGAACTACAACTGGATCCTCCACTTAGTCGTCCTTTTTCATTCGTGCGTCAGCGACAGAAATTTCGTGTGCGGGTGATGGAAGAGCTGCTTGAATTTGCAAAAGCCTATTGCGAATCTACTGCGGATTAAATCCATGTACCTGTTTTACTTCGTGTGCAATTGTATGGAGGTCAGGTGTGAGCAATGAGCTGCAGAGGCTAACTCAATTACTGAATGGGATGAGCCCTGAGCATAAACAAAGCCTTATCGATTATGCCGAATTTTTAAAGCAAAAGTCGAAACAGGATGTGCAGCAACAGGAGCCGCAGGAGAAATTACAACCAAATGCTTCCTCTCGTCCTGATGAAGAGAATATTATTAATGCCATAAAACGTTTGCGAGCCAGTTATTTTATGCTCAATACTGATGGACTGTTAAATGAAACCAGTTCATTGATGACACAGCATATTGTGCATGGGCGTGCAGCCATTGAGGTCATTGATGAGCTGGAAATTCTTTTCGAGCAACATTATCAACACTATGTGCAATCATGATTGACGTTTTTAAGCGCTGGTATTTCCAGAATTTTGCTAATCCCCAGACTGTTATTCTGGCGCTAATTTTAGTCGTTGGTAGTGTGCTGGTGATCGTCATGAGCAAGCACCTGATGCCAATATTGGTAAGTATCGTGATCGCTTATCTTTTTGAGGGCTCGGTGGTTAAACTTGGGCGTATAGGGGTTAATCGAACAATAGCTTCCAGTTTAATGACCGCCTTATTTCTGACCATGATTTTATTGTTGTTACTGGTGTTACTGCCTTTATTATCTGCCCAGATAAGTGATCTTTTCCGTGAATTGCCAGGTATGCTGGCGAAAGGGCAGAACGTGGTCGCTCAGCTACCGCAAAAATATCCTGACTATGTCTCGGCTCAACAGGTACAGGAAGCATTAGCCTTTATTCGCAGTGAAATAACCAACCTTGGTCAACAGATTGTATCAATATCATTATCTTCTGTTGTAGGGGTGATTACATTCTTTGTGTATCTGATTTTATTACCGTTGATGCTGTTTTTCTTTTTGAAGGATAAGCACCTTATTCTGTACTGGTTAAGCCGTTTTTTGCCGCAGGATCGAGAGCTGGTGCAGGATGTATGGACTGAACTCAATATGAAAATAGCCAGTTATGTACGTGGTAAGTTTATGGAAGTAGCGATAGTCTGGGTAGCCACTTATATAGGTTTTGCTTTTATGGGCTTGAACTATGCAATGTTACTCAGCCTGCTGGTAGGTCTGTCGGTCATCGTGCCTTATGTAGGGGCTACAGTTGTTACAATTCCTGTGATGATGATTGCATTCTTCCAGTTTGGTACGGAATCGATGTTTGGTTATACCCTGTTAATCTATGGCATTATCCAGTTTCTTGATGGCAACTTACTGGTGCCTTTACTGTTTTCCGAAGTTGTCAATCTGCATCCCGTGGCCATCATAGTGGCTGTAGTCTTCTTTGGCAGTTTGTGGGGAGTATGGGGAGTGTTTTTCGCAATTCCTCTGGCGACCCTTATTCAGGCGGTTTTAAATGTGTGGCCGAAGCAGAAGAAGTTGCTGACAGAGTAAAGTTAATCCTGAATCCGTAACTTCACGATAGTTTCTCTCGCAAGTTATTGATTCTACATCGGTTTAAAAAATGTCCACTTTCGCATAGCATAAGTGCATGTTAACTGGCACTAAACCTATGGGTGAAGCCAAATTTTTTTAATTCCACTGTTTACTCCACGGATGGCGTGTATGCGGAAACCGCAGGAGCAAGTTTCTGTAAAAGCAATATCATGCGCCATAATTCTGCCCTGAAGCTACGGATTCAGGTTAATATCATACTCTGCCAGCTGATTACAGATTAGTCGAGTTGCTGTGCGGCAGCTAGCACCTCTGTAACATGCTCCTTAACTTTAACCTTGCGCCATTCTCTGACTAAAACTCCGTTACTATCAATAAGAAAAGTGCTGCGCTCAATACCCAGGTATTCCTTGCCGTAAAGTTTTTTCAGTTTGATAACATCGAATTGTTTGCAAAGGCTTTCATCCTCATCTGAAAGTAATTCGAAAGGGAATTGTTGTTTAGCTTTAAAGTTTTCATGTTTTCTAATGCTATCGCGTGAAACGCCGAATATAACGGTATTGGCTTTTTCGAAGTTTTTAACCTGATCACGAAAATCACCACCTTCAGTTGTGCAACCGGGTGTACTGTCTTTCGGGTAAAAATAAAGTACTATATTTTTACCTTTATAGTTAGACAGGCTGATGTTCTTATTTCCAGTTGCCGGACGTGTAAAATTCTGAATGGGTGTTCCAATTGCAGGTGCTGTCATTATTTATCTCTTTTTAAAGTTATTTGTTCTATTTTTACACAGTTTGCTTGTTTAATAGCAGCAGTCTTTATACCATACTCTGCTTGAACCTGGAAAAATCACTTGAATTCCGAATGTCTGCGCAAGTTATTGATCTATCTAGCTATATGAAAAAACTGCTCATCACCAATAAGGTAACTACGCATTTTTTCATTACGCTAGCCAAACCTGTAACTTACACATCTTTTTCGCCCTTAACTGATTTTTCCAGGTTGTATTTTAACACACAGAAACGGGGTACCGGTTATGCTTAAAGGAAGTTTGGTGGCGTTAGTCACACCGATGTTAGAGGGTGGCGATATAGATTATGCTAAACTTGAAAAGCTAATCGATTTTCATGTGAAGAGCGGTAGCCATGGTTTGGTTATAGCAGGCACTACCGGTGAGTCGGCTACCATGGATATTCATGAACATTGCGATTTACTGAATCGTGCCCGAGAAATAATCAATCAACGCCTGCCGATGATTGCGGGAACGGGTGCTAACTCAACTTCTGAAGCCATAGCATTGACCCGCTGTGCCAAAAAAGCATTGGCTGATGCCGCTTTACTGGTCACCCCTTATTACAATAAACCGACACAGGAAGGCCTGTATCTGCATCATAAAGCGATTGCCGAGGCGGTAGCTATAGATCAGCTGTTGTATAACGTGCCCGGGCGCACAGCCTGTGACATGTTGCCGGAAACTGTGCGGCGTCTGTCATTGATTGAAAATATTATTGGTATCAAGGAAGCAACCGGCGATCTGCAACGATTGCAGCAGATACAGGATCTGGTCAGCGATGATTTTCTGCTATTTAGCGGTGATGATGCGACCGGCTGTGAATTTATTTTACGGGGTGGGCATGGCACTATATCAGTAACCGCCAATGTGGCACCTGCGCAGATGGCCAGCATGTGTGAAGCCGCACTGAAAGGTGATGCACAACAGGCTAAAAAAATAGATCAGCAGATTGCTGAATTACACCGGGTGTTATTTGTTGAATCAAATCCAATCCCGGTAAAATGGGCAGTGAGTCAAATGGGTTTATGTGAAAATATTTTTCGCCTGCCCATGACACCCCTGGCGGAAAAATATCACGAGCAGGTTAGAAACGTGCTCAAATCAACAGGAATATTATGATAAATTATAAAGTTTGGGTTATGGCATTAATGTGTGGGTTAACGCAGCAAGCCTGTAGTACGTGTTCTGATAGCAATAATTATCGCGATAGTGTGATAACGCCTACGCTGGAAATCCCCCCCGATTTAATCAGTCGTGAAACTGATAAAAATTTAGTATTACCCGGTTCTAAGGTCGGTACGTCAGAAAATAAGGGGCGTTTTGTAGAAACAGGAAACCTGAATAGCGAAGGCGAATGACGAAAGGAACTGATGATCTGTATTGATTCATTTGCGCTAGCCAGAGGGTAGCTTCAATTCATGATGTTAGCGTCCCTGGGCAGTGGTAGCAAAGGCAATGCTACACTGGTTCGCAGTGAAAAAACCTGCATATTAATCGACTGTGGTTACTCTTTACTGCAATTTGAAAAACGCCTGTTGAATCTTGCTGTTTCTGCACAGGAAATAAATGCTGTTTTAGTGACTCATGAACATTCTGATCATGGTTCAGGAATTGCTAAACTGGCCAGAAAATATGCTATACCGGTTTGGACTACAGTAGGCACAGCCTGTGCTTTAGCGCTGGAAGATTATCAAATGATCAGTGGCGGTCAGGAATACTTGCTAGGTGAAGATCTTAAGGTGCAGGTGGTTACTGTTCCTCACGATGCGGCAGAACCTGTGCAGTTTGTTTTTACGCAGTTGACTTCAGGTCGAAGATTGGGTGTATTAACGGATAGTGGTCATATCACTCCTCATATGATACAGGCGTACAATGGATTGCATGGGCTTTTACTCGAATTTAATTATGATGAAAATATGTTGCAGAATGGCCCCTATCCACCGAGTTTAAAACGTAGGATATCGGGCCAGCTTGGGCATTTATCCAACTCACAGTCTGTTGATTTATTGCAACAGATAGACACCAGTGAGCTGGAGTGTCTGATAGCCGCACATATTTCAGAAAAAAATAACTCTGCAGCCATTGTTGATGAGTTGCTACAGCATAAATCTGAGCGATATGTTCCTGTGCTGGCGAGCCAGCAGCAGGGATTTGAATGGATACAGGTTTGACGGATTTATTTGCGTGAAGAAAATCATAATACTTCTATCTACTTTATTGATGACACCTGTATTGCCAGCTGATCAGGACTCTGATGAAAACAGGTTGCTGAAATCCTGGGGCTTTAAATTTAATGCGCAGGGTAAGCTGTTGTTTAAAGCAGGAGATGTACCGGTTAAGGAGTATAAGCCCTGGAACCCGGAATTTTCAGGCTTCAAAGCATCCGAACTGCAAACTAATCAGAATAAAATTATTGATCCTCTGGTGATCAGTTCTAAAAATAAAGTTGATGAATAGACTAAACTTCGCTCGACACTTTACTTGCAAGTTCACGCAATTCTGCTGAGTTAGTAATAGTGATTTGGTTAAATAAGATCAAAGGGTCATTTTACACCCTTTTTTTCATAGGTTTAAATATTGTCTATCTGGTCATAGAGTTATCTTTTAATGCCCGGATTTTAGATGCTTCTGCGGCGTTTTCCCCCGCCACCGATTTTGCCCAGCTGGAAATATACGGGCGTACTATATCCGCATCAGGTGCTACCCTGTTTGCCTGGCGATTATTCGTACCGGGTTGGTCTTCTGGCAGTCTTTTCCGTTTAATTTTAAAGTTTTTCCTGATTACAGTTATTGTGTTCCCACTGGTTTTTATCGGTCAAAAAAATCTGGTCGATAGCCTGGTTGATCAGTCTTCCAGCGAAACGCGTCGCACTGCTGAAATATTAAATTTACTTAAATTTGGAGTTGCAAATGGTTTTGTGGAAATCGAGGAGCTTGCAGTAGACGATCTGATGTTGCAAACGGCTGAAGGTAAGATGTTTATAACACTATCTGGAGTGCTGGCTTATAACTCACATAATATACGTGACGTTCTGGAGAGAGAGCTGGATAAAATTGCCGGTTATGCGATCGCTACACAACAGGCTGAGCATAGTAATCAGTTGTATAAAAGTTATCTGTACGTGAGTAAGCAGATCATCAACCGTTATCATGAATACCAGGATTTAGTCGATGTGTTGGAGCGCGGCCAGTCCGCTTCTTATGGTGAGGCTATTACGCTGTATCAGGATGCAATGAATAAAGCGCTGCTGCAATGGCTGGATTATCAGCAGTTAAGACAACAAAGCACAGGGATCGAGGAGATTTCTTCGAGCCAGGTTGCATCTATCCAGTACCTGTTAATGACGGCTCAGCAACGAATCAATAGTTGCAACAGTGATGTATGTTTCGATGATAGTGTGCAGCAGTTAGAATTGCGCCTGGCCCAGCGTCTGGGTTTTTACAGTACGGTTACTGACTGGTGTCAGCAGTTTGAGAATGAGGGGTCTAAATTAAGCTGTTTAAAAGACAGTCATCAAATTGAAACTAAGATACTGGACTTACGAAGGTTAACACTGGCAGTAAATGCAGGTTTAACCAAAGCATACAATTCGAAGCTGGAGTTTCTTAAAAGTATCGATTTAAGATCGAGTGTTTTTTCCCTGTTGAAACAACATGGAATACAAACTGATGCGAGCTGGGCATTTGATCAGTACCAGATAATGTTGCAAAGCATAAGTGATCAGCTTAACCAGAAATATTTTAAGCAATATGAAGATATGGTTTTCAGGAAATTTTCAGTCAACTTGAAACCGAGAAGTGAGTTAACTGAATTTAGCCAGATAGCACAGATGCAAAACTATTTTGCCCAGGCATTCGGAGAATTATATCATCAGCCGGTGCAGTTAAATCTTACGTCGGCAGAATTCGATAGTCGTCATGTTGCGCCTATATATTTTGCCAGGTTTAACTCGTTACTAAATAAGCTAAAGGCCGATGTGAAATGGTATGAGGCTGATGCACCTTATGAGGAATCCGGTAAATCGAGCTTGAGAAACCTGGTTGTGCCTGCAGTAGCCATCGCATTTTCACTGATTTTCGGGTTATTAAACCTGATGAACTTAATTCTCAATTTAGTGTTTTTACTAATACAGGAAAAAATCTGGTTACGCTGGGCAGGGTTTAGCCTGTTAGGTGTTTTTATTCTTATGATGCCTGTCAGGCATCATTATCAAATTTATAGTCAACCGGCTTACCTGGACTTATTGTCTGAAACTGAATCTAATTATGGTTTATGGGTTAATGCTCTGGATTGGGTGGCTAAAACCGAACCCGTTGTCTACCCGATAGGTAATATTTTGCGATACAACCTGCTGGATGGATTTAGTTTCGATTAGTACAGGGATTAAAAATGGATAGTTTGTTAGTTATCAGTGGAATTCTAGCGCTGATCATTTTAGCTGTAGGCTGGCGCTTTGTTCACCAGATTAAACGTAAACGGTTGTTGTCAGGTTTATTGTGGAGTATGCAGGGTGTGATCGTGTTATCTGCTTTCATCATAACTCTGCTGGTTTACTCAAATTTACACACCTACCAGCGCCTGACCTACGAGGCGCCTATTGCGGATATTTATGTACATCAGCTCTCGAGTCAAAAGTTTCAATTATCGCTATCCTTTTCAAATGCTGATAATGATCAGCAATATTACGTTTTGCAGGGAGATCAGTGGCAACTGGATGCCAGGATATTGAAATGGAGTGGTTGGGCAAATTTATTAGGGCTGGATAGTTATTATCAACTGGACCGACTGAGTGGTCGTTATGATGATGTAACGCAGGCGAGGCAGCAATTCCCCAGTATTCATGATTTATCGACTGAGGCAAGAGGTGTGGATTTATGGAAATTGAAAAAACTCCTGCAAACTAAAATGAGTTTTGTTGATACATTTTTTGGTCAGGGAGTTTTTATGCCAATGCTTGATGGTGCACATTATCAGGTATCGATAGGGCAGGGCGGTTTACTGGTTCGAGCGATGAATGATGTTGCTAAAGCATCCATGCTTTAGCGAAACAGAGTTAGTAGTAAACCTTCTATGCGTCTTTATCGTGTTCGATTAAGGCATAAGCCGAATGATTATGGATGGATTCGAAGTTTTCAGATTCCAGTATATAACTACGGATACGATCATCTTCATTTAATTTAACGGCTACATCTCTAACCATATCTTCGACAAATTTTGGATTGTCATAAGCGCGTTCGGTGACATATTTTTCATCGGGTCGCTTCAGTAATCCATACAGTTCACAGGATGCCTGCTTTTCAACCATTTCAATAATTTCTTCTATCCAGATAAAGCCATCCGTTTTTACATCCAGTGTCACGTGTGAGCGCTGGTTATGTGCACCATAATCTGAAATAGACTTGGAACAGGGGCATAAGCTGGTTACCGGAATTTCAATTTTAATTCGCGTTTGAGTCTCACCCTTTTTGATTTCACCAATCAGGCTCACGTTATAGTCGAGCAATGATTGAACACCGGTTACAGGCGCTTTCTTATTGATGAAAAAAGGGAAATTCATTTCTATATAACCGGAGTCAGCTTCCAGTAATTCTGACATTTCAATCAACATTTCCTTAAATGATTTATTGGAAATTTCCTTTTCATGGTCGTTCAGTATTTTAACGAAACGAGACATGTGAGTACCCTTGAAATGATGGGGCAGGAATACGTACATGTTGAAAGTCGCAATGGTATGTTGCAGACCGTCCGAGCGATCTTTTACTATGACCGGATGGCGAATATCTTTGATACCGACTTTGTTGATGGCTATTTTACGTTTATCAGCACTTCCCTGTACGTCCGGGATTTCTGCATTGGCAGGTTGATTCATAATAATTCCTCAATTTAGCGCAGTTAGCATAGCAGTTGAAGACAGCTAACAAGATATTCGATGTGTTTATCAGTTAACAATGAAAAAGGGCGACAGGATTAAGTGTCGCCCAGCATATAGAAAATGAACGCTTAGCGGTTAACTGCAACCCTTAGGGCGAGGTAAGCCTGCTACTTTATTGGCACACTTGATTAATCCAGTTGGGAAAAGTGAGTAGATGTACTTTTGATCGCTACGATCTTTTCCATACAAATTCTTCATTAATTTGGAAAAAGCACGGGGCTCACAAACAACGCCGTTTTCCTGGAAGTGTTCTCTCGCCAGGTTGATGATATCCCAGTGCTCCTCCGTGAGTTCTGCAATTTGTTCAGTTTTAGCAATTTCATTTGCCAGTTCTGGACTCCATTCATCCAGATTCTCTAGCCAGCCAGCTTCGCTTAACTGAATAGTTTTACCGTTTACTATGGCTTCCATAACGACCTCTCGTAAAAATACCTGAGTTAAAAACTCAGGTATTTTATAGTGACTGGCTACATATTAAACACACCAAACACAAGGGTATAGCAGATACTACCTGTTAGTTAAACTGCAGGCATTAAACAGGGGTGACATTTTCTGCTTGTAAACCTTTTGCACCATCAGTTACGTTCATAGTAACTTTTTGGCCTTCTTTGAGGGTTTTGTGACCATCGGAATTGATGACGCTGAAATGAACAAAGACATCTTGCCCACCATCCTGTGAAATAAATCCAAAACCTTTGGAATCGTTAAACCACTTCACAGTACCAGAAACTAAATCAGACATAATATTCTCTTTATAATGTATTAAAAACTTTAACTCGCCATGAAAAATAGCGAGTTGCTCATATTGTATGCGAGAAAGATTACAGATAGCAATGGAAAATTGCAGATGATATGGATAAATTGACCATAAAAACCATGTACTTATAGTTATAATTTAAAAAATTTAAGGTATTGATTAATCTAAAATATTAATAATGGATTTTAATTTAAGTCTGAGGTGTTCAATATCCAGTTGATTTTCCTGTAAAACCTGATCGCGTGAGCCGTGTGCAGGGAAAGTATCTTTCAGGCCATTTAAACTGCATTTTACCGGCAGATTTTGCTGGCTTATAAATTCATTCACCGCACTACCTGCACCCGCTAACTCGGCATTATCTTCAATACAGAAAAAATGGCTGTGAGTACGACTTAATTCATGTAAACGATCTTCGTCGAGTGGCTTAACGAAGCGCATATTGATTAAGCTGCAATCGAACTGATCGGCAAGTTCTGTTGCCATTTTGAGAAACGGGCCAAATACTAAAATAGCTACTTTCTGGCCCTGCCGAAGCTGTTCT
>ERZ890953.288-NODE-288-length-29844-cov-5.619356_pt1 | contig 29844 bp, 14 predicted proteins | sample MGYA00521264_ERZ890953 | MGnify/ENA primary metagenome ERZ890953 (study PRJEB32303, sample SAMEA104408629) | aquatic metagenome | biome: Brackish water; feature: Chemocline; material: water | place: Baltic Sea | collected 2014-10-26T21:54:00 | depth 200 m ...
CCCGCTAAAAGCATGCGGGAATGACGACATTACATGATTTTCATACAGAGCCATTTTAATATATTCCTGGATTGCAGGGTAATCCCCCACCCTCATAGTGGCAGCCATGCTTTCCATATCAAAGAGCCACCACTAACCAGCAACAAACAGCCAATAATTGCCAACTGCTGCCTGTGTGTGACGCCAAGATGCACTTTGTTACCCAGGTATAGTCCAATCGCCATAACCGGAAGACCCAGCAATAACGCAGACAACATATCGCTTTGAATCAGCAGACCCAAACTTAAAAAGGTAACCAGACGAAATGCACCGTCAAGTAAAAACAGGCCAGATAATGTTCCGCGCAATTGTGTTTTGTCATGCAAACGATGTGAGAGGTACACTACATAAGGTGGCCCGCCAGTGCCAAACAGGGCGCCAATAAAACCACCTACCAGGCCGGTGGGTATAGACCACCAACGGTTAATCGGCTTTTCACTATGCACATTAAAAACATAGCGTAATCCAAAAAATATAACGAATAAACCAAGACTCATTAACAGTGGCTCACGTGGCAGGCTTATCAGCATGATTGAACCTGCCACTATACCGACGATACTCGTCGGCAGCAGAGAACGTATTTCATCCCAGCGCACCTGAAGGTGCGTGTGCCTGCTGAGCACCAACGAAGCCAGGAAATCAAGCACCAGCACCATCGGCACAACAAACGTCAGAGGCATAAAGTGCGCTAACAACGGAATTGCAATCAAACTCGATCCAAAACCGGTAATGCCCCGTAAAAAATAAGCAAACAGCAGAATAAAAAAGGCGACAAGGTAAGTTTCGGGTGTCATGGATGGTTAACTATCAATTAGTGTCCTGTACTGAATGCACAAATAGACGAAACGAGACTGGTCAGCTGGTAGGCGCGATATCGTCACATAAGCTGACGACGTCAAGGCCCAAAAATACCCATGTAGTAAAAGGTTTTAAAGTTTAAATCTTCTGTTCCGGTTACTGACTACTTTTAACCAGTAAAGACCGAGCAACGCATACAGCCAGAAAAGTGGTATCAATCCACCACCGCCACCCGATGAAGGTGCAGCAGCAGGTGCTAAATCACTGGATCTTGGACTGGTGCTAGCTAAAAATTCATCCAGATTAGAGATTCCATCACCGTCAGCATCTTCACTGGCATCTGTTGCACTGAGTGGATTGAGTTGATAAATCAATTCGAAGTTATCAGGCATACCATCACCATCATCGTCATCATCACACACATTTCCGTCACCGTCATTATCCGTGTCGGTCTGATCTGAATTACTCAATGTCGGACAGTTATCAATATTATCAGCAATGGTATCGAAATCAGCGTCTTTACCATTCCCGTTAGCTATATTTGGATCCAGGTTTAAATGAAATTCCTGTAAATTAGTCAGGCCATCACCATCGGAATCAAAAGTCGCATCCAAAGCATCCAGCGGGTTAAAACCGTAATCCGTCTCAAAACTGTCCGGCATTCCGTCATTGTCATCATCCGGGTCACATCTATCTCCCTGACGATCTGCATCGGTATCCGTCTGTGCAGGATTAGCTATTGAAGGACAGTTATCTTCGACATCTCTGGTGCCGTCTCCATCTGAGTCACTCAGATCGGCATTATCCAGTAATGGGTTCGTGCCATTGTTGAATTCATCAATATTCGTTACACCATCTCCATCTGCATCGCCGCCTGCATCTGATGCATCGAGCGGATTCAATCCATACAGTAATTCAAATGCATCAGTCATGCCATCTTCGTCATCATCCGTATCGGCATTATTACCCGTGCCATCGGCATCAGTATCGACAGATTCATTCACATCGTCTGGAAATTCATCAATTGAGTTAGCCACACCATCATTATCTCTATCCAGATCACAGATATCACCCTGGCCATCAAAATCTGAATCAAGCTGGCTCACGTTAGAATTTAGCGGACAGTTATCCAGCACATCGATTATTCCATCTGAATCGGTATCTATGACAGTGTTATTTGAAATGTTGGGGTTTGTTCCCAGTCCAAACTCTTCAAGGTTAGTGACTCCATCGCTATCACCATCACCGCTGGCATCACTGCCATCTAAAGTATTTAAACCGTATAACAGTTCAAAAACATCACTCATGCCATCATTATCATCATCCGGGTCTGTATTATCGCCAGTACCATCCAGATCATTATCTGCAGATTCTGTCGGATCATCAGGGAAAACATCTAAAGTATTGTCTACCTGATCTCCATCACGGTCGGCATCGCAACTATCTCCAACGGTATCATTATCCAGGTCATCCTGGTTACTGTTTGAGATGGCAGGACAGTTATCCAGAAAATCCGTTATGCCGTCACCATCAGTATCGACCGTATCATTATTTTTAATGGCCGGATTGGAACCCAGGCCAAACTCTTCGAGATTGGTAAAACCATCACTATCAAAATCGAGTAAAGCATCATCAATTAATGGATCCAGACCGTATAGCTCTTCAAATGTATCCGGCATACCATCATTATCATCATCGTTATCACAGGCATTACCCTCTGTATCGGCATCCGTATTAGCCTGATCAGCGTTATAAATGGCGACACAGTTATCGCGGTTATCGGTGACACCATCTCCATCGGTATCACTAAAGTAGGCATCGTCTTCTACATTAGGATCGGTACCATTCAGGGCTTCCTGAAGATTGCTGGCACCATCACCATCAGGATCGGCACTGGCATCAGCCGGGTTGGTTGAATCCATGCCATGAGCAGCCTCAAACACATCGCTCATGCCATCATCATCGTCATCCAGATCACAGGCATCACCCTGCGCATCGCTATCTGAATTAGTCTGATCGGCATTCGCCGTTGATGGACAGTTATCGTTAACATCAAAAATGCCGTCCGAGTCACTGTCGGTATCTATAGCAGGTTCCATGGAGATAAGAATTTCAACCGTTGAACGATCAGCTACGGTAATTCCAGAAATATCAGGGGTCGTGTAACCCGTTAAAGCAGTCGAAATCACCTGCGCCTCACCTACATGCGAAGTCAGAATGACATAATTACCATTGTAAACAACAACCGCTATTTCTGATGCCGACTCGCCAAAGTTATTACTGATATTCGCACCAGTTAATTGCGCAGATGTAACATTGCTTTGCACCATCGCTACTATGGTACCAATTTGTGCATTAGTATCATCCGTATGAAAAACAAAGCTATCTGTACTAAACGTGTGCTGGCCATATTCATCGACTGCAATTACTTTCCAGTAGTAACTATGATCATCACAGAGCTTACCTTTCTCATTGATAAAGGTTGATGACGAGGTCAGCTCCTGCTGTTTGTAAATAACTGTACTGGCACGACAGACATCGGCATTATCCACACTGGAAAACCCGGTGAAACCAACATCATCGGCTAATAACAATGTATAAGTTACCTTGCTGCCGAGGTCAGCATCAATCGCATCCTCCCAGTCAAAAGCCAGGATAGTCTTTTCAGTATCAGTACCATTCCAGCTGGTTGCCCCCGGAGTCAACAGGGTGAAACTGGCTGGTGGCTGATTAGCGGCCGACCCGGCATCGCGATCTTTATATACCAGTGAACGTTTGGCTGGTGATAATGCGCCGGTAAAGCGGTCATTCACATAATAGAAAATTTCATATAAACCACTCTGCACAAAATCGCTGTAGTCCAGCGTATAAGGTGCACCGGAAGTGGTTGGCGGGGTAAATGCACGACGAATATAATCATTCGATAACTGTTCCGTTGTATCGTTACCTGAACTGCTCAGGGTTTTATCAGGAGTTCGAATTTCGACATACGCCTGGTTCACCTGATAAGGATCGTTTGCAAACAGCTCAAGTTGTGCCGTGCTGGTCGTATTATCCAGGTACAGGGTATCAGTCACCTGGTTGATATCAGCCGGTGTAAAGGCATCATTGGTCAGTGAATCCTGGTTAAACCCAAGCACAATTTCTTTGGCCGACTGGCCATCACTGGAATTTACAAACACGGCATTGGTACCGACCGTATCGGCATCATCATCCATTAACGGGTGCTGCACGGCATCGTCGTTAAAACCGTTAGCGCTATTGGCGGATAAATCTCCTCCACGGGTCCAGGTTTCAGTCTTACTGGTGGCCTGCTGGAAAGCCGTTCTCAAATCACTACCATCCGACAGCTCAAGGAAAAGCTCTTCCAGAAAATATTCACCAACCCGTATTCCATCATCTTCTGTTGGACCTTTGTAGGATTGCTCATGCGCCGAAGCAGAACTGATCACCACTCGTCCGTTGCCAGAAACACCCGGCACAAAACCACCCGAATAACAGGCACCCATGATTACAACCCGTTTATTTTCTCCTAACAGGTTTGTCAAATTATTCGCATCATAGGTAGCCAGATAACCTTCCAGAGTATCCAGCCAGCTATCCAGTTCAGTCGGTGTAATTGTTTCGTCGTCCAGGTAAAAAACGGCTTCACTGACACCACTCACCAGTTCACCGCCATGATCAACCATGATGATATAAACCGGCGCAGGACGTAATTGAATTTCTGAGTACAGAGATTCTATCGCCGTTTGGACTGCCGCTTTTGTCGGCACGCCATCCACCCCATTTTGTGTCGCATTATAATTAAAGTAGTAAATATCCTGATCGACAAAACCACGATCTTTGAGGGTGTCATAAACCCTGTTCGCCGTTTTATTGTGCGATTCAAGACCTGATTCATTCGGTAGTTTACCCTGCACGATCACCGCGTAACCGGCGGAAGAACCGACCAGCAAGTTAACCGGTGAAGAACTAACCCCTAACATCTGGATGTTACCGGCAAATTCTGCCTGTAGCAGGTATTGACCAGGAGTATCAAAGGCTACATTTCCAACTTCACCGGTTCCTAAGTTCAATGTCACCTGTCCAGCAAAATTTGTCGTGGTTACAACATCAGGTAAAGCCACACCATCCGGGTTGGTAATATGTAACAGTATTTCTGTACCGGTTTGATCCTGCTCGGTATTATTCAACCGGGTAAACGTCAGTGTCGCATCAGTCGTATCGTTATTGGGAATTGCGCTACTGGTAAGAGTCAGGCTCAAAGATGTCGATGCAGGTGCTCCGCTGTAATAAGTAAAGCTGGTACTGGTAGTGGTTATGTTGCCTGCATCATCTATGGCAGATGCAGTAATAATATAATCGGTATCTGGAACCCAGGTGATAGAGCCACGAGGATAACTCCATGTAGCATAGGAGTCACTGGTGGCAACAGGTAACCAGACCGGGTCACCATCGGTCAAATCAGCACCCGGTGACTGAACTGAGTTAATGCCATCAGTAATCTGAATACGAACCTGGTTAACGCCTGTCCCGGTATCGGAACTGGTGCCGGAAATTGCATTTAGTGTATCCAGAAGAGCACCGGCTATTGGATCGGTTATATTGATCACTGGATAATCCAGATCAAAATTATAGCTCTCAGTCACTATAGTGCCTTCATTGCCATTGGCATCCCGCGAATAGAAACGAAGATTAGTGTTACCAGAAGCTGAATCTATGGTAATAGTGGTAGTGCTAGCTGTCACAGCAGAAAAAGCCGACTTTAGTGCTGCATCATCGGTCGTATAACGGATGGTGTCACAACCGCTGCCTATATTTTCCAGGCAGAAAAGCCGAACATCCACACTGTCATTAAAATTTCCACCTGCTGGAACGGCTAAAGTATTTGGTGCACGTGTATCAACTACAGTAATGCCAAATGCGGTTAGCGAAGCTGTTTCTAAACCATCACTTACGGTCAGTATAATATTTGAAATAGTACCGAAGTCATCATTCGAAGGTACTCCAGACAATACGCCGGTTGAAGGATTAAAACTCAGCCAGGCAGGTAAATTAGCGACTGTTCCACCATCAAAAGTCAAACTGACTTCAAGCAATTGAACATCAACATCACCTCCATAAGATATTACCGGGGTAAAAATAAAACCTGTATCTGGAGTAGCTGTTTTATTAGAAACGTCACCTGTAATTGTTGGCGGCTTATTTAACGTATTGGTTCCAAGCAATAACTCGTCTACATCAGATACACCATCCCCGTCATCATCTGTATCAGCATTATTACCTATACCGTCACCATCAGTATCAATTGACTCACCAGGGTTTAACGGGAAATCATCATTTATATCGAGAACTCCATCTGCATCATCGTCTGAATCACAGGCATCACCATCTGTATCCCCGTTTACAAAACCACTGTCAGTATTGGTTTGATCATTATTTGGAGTGCCAACACAGTTATCAACGTCATCAGACACCAGGTCCTGGTCGTGATCAAATCTTGCTGTAATACCAATTGTATCGACAATTGGTGTTTCTAAAGGGGTTAATGAATTCAGTTCGACTTTCCAACGTAAATCATTACCTAATTGCGGGAAGGTAAACTCTACACCGGGTTTAACGATGTAATATTTCTGGCCGCCATTATTACTCATATACCAGGTGACTCCGGTTAAATTGGGAATAGTAACTGATGGGGTCAAGGTCGCATGCAGAATATCAATATCGATTTCAGAACCAACTTCTGCCGATGCAGCTTTATTCCTAGTATTGTCAAAAGGTTGAGACCTTATAAGTCGGTTTGAATCGCCACTATTAGCAATAATCATATCCTGATTGCCATCGCCATCCACATCACCTATGGCAACATCCCAGGCCTGATAGGTTGGAGTAGTGTCCTTAGCAAGCAGTAAGCCTGTGGCACTAGCGAAAGGGTTCCCACCAGAGCCATCATTCAAGTAATAAGTATCTGCGCCAGTATAATTGGGTGTAATAACATCCAGATCACCATCGTGATCAATATCCAGTAAAGCAATACTAATGGTGCTATAAGCATCATCGGAAATATTCGTACCCGCGATGGTATCAAATGGATTTCCACTGCCATCATTTAAATACAGTCTATTAGCTGTATTAGAATAATTAGCTACCACAAGATCAGGCAGTCCATCACCGTTAACATCACCAACATCTGCAGCATAGCTTGCAGCATTATCAGCAAATATATCTACACCACTACCATTTGCGAATATCCCACCACTGTTTAAATATAACCTGTTGACTCCATTATTTAATGCAATGATATCAATATCCCCATCCAGGTCGACATCTACTGCCTTGATTCCATAAGTCGTTGCAGAATCTAACCCATCTACAGTATTACTGGTAACTCCATTAAACGGATCGGCAGAGCCATTATTTAAGTAATAGCGATTAACAGCACTGGCATTCCCAAAGACCACATCCGGGTGACCATCCTGATTGATATCAGCTATATCAACTGCCCAACTTGTTTCAGTTTCAGTCACTGTACCAATTGGCAACCCGACAGAATTATCAAACAGATCCCCGGCTCCATCACTCAAATAAAGGTAGTTTCTACCACTATTTGCCACTACAACGTCTTTAAAACCATCATGATTCATATCTGCAACAGCAATATCATAAGTACTATGATTATCAGTTGTTATGTCAGCGCTTACAGCGTTATAAAATGGTGCCGCAGTGTTATTGTTTGCGTAAATTCTATTTGGACCAAATTGATTTCCATGAACAGCATCCAGGTCACCGTCATTATCCATGTCTGCCAGTGCAATTGACCATGTGGATTCAACCGTGGTATCTATTCTGTTTTCTCTAATCGCGATGAAGGGTTCAGAAGCCGACTGATTATAATAAATACTGTTGACTCCAAAGGTGGCAGAAAGCAAATCTAAATCACCATCGTTATCGACATCCGCGACAGCAAATGACTCAAATGATCCTACATCGGTAGATATTTCAATGGGCTGCACATTTGCAAAAGGATCAGAAGCACCATTGTTTAAATAAAGTTGATTATGACCATCTTTTGCAAATAACGCATCGAGATCACCATCCTTATCAATATCTGCAAGAATGCTGTCATTACCCTGGTTTGAACTTAATAAAAATATCCCTGCAGTAACATCTTGAAAAGGAGAATTTGTTCCATTATTTAAATAATAATGGTGAAATGTCGAATTACTCGCCGCGATAACATCGACCAGTCCGTCAGAATTAATATCCCCCAGGCTTAAGGAAGTAGTGTCTTCAGAAGCATTGACACCGATATAAGAAGATGACACCCCGTTAAATGGATTTGATGTTTTGTTATTAATATATACTTTATTCGATCCAGTAGTATTCCCCACTATATAGTCAAGGTATCCATCATTATTAACATCAATAAGCTCGCCAGACTGGGACCGATCAGTATCTGAATTACCGGGGTCTATAATAAGACCTGCGCTGGTAAAAGGTGTAGATGTACCATTATTCAGATAAAGCTTATTTGTTGAAGTACTCTGACCGTTTGTGAGAGTGGGATATGCATTGGAAGCAATTAAATCAATATCACCATCATTATCAACGTCTCCTGCCGTTAAGGAAACTGTGTAATTGGTATCATAAGATGAAATACCAATATTCTGATAAACAAAGGGATTAGTATCAAATGGATTACCACTACCATCATTCAGATATAATCGACTACGTATTGCTGATCTCTCACCAAATGCAAGATCAATATCTCCATCATTATCAAAATCTTCTGCCACTACAGAATATGAAATACCATTGGGATTACTCGCATCAAAATACTTTGTAATATCAATAGCAGTAACAGCATTGAAGGGAGCGTTAGTACCATTATTTAAATATAATTTATTTGTATTCCAGTTAGCGGTAACTATATCCTGATCACCATCCTGATCAATATCAACAAATATAATTTCATTGGTATCACTTTCATCTGCGGTAACACCTATTCCAGGTAAGGAATTGAATGGATTATTAGAACGTTCATTGATGTACAGCCGGTTAGTACCATTATAATTGGCTGACACTATATCCAGGTCGCCATCATTATCCATGTCATGTAATTTGATAGCACGGGTATCCAGGGAATCTGCTGTTAAATCAAGAATGTTTGAATCTGAAAAAGGCGTTAAAGTGCCATTATTTAAAAATAATTTTTGACGCTCTCCACTAAAGGTCGCAACTACAATATCTATATCGCCATCAGAGTCCACATCACCCAGACCCACTCCTAAAGCACGGGGGTGAGGATATGAGGTAATAGCGGTCCCAACCGGGAATACATCAGCACCGCCGCTATTAAAATAAATATAACTAACATCACCCACACCAACGACATCTATATCACCATCAGAATCCATATCGCCTACAGCTATAGATGGATCGTCACCCGAGAATGTATTTGTACCAAGATCTTGACCGATAGATGTATCAAATAAGTCATCCACTCCATCATTTAGGTAATATTTACTCACTGATAAATTATCACTGCTGTCCCTGTTGTTTACTACAGCCACATCAGGGCGGCCATCATTATTAAAATCGGCAACAGCAATATCTGTAGAGTTATTAATATCTGTACCAATATTAGAACCTGCGCCCGTAAAGGGAGTGCTGGTAGTATTATTGATATAAATCCTGTTTTCCTGATTGGAACTGCCGCTCACAATGTCCAAATGCCCATCTGAATTCATGTCCGCTAAAACTATTGATGTACTGGGATAAGAATCAGTTGAGATTGCTGTTGCAACAGTGCCATTAAATGGGCTTGAGCTACCATTGTTCAAGTAAATATAATTAACGGCAGGATCAGCAGCGGGATAGCCATATCCCTCACGAGCAACAACCATATCAAGGTCACCGTCAGAGTCTATATCACCGATGGCAATATCTTTAGTTCTTAACCCGGGGGTTGCAATATCAACCCCTACAACATTTTCAAATGGGCTTGAACTGCCATTGTTTAAATAATATCGAATACTGCTATTTAACGATGCAGCAATGACATCTTGATCTCCGTCTCCGTCTATATCCCCGATCGCTATAGCTTCTTCACTATAATTATCTGAAGAAATATCAAATCCTCCAGATAAATTTGTCAATCCTCCGCTTTGAGCATTACGCAGAGACTGTAATAAAGCACTACGTTTTACCGACCAGTTGGCCGATGTCCGGTTGTAGTTTTTAAGATTAGAGTCAGAAAAATCTTCCGTAAACCCATTGGGAAGAAGTCCCGGCGTGGCAGCAAATGAAGATTCAAACATTGAAATACTTATTAATGAAGCAGTGAGGGCAAAAGCAATAGCGGCTTTAGGCCTTTTTCCATATTTAAAAGTCATCATATATATTCCTCATTCACGACACTGGTATGAATCCAACAGCATAAATACCACAATAAAATTAGTGTTTACTGTCTATATGTTCACAGTTTTTCATAATATTAATTCAGAAGCTGATTCTGTATTTAGCGGTAAACATTCGAGCAGGCGCTATACCCGTTGTCGAAAATTCATCGGTTACCCAGTTAAATTCTTCATCGAACAGGTTAATAATTGCTAATTCGACAGCCTGATTTTTGTTTGAAAATTCATAACTAGCTGATAGATTGGTGACATTTATAGTTTCATCTGATCTTTCTGAATCAAACTTCATATCCCTGTTAATTTGTTTAGCCGCCATTTTCCATCCATTATCAAACACATGTGTGATAGAGAGCGAGATATTCGATTCTTTCCTGTCGGTATCAGCCGAACTTTCTGAGCTAATATCAAGATTAGCATAGGCTGCTTTCAAGCCTGTTCTGATTCCCAGCAACGTATTCAGGGTTATCGAAAACCCTTTATTTTCACTTTTAGCCGTGTTCTCTATCATGCTTGAACCCACCGGTGCAGCACGGGTAAACGATTCTTCTACTTTGAAAATAGAAGTCGATAACAGGCCATTCTCCCATTCAAAATCCCACACTAAATCGGTTTCTTTAACAAGGCTACCTTCCCGGGTATTTTTAAAAATCGGGACTCCTGCTATATCTGTCGGATCCATTCTTGATGCTATAAACGGTAATAAATATTCAAATGATGCGATCCGAAAAGTATTTTTAGAATTTGCCTGCCATACCAGCCCTAATCGTGTTGTAGTTTCTTTAATAGTCCATTCACCACCAGACACCGGATCGGCGTTATCCATCTCTTCAACATACACTGCAGCATCAATCTGCAGTGAAGGCCTCAGTTGCCAGCTATCCTGAATATATAAACTGCTGGAATTCACATCCAGATTATTCGATATAACCTCATCAAACCCGGGCAGGTCATCAATAATGTTATGAGAAGGATCAAATAATCCATAATCACTATCTGTATCTGCGTTTAATTTTCCGCGGTATGCCAGTACCCCGTAAAATAACTGGTGATTATGAATTTTCAGTAATCCTTGCAGCTGGATTAGCGAGTAGGGCCGCTCGAATTCACTTTTAGTGAAACGCTCCTGTGTCAATTCATCCGGACCAACCTGAATAGTCTGATCAATATTGTTATCTACCAGATCTCCATTAGCATCCAGCACCGAAACATACGCCAGAAGATCATGAGCTGAATTCAATTTATGATGCAGCCCGAATTCAAGTTGTAAGGTACTTAAGTTAAATTCAGCCAGTTCATCCACTGCATCATCGATTTCATACCTCGGAGAAAAATTATCCAGTCGCTCAAATTCAGTAGCAGAAGCAGTTAACAGAAAATTATTTTTCTGATCAGGCTGCCACTTACCAATGAATAATAAATTATCAACCGTTTCACCATTTGTATCACGCCAGCCATCACTACCATCATGAACCGCAGCAAGCGCCCAGGCCATTTGTTTATCTGTAATAGCTCCAGCTGAAATCAGGCTGGCCGAGGCCTGACCATGATTGCCGACTCCAAGCTGCAGATCAAACTCTGTGTCTGGAGATTCGTAAAGACTGGTATAACCATTAAAGCTACTGAACGCGTTAATATTCGCAGGTTGTAACAATCGTGCCAGTAAAGCTTCATTGTTAAGTGCGTAAGCACGGTCTTCCATCTCTATGTAAGCACCTGCATTAAGAATATGCGCAGAGGCATTAGTGAAATCAGTTTTGATCGAATCCATGGCTTTTTTATGTGCCCATTCCGATAATCCCAGTTGGGTAAACAGTCGTGATAAATCCACATTTTGCACTGCCAAATCCTGATCTAACAATGAACGTGAGCGATATACTCCACGATTATCATTCAACTGTATGGCCGCCTGTATATGTCGAATAGCTTCACCCGGACGGTTCAGATCACGCAAAATAATGGCTTTATACAGACGAGGTGTTGGGTCCATCTGATCCAGCCTGATTGCACTATCGAGTACCGTCAGAGCTTTTTCGTTGCGGCCAATCTGGTGCAGCATTTTACCCCAGTAACTCAAATACATTGATCGTTGAGGATCGAGCAGAACAGCCGTTGCAATACTCTGCATTGCTTCTTCAACCCGGCCTTTACGCATGTATGCCAGACTTAGTCCAAAATAAGTTTGCCCATCAGCCTTTTCATTTTTCTGACTTTGCTGCCAGATGGCCAGGGCTTCAGCCGTTTTGTTTTGCGATAACAGGATAAACCCTTTCAGGTTAGCAGCAGCCAGGTTTGCTGCATCATCTTTCAAAAGCTTATTGACCAGGCTTAGTGCCCGATCTGTTTGTTCGCTGCCAAAATAGAGTGTAGCCAGTTGCACTACGGCTACCTGGTTTTGAGGGTTTAACGCTAACGCCCTGTTATAGGATTTTTCGGCCTCGGGTAAATTGTATTCGGCCTGATTCACATAGCCATTCACAATCCAGCCGGTATCCGATATCTGCTGTCGTTTTTTTAGACTGGCAAGAATTGATTTTGCCGCAGCCAGTTCACCGCTGAGCAAGGCACTGAATGCAGTAAATTCCATTAGAGAAACATTTTTAGGATATTGCCCCACTAATACTTTAAGCTGGGCATAAACGCTGGCTGACTCCCCGGCTTTTATATTTAACCAGGCTGCAACAATCTGCAGGCTAAGGTTGTCAGGATTTTTACTTCGTTCAGCTGCCAGCAGGTCAAGCGCTGTGGCAAACTGAGACAATTGGTAGGCATGAAAAATCTCTGCGACAAACAGTTTATTATCGCTGGACTTTTTCAAAAAAGCCCCTAAATCGAGTAATTCAGGAACAGCGACAGTCCATTGAACACCCTTCCCTGCCTGTATGACTGTTGTTTTCTTCGGCTCCTGGCCAAGTAACATAACCGCCCTTTCACCACTATGAATAATGGCCTGCCCCTGTTCATTCTGTGCCAGCACGGCACCTTCATAAATACTGACACTGCTGGATTTTTCATCAGCCTCAATCGAATATTCTGTACCCCTGATTCCAATAGTAGCGGTCGTGGTGTGTATTGTTGATTCGAGCTGGCGGTTATTATTTCTACCCCACAGTTTACCGGTAATTAAACGATAGGTAGAGCGCAATCCCCGGTTAACCCCGGATACCAGCGAAGTCGCCCTGCGCCAGAAAGAGGAAATCCGAACACCTTCGACCTTAAATTCCGAGTTTTGCGAAAGCCTGACCAGCGACTCATCTTCCATGCGTAAATTTGCACCACTTAAACGCCCGGTTTTTACCGTGTATCCAATATACAGTTTTTCAGATCCGCTAACTTTTCGCCATGGATTTTCAGGGCCGGAAGAAACCCGGACATCACCAAAAGTTGAAACAATTTGACCTGCCGCACTATTAACGTTGGCAAAAGATTTAAGCGGAAAAGAAACCGCTAATACAAAAAATATTACTGTAATTTGAAAGTAAAAATACTTATACGCTGAATTCAAAACTGCATTCCCCCTGTTTTTAATGTATTTATTATACGAAGGTGCAGATCGATATTTTTGGCAATACAGGATTACCAGATGCTACTACAACCAACGAATTATCATTACATGATTCTGCTACAAAACCAGACATTATTTTTCAGAGGTTACTAATAGTCAATGGAATAAAATGGAAACTATTCAGGCCCACCCCTTCAAATGAGATAATTGCAGATAATACAGTACTTTAGCAATTTCCTGGAATCAGGCAGAATGGTTCCAGTCCAATATTACCTATTTCCATCTAATTTAGTTAACATGTCATCCTTTGCTTAGAGATAAAAATGCCCACTCAATCAAATGGTTTTTTGAGACATATTGAAAACCTGAATAAATGGAATCCGCAAAACTTTCGCAATTTCTATATTTGCGGTGAGAGAGTTGGCTATTTAAAGGATTTTATGTGCGAGGCTCTCTCTCAATGGCCACAATACTTTTCTATCTCAGATGAAAAGGTCGAGTTGATTGACAGCACTGGTGATTTCAATACTCGAAACCAGAGGCTTGACGAGGTCGTGGTTGAACTGGTTAAACAGGGTGTTATAGCTAATTACGTTGCAGAACCTTATCCCGTTACCGCTAATAGTCGTGACAGGGTGTTAGCGATTGTAGATCGTGGTTCTGCTGGAAATTTTGGAATTAAGGCTTTTGGGCAGCATCTTAACGGGTATGTAAAGGACGACGACAGGATTAAGCTATGGGTAGCCCGCCGTGCTGCAGACCGGTTTCATTTCCCAAACAGGCTGGACAACATCGTTGCCGGTGGACTTCCGCAAAATATAAGCCTGCAAAATAACCTGTTAAAAGAATGCCATGAAGAGGCCGACATACCTGCTGAACTGGTTAAAAGAGCTAGAGCAACAGGAGTTATAACCTATTGTTGTGAAACTAAAAATGGTTTAAAGCCCGATACACTATATTGCTACGACCTGGAATTGCCGGCAACATTCCAGCCGGTAAATACCGATGGAGAAGTGGCGGAGTTTCAACTTATGGAATTAGAGGATGTCATGCAACTGGTACGAGATACCGATGACTTTAAACAGAACTGTAACCTGGTCATCATAGATTTCTGTATTCGTCACGGAGCCATCAAACCAGAAGAAACAGATTATTTAGAGCTGGTCAATGGATTACATCCTTCAATATAACAACTACCAGTAGTTTCACAAATCGGGGCAGAATTTCTGCCCCCTGCTGTCTTTCACAAAAATGTCTGTTTAACTACTTTCCGGTAAAAAGAAAAGTGATATATAAGCTTTCTTAACCTTGCCTATGGCTTTTTTCGCTGCGCTCGCATCGCCTTCCTTAAGCACTGCAGATAACATAACAATGGCACTATCACCATTTTGAATAACTTCAGCAAAAGCTGCCTTATCTACAACTGAATCGCCTGTGTGAGCTATTTCGGCCCATTTAATGGCAAGCCACTGCCCATAACGTTCCCCTAAATGCTGCAGATGCTCGGCTGAATTATCGGCTTTAATACCACCCATCATAATTTCCATGGCTTCATGAAAATCGTTAACCTTGTCATTCAATGAAACTACGCCTGCATCTGTACGCATACGCCACAATCCATAGCGCACCTCTTCAAGATGAGAGTGTGCTTTTTTGACCTGCCCTGCCTTGAGCATCGCCAGCGCTTCTTCACCGACAGCGGTTGGACGATTGATCTTGCCACTGAAGTCCTGTATTGAACTTAAACGGTCTGGTACATCATTGGCATATTTATCAGCTAATTCACCCCATGCACCGATGAACTTTTCTACCACGACAATGGCTTTTTCCTTATTTTCTGTTTTACTGGTCAACGCGAGAGATTTCTTGTAAAGCCCATAAGGCTGCATAATATCTTTTGTAAAAGCATCGTATTGTGAGGCCATCAACAATCCTGGAGCGCTCAACAGCAAAATATACGCAGCTATAAATTTTATTCTCATCATATTCCTCATTTATTTTTTTATTTAAAAATGGTTTCCTGCTAACGCAGTTCAAACTCGCCTTAACGAGCGCTACAGGTCCAGTAGTAATTTTTTTCTTATAACCAAAGAAGCTATTGAAGAAACAGCCATTTAATTGCAGGTATCTATTTTGTTCTCATTTAAACGAATTTAAAGGCTATAGCGGGCATCATATATGTCAATTACCTTTCAAACCAATAACACAGAGTTACTGGAATGTTGATTTCTCATCTACAGATCATTGACTGGAAACTCACCTCTAAAAATAATTTAGATCAAGTAGAGATTGAACTGTTGTGGATTAATAGCTAAAAATTTCTTATGCTGAGCGCTTTACCGAACCAACTGAGAGATAACTATGAAAAAAGGCATACAACACTCTATTCTGGCCGCTTCAATGAGCCTGTTATTGAGCACTCCAGGGCTAATGGCTGCTGACACCATCAAACTTGGCGTTGCTGGTCCACACAGTGGCGATCTGGCTTCTTATGGCATACCTACTATCAAGGCCGCAGAACTGGTTGTCCAACAGGTAAATGCCAGAGGTGGTATCAATGGTAAACAGGTCGAGTTATTGATTGAAGATGATGTCTGCAAACCGGAGGTCGCAACTAATACAGCCACCAAACTGGTTTCGGATGGCGTTCATGCTGTGCTCGGACATATTTGTTCAGGAGCAACCAAAGCAGCTTTACCTATCTATAATAACTCAGGCATCGTTGTTATTTCTCCGTCTGCCACTAATCCGGGGTTAACTCAGAGTGGTGATTACCCGAACTTTTTCCGCACCATAGCATCCGATGATGCACAGGCGCGTAAAGAAGTCGATTTTGTGATCGATGTACTCGGTTTAAGCAAAATAGCGGTCATTCATGACAAAGGTGATTATGGTAAAGGCCTGGCTGAATTTGCTAAAAGCTTTCTGGAAAGCTCGCCAAAAGCAGAAGTCGTGTTGTATGAAGGTGTAACCCCCGGTGCGGTAGACTACTCTGCTGTCGTGCAGAAAATCAGAAGATCCGGTGCTGAAGCCGTTATTTTTGGCGGTTATCATCCTGAAGCATCAAAAATCATCACACAGATGAGAAAGAAGCGTATGAAGATACCTTTCATCTCTGATGATGGCGTAAAAGATGATACTTTCATCAAGGTTGCTGGCAAAAATGCTGAAGGTGTATATGCATCAGGCCCTCAGGATAACTCTAAAAATCCATTATCTGCTGAAGCTATTCAGTCACATAAAACTGTGTATGGATCAGATCCAGGCGCATTTTTTGAAAACGCCTACTCTGCTGCATTAGCGATATTGAATGCTATTGATAACGCCGGTTCTACCGATTATGAGGCCATTCGAAAAGCCCTGCACGAGAAAAAGACAAATACGCCGCTAGGTAATATTAATTTCGATGCGAAAGGCGATGCAGTCGGGGTTGGTTTTGGTATGTACCAGGTTAAAAATGGTGTATTTGTTGAAGTAAAATAATAACAGCCTGGAGAATTTATCTTTTGTTGTTGTGCTGCGATATTATCAACCATGAATAATCAAATTTCCTGTTTGAACATATCCTGCATGACAACAAAATGTAGACTCAATTAAAACTTTCATCTATCCATTAACCCGGGGGAATACTCTCCGGGTTTTTTGCGGTCTGGACTTATGGATTATTTTGTAGAACTTTTTTTCAGCGGGCTTACACGTGGCTCAATTTACGCGTTGATCGCATTAGGTTACACCATGGTGTACGGCATCATCGGCCTGATTAATTTTGCCCATGGCGAAATTTACATGATTGGTGCATTTACTTCGTTTATTGTTGCGACAGTCCTGTCCATTTACGGCTTTCCTTTACTGGCAATTGTGGTACTGGCTGGTTTTGCTGCCATCATCTGGTCCAGTGCCTATGGCTATACAGTCGAAAAACTGGCTTATAAACCATTGCGCCATGCGCCACGATTATCACCGTTAATCAGTGCCATCGGCATGTCGATTTTTTTACAGAATTATATACTGCTTGCGCAAACTTCAGACTTCCTCGCATTTCCTGAATTAATTCCTGATCTTGATTTTATGGAACCTTATGCTCACGTGGTTGGTACAACCGATCTCGTGATTCTTGCGACGACAGCGATTTCGATGCTGGCTCTAACCCTGTTAATTAAATTCACTCGCATCGGTAAGGCCATGCGGGCAACGTCACAGGATCGTACTATGGCCATGTTGGTCGGTATAAACGTCGACCGGGTCATTTCCATGACTTTTATTATTGGCTCCGCTCTGGCTGCCATCGGTGGCATGCTGATAGCCTCGCATATTGGTCAGATCAATTTCATGATTGGATTTATTGCCGGCATTAAGGCGTTTACCGCAGCAGTGCTGGGTGGTATTGGTTCTATTCCCGGTGCAGTTCTGGGCGGATTTGTACTCGGTTTAACCGAAAGCTTTGCCACCGGATATGTATCCAGTGACTATGAAGATGTATTTGCATTTGGCCTGCTGGTACTAATTCTTCTATTTAAACCTTCCGGCCTGCTCGGCAAAGCCGATATTCAAAAGGTGTAGAGATGTTCTCTTTGAAAGAAACCAAACGCTCCGCCTTAATTTCACTGTGGTTTATGTTTCTGACCTTTCCGGTGCTGGTAATCAAGGTTGATGCGATAGAACAGACCGTATACTGGCGCTGGGAAAACATGCTTTATATCGGACTTGGAAGCTTTATTCTGTCGATTTTCGGTAAGATATTTTTTGAACGGCAGAAAAGCCGCCGGGAACGCCAGATAGCTGAAAAAATTGAAAAGCATAGCCTCATTCAAAGAGCGTTGCGGGATCCAAAATACCTGTATCCTCTGGGTGCTGCATTCTTCCTGTTTGCCGTCACCTATCCGTATTTATTTTCCACTTACCAGATTAACGTGATGACCACCGCATTGATGTATGTTGTGCTGGGACTGGGTTTAAATATTGTGGTCGGTGTTGCCGGGCTGCTGGATCTGGGTTACGTGGCATTTTACCTGGTTGGTGCCTACAGCTATGGATTACTCAACATGCACTTCGGGCTGGGGTTCTGGACTGTGTTACCGATAGGTGCCCTGCTGGCCGCATTGCTCGGTATTTTACTGGGATTTCCGGTGCTCAGGTTACGCGGTGACTACCTGGCCATTGTGACGCTGGCGTTTGGAGAAATCATCCGCCTCATAATGGAAAACTGGAATGACTTTTCACAGGGACCTAGCGGTATCTCGAATATTCCACGTCCCGGACTGCTGGGGTTTGACCTGACACTCGATCAGGCCATTACCTACCTGTACTACCTGATGATAGTGATGGTACTGGTGACTATTTTTGTGGTAAACCGATTACAGAATTCGCGCCTCGGCAGAGCCTGGGTAGCACTGCGTGAAGATGAAATTGCCTGTCAGGCGATGGGCATAGATAAAACCAAAACTAAACTGACCGCATTCGCACTGGGGGCAACCTGGGCAGGTATGGTAGGTGTCATTTTTGCGGCAAAAACGACTTTCATCAACCCTGCCAGCTTTACCTTTCTGGAGTCAGCCATCATTCTGGCCATAGTTGTTCTTGGTGGCATGGGCTCGATACTCGGGGTCATACTCGGTGCCGTCATCTTAATCCTGTTACCAGAATACCTGCGTGCTTTATCCGATTATCGAATGCTGGCTTTTGGAGCCATCATGGTATCGATGATGGTGTTCAGGCCACAGGGGTTAATATCAAATGTAAGACGACACTATCACTATCGACCCAAAAAGGAGCAACAGAAATGACAGCTCCTATTTTACAGGTTAAAAATCTTGGTATGAGTTTTGGAGGCATCAGAGCGCTTGATGAACTCGACCTTGAAGTAAATTCTGGTGAAATTGTCGCGCTCATCGGTCCTAACGGTGCTGGAAAAACCACTTTTTTCAATTGCGTAACCGGCATCTACCAGCCAACACAGGGCGATGTGATGCTAAATCCTCCGTCCCGCTCTTCCATCCGTTTAAATAATCTAAAACCTAACCAGGTTGCAGAAAAAGGCATGGCACGGACATTTCAGAATATCCGTCTATTTCAGAATATGACCGTACTGGAAAATGTCATGATAGGTCGGCACTGCCGCACGAAATCTTTTATTCTGGGGGCTATTCTGCGTAACAAAGCAACCCGTGAGGAAGAATATCAAACCATAGAAAAAAGCTATCATATCCTGCAGAAAATGGGCCTGGAAAAACAGGCCAACGATCTTGCTAGCAACCTCTCTTACGGCGCGCAAAGAAGACTTGAAATTGGTCGCGCACTGGCTACGGAACCTTTTTTGTTATTACTGGATGAACCGGCAGCTGGAATGAACCCACAGGAAACTGCAGAGTTAATCGAATTGATAAACAAATTACAGCAGGAAGGGCAGTCCATATTACTAATTGAACATGATATGAAACTGGTCATGGAATTATCACATCGTATATATGTGATGGATTACGGGCGACGCATTGCAGTCGGCACACCAGAACAGATCAGAAATAATCCGGTGGTCATCAAAGCTTACCTGGGAGAGGCCGCCGATGCTTGAATTACACAAAGTACACAGTTATTACGGTAATATCCAGGCCCTGAAAGGGGTCAGTTTAAAGATCAACGAAGGCGAAATTATTTCACTGATCGGCGCTAACGGAGCAGGTAAAAGCACAACACTGATGTCCGTGTGTGGAATAGTCAGCCCACGCTCAGGAAAAATAAGCTTCGAAGGTCGTTCAATTCATCAATTACCTGCAGACCAGATAGTGACTTTAGGTATCAGCCAGGTGCCGGAGGGACGTCATATATTCCCACATTTATCGGTACGCGAAAATCTCGACATGGGTGCCTTTCTGAGAACTGATAAGGACGGTATTAAAAGAGATCTGGATTATGTGTTTTCACTGTTCCCGATACTGGCAGAGCGCTCCGGACAGGCTGGTGGAAACTTGAGTGGTGGTGAACAGCAAATGTTAGCCATGTCGCGAGCTTTAATGGCCAGACCTAAATTATTATTACTGGATGAACCTTCAATGGGACTCGCACCCCTTATAATTCAGCAAATATTCGACATAATAAAAAAAATCAACCAGGAACAGAATACAACCATCTTTCTGGTTGAACAAAATGCATATCAGGCACTACAGATATCTGACCGGGGTTACGTCATCGAAAACGGTCACATTACACTGGCACAGGATGCCTCGGAACTGATGCAGAATCCTGCGGTACAGAAAGCTTATCTTGGGATATAAAAATCATTCCTCTCGCAAAGACACTAAGGGCGCAAAGGAAAAGCAGAATTTTTAATTTTACTTCAGATCGAAATGTAGGAGCAGCGTAGCGGAGTGCCGAGGAGCATTTTCAAGTAAATACTGCTCGTAGCCATTTTCCACTGGGAAGTGGTATATGCAGATATTGCATGGAGCAATATATCTGTCCATGGCCTCGGCAACTGCTCCTGCGTCGCCTAAAGCGCCTACTTTTGGTGCTCTACCTCCTGCTTCCCTGCAGTCGTCCCAGCATAAGCACATCCTTGTGCACGACCGCCATGGATGGTGGAAGTACCTGGAATGCAGGAGCATTTCCAGGTAAAAAAAAGACCTGGTGAGGATCACTGAATATAGACTTCATATTACAGTTCCTGCCAGATCTCTTTGAGAGGTACCCCTCTCGTTATTAATATTTATAGTCCACTTTTATTAAATTGTACACTCAATTTTTTAATTCCCGATTAAGACAGGACTCAGATCAATTAGCAGAGACTTTTCATCACCCATGTTTTGACAAATAAAAACTACAGGCATATAAATACAGATCAGGCAAAAAAATACACTAAATTTTTAACTGCAATGGCGCTTATAAACCATGCTCTTTGTATGTTGGTTTTTTAAGGTTGCAGTCATTTAATACGTGTATCTGCTGCTTACGATTTATTAACACAACGTGACCTGTTCTCATTCCATCAGGTTGAGATAGACACTCAATAAAAATCAAAACACCGGTAGCTAAATGTCTTAAAAAAACCTACTATCTATGTTTTAACAAATGTAAACACTACTGGAGCAATGGTTATTACACAATATTTCAATCATCTATAACTTCATGGCTCACAAGTTACTAATTGAACGCTTTAACGCTTACTATCAGGGATGGTGTCTGGCCTTTGGTGAGCATGAAGCTAATATAGACGAAGACAGAGAAATTTACTGGTTAACCGGAGAAGATAGAGTCGGCTTAGCTGTAGCTCCGGCACTACGACGTCAACTCAATTTATCACTCCTTGGTCAGCAAGGCAGGGATGCTGAGTTAATACTGGAAGATGATTCGATAAAGGTGGAAGATAATGTTATTTATCAGCTTATCGACCAGGTTGACAGGGATGGAATGAATCGCCTCAAAAACTTCTTAAGTTCAGAGGATAAGTTTTATCTCTTCCTCACCAACCATTTCTGCTATCCGGCAGGCACCAGAATCATCACTTTTTGCAAAGAAAAACCCACAATTCTGCTTTACAAGGAAATGCAGCCCCTGAAAGTTTTGATCAGATAGCGATAAGCATTTATGAGTGGTAAAAACATGGCCAACAACCATAATATTTAAAAATACTGATTATTTGACAACCTCAACTGCATGATGGCTTCATCCTGAGAGGATTTTCCGGTATATTTTTCATTATCTCCTCGAATGGCATGTATAAGATTAAATATCAAAGCACCACCATTGCCAGCATCTTCTGGAACAATTGATTCGTCAATATTCGATTTCACCCACTCAATAAATTTTTCTTTTTCGGCGTTTGATAAGTGCATTTGATGGCCTCTCTTGTGTGTAAAGCATTACTATATATTATTGATATAAAGTTTGCTTAAACATTCATTAGCGGTCTAATAATATTTAGCCTGCTGCAACTTTTTTCTAGCTTAAATAATTGATTGATAAAATATCAGGATAAATATTGTGTATGAACTAGAATTTGTTGAATACAAAATCATAAAAATTAAAAACGATTTAGTAGTCTTATGAAATACCAATGTCGTGATTAAAAACCCACAAAACAGTAAATCTCAGGATTTTATAGCCGGTAACTCTAACGCCTCAGATATGATGGATCGTATGCGCATAAAAGAACAGGCGCGTGTGTTATACATGCAGGCACCTGTCAGCAATATCGTGCTGTTATTTATTACCGCTCTTTTTACTACTATTCTACAGTCCAGGCTACAGTCGAGCTTAATCGTTATATGGTTTTGGGCGCTTTGTTTTACCTCCTCTATTCGCCTTTCTCTGTGGTATTTCCGCAAAACAAGGCCGGACTATTTTTCTCCTCGAATCTGGCTAAAATACTATTTTCTAACATCCACCTTAGTCGGCTTATCGTGGAGTTTGATTTATCCATTACTTTACTTATCTAATGATATTGTAGTGATAATAAGCTTATCAATGCTGGCATTTGGGATAGCAGGGGCAAGCGTTATAGCACTGTCGATCTATCTTCCATCATTTATGTTGTATACCTATCCTCAATTAATATCGGTTATTGTTACCTTACTTATGTTTGATGATCGTATCTACTACCAGCTAGCTTTCGCAGTATTCACCTATTTGATTATGATTACGTTGTTTGCCTTTAATTTAAACCGAAACTGGCTCAGGGCAATTGATCTACAGGCACAAAACAGTTCATTGATAGAGGAACTGAGTGAGGAAGTGAGCCAACGCGAGACCTTGATAATCAAACGCACTCAGGAAGTGTCCGAAAAAAATGAAAATCTAACCCGGGAAATTACTGAACGTAAAAAGATTGAAAATAAACTTGTTAAAAGCGAGCGGCATTTATCATCGATTATTAGCTCATCACCTGCCGGAATGGCATTATTCGATACAGATTTTCGATATTTATTGATAAATGAGACTTTAGCCAGGATTAACGGGTTGAATATTGAAGATCATATTGGCAAAACAATATATGAAGTTTTGCCTGATAGCCAGCACCTGGTTGGCTCTCTCTTTCAACAGGTTCTTGATACAAAACAACCGTTATATAATCAGGAAATAACTGGCGAAGTGGGGATCCGTCCCGGAGTTCTGTCACATTTTTTGTTATCTTACTTCCCTATTTTAGACGCTTTTGAGACAGCTGTTGGCATAGGAGCTGTGGTGATTGACATTACGGATCATAAAAAAGCTGAACAGGCATTAAAAGAAAGTGAAGAACGATTTGTACTGGCGATGCAGGGAGCAAACGATGGCCTTTTCGACTGGGACCTCGTCAATAATTCGATATATTATTCGCCACGCTGGAAAAGCATGCTGGGCTTTGAAGATAATGAACTGCCTAATGACTTTTCCGTATGGGAGGATAAGATTGACTCAGCAGATCGAGAGCGGAGCTGGGATATGTTGTCTGACTATATAAAAGGTAACCGCGATAACTTTAAACTTGAATTTAAAATGCGTCATAAGGATGGCCACTGGATAGATATTCTTTCTAGAGCCTTCCTGGTACGTGATGAAAAAGGTAATGCAATACGGACAGTGGGTACCCATGTTGATATCAGTGAGTTAAAAAACAAGGATGAAAAGATCAAAGTTTTATCGCAGGCCCTGGAACAAAGTCCTGTGCTTGTAGTCATTACTGACCCTGATGCCAATATTGAATATGTGAATAAAACCTTTGAAAGAATTACCGGTTACAGCGCAGATGAGGTAATCGGCAAGAACCCCAGTATTTTCAAGTCAGGACTGACACCTTTAAAACGCTACAAAGAAATATGGCGGACATTGACAGCACAGAAAACCTGGTCAGGGGAAATTCAGAACAGGAAGAAAAATGGGGAAATTTACTGGGAGCTTGCACATATTGCTCCAGTTATTAATAACTCAGGTCATGTCACACACTATGTAGCCGTTAAAGAAGACATTACAGAAAAAAAGAGTCAGGAAGAGAAGATACTCCATCAGGCTCATTATGACAGCCTGACCAAACTACCGAACCGTTTCCTTGCACTTGATCGACTGGCTCAATCCCTGACAAAAGCCAGCAGGGATAAAACCCTGGTGGCCGTACTATTCCTGGATCTGGATGGCTTTAAAAGAATCAATGATTCATTGGGTCATGAGGTTGGAGACCGACTACTGATACAGGCCGCAGAGCGACTATCGGCATCGATACGAGCTGAAGACACCCTTTGCCGCCTGGGTGGAGATGAATTTATTACGATTATTCAGAGCTTAAATCATGCTTCTGAAGCACAGTTAGTCGCTGAGAGTCATTTGGCCTGTTTCAGGGATGCTTTTATCCTTGATGACCGTGAACTTATTGTAACCGCCAGCATTGGCATAGCTGTATATCCACAGGATGGTGTTACATCTGCTGAGCTATTACGCAATGCGGATACTGCCATGTATTACTCCAAAGATCTGGGACGTAATAATTATCACTATTTTCTAAATTCGATGAATAAGGACATTTCGCGTGACCTTGCCATTGAGGAGCAATTGCATGGAGCCCTGGCTCGTGACGAGCTGTATGTTTTATATCAGCCCCTGGTAGATTTAAGAACAAAAACTATTATTGGTGTAGAAGCCTTATTAAGATGGAATAGCGCGGTATTGGGTGAGATTTCACCAGAAGATTTTATTCCCATTGCCGAACAGACGGGATCGATTGATGAGATTGGTATCTATGTGTTATCACAGGCTATGGGCTGGAGCACCCGATGGAGAGAAATGCATAGTTCTGAATTTACCATAGCGGTTAATTTATCACCTGCCCAGTTTCGTGATCCTGAGTTAGCCAGTACAATCCTGCAGTTATTAAAGGAGCACAACCTTCCTGCCAATATATTAGAGCTGGAAATCACTGAAGGAGTCCTGTTAAGCGGGTATCCCTACATAGATAACACCATCAACACATTTAAACAGTTAGGAATAGGTATTTCGATGGATGACTTTGGCACAGGGTATTCATCTTTAAGTTATCTCAGGAGTTATCCGTTCAATACCTTAAAAATTGATCGAAGTTTTGTTAATGATATTTCAATCGATGAAGCTGATCGGGAATTAATTAATGCAGCCATCTCTATGGGACATGGACTGGGTTTAAAAGTAATTGCAGAAGGTGTCGAAACAGAAGACCAGTTGAGTCAGTTAATCAGGCTCGATTGCGATATTGCACAGGGTTATCTTTTCAGCAAACCGGTATCTGCAGATACTATTAGCGATCTTTTAAAAGCCAGGAATATAGCGTTTAACATTGGCCGCGGATAACCTACTGTAAACGCCTGATATCATTCAGCATATCAGGCGCCATACTTAGCATTCCAGAACTAGTTATCTCTGACGCATCGAAAACTATGATATTCCGAATTGTCAGACGGAGCTACATCAGGACCCTGAGGTCTGACAGCGAAATGATAACCCGTATCCGGTTCCACTGATGTCCACAGATAAACATTATTGGCCAGGGTATAGAAGTACTGAAAAACGGAGCCTTCCTGCGGGGTGTATTCAACCCCACGCATTAGCTCTACATCGGTAGGCAATCGCCAGTCTTCATGACCTGCCCAGGTCAATGTCGGACAAGTACCATCAGCCACACTCCAGTCGCCACCGTATCCAGTAACATTCCAGCCATCATCCCATTGCAGCGCATGATCGTGGTCAGTGACAACCTGTTGATACTGGCTCCGGGTAACGCCTGATAGCGCAATAGGGTTTGCTGCCGCTGGCAAACTTGTTTTCATCAGAATGCCATTTTGAGGATACTGGACCGAACCTGAAAGCTGGATATAGCCGATCTGGAAGGTTCCATCAAACTTATGCTTTACCCGTCCGTTGAGGAATATATTGCCATCCGCGTTAACAAAAATCCCGGCACTCTCCGCATACGCATCTGATCGCGTTTCGGCGGGCCAACTTTTATGATTGATCATGTCGCCATCATCTTCGTTAAACGCAATGAGATTCAGCGTATAAGCAGGCGTTTCAGCAAGGTTGGAATCGTAGAATATCTCCTCTTCTGAGCCCAGGAAGGTATATATCACACCCTGGCGTTCTGCCACAAACGCAGAACTGTTTGATCCGTGAGTATAAGGCGCATTCGATTCTATCTGCTGCGACCACCTGACATACAGATCATCCGTATTCATGCATGTAAGCTGCTGCACATCAATATTATTACTATCTTTGGATGCCGAAGTGACACACAGCGAATGGTCTGTCAGTACCATGCTTCTTATGTTGTAAGTTAATGGAACACTCACTTCAATCATTGTGCCACTACTGTCATATTTAGCGACATCGTTACCATGCACCAGATAGATATTACCCGTCCCGTCAATTCGCATAAATTTATAGCTCTCGGTGGTATTATCAATCAGTTCAACAGCTGAAGAACTATCCATCAATGTTTGCAGGTTTGTGCCATCCATATCCAGAGTATAAAGCACGGTATTGTCTGCTGAAATTGAATCACCGCTGGTCAGGCCTACCTGTGAGAGTAAATACAACTTGCTGTTGTGTATCGCCATATCGTACAGCGAATCAGATACAGTAGAACCAAACTGGCGCAGCCACTGAACATTACCGTCAGTATCCAGACTGCTTACAAAGATATCGGTTTCACCCAGTGCAGTTTCACTGCCAGTGCCATCCATATCAATTTTTGTCCAGCCAGCGATATAAATTTTATCATTATCGATTAGCATCGTAACAACTCTGCTAAATAACCAGCCATCACCATTGGCCAGTAGCTTGACCCATTTCTGCTCACCATTACGATCAAACTTGACCAGGTACAGGTCATAAAACCCATCATCACCACTATGCACATTACCTTCAAAATCTGCATTGGTAGTATACAATCTGTAACTATTTCCCAGACTATCTACCACCGGAGCCATATCTCCACCATTAAAAATTTCACGCTTACGAGTGGACCAGTCAACATCAATACAGGCACCCGCATTATTCAGATATTCCACCATTTGCGAGCCAACTGTCAGTTGAAATCCATCACCCGTGCTGACACAGCCCGGTATCTTTATCAGTAGCGACAAATTACCACTGTCGTCAGACATTGACGTGGTAGTTGTCAGTGCATTCCATTCGGCATCTGGATTGTCAGCACTTTTATAAACTTCATCAATATCAGGTGTCAGGTTTTTAACTGCCAGACTAACATCCACGTTGGCATAGCTACTGGGTATCCCAAAACGATTAGTTATCACAGACGTTACGGTAGAAACCTGGCCCACAGCGAATGCAGGAGTCACACTCAGGGCACCGACGGTAGAAGTACCACTATCCAGCATAAATTCACTGGTGGTATTGTTATATCCACTCGCAGATATGACTATTTGCCAGTTACCACCCTGCTTGACCATGTTATTAGTCGCATTGATTTTCAGGCGCAGCTGACCAGCACTCAGTTCGTAATCATCCGGACTATTCAGAGTGGTTACAGCACCGCTGCCATACTGTTCTCCAATAGTGACCAGAGTAACAGCACTTCGCCAGCTGGCATTATCGCTAAAACTAAAGTCACACACATCATCATCTATAGAGCAACTGGTTGCATAGCCATTGATATAAGGAGGCTCATCGGGCTGCACATTAACTGTCGCCGTAAAGGTGTCGGAGCCAGTCGCATTGATTGCAGTAATTTCAATAGTGAAAGTGTCGGCACTATCTACTGTGCCACTCAAGCGGCCCGATGCGGAATCGAAACTGGCCCATGCAGGTTTATTGGCAACACCCCAGCTGGCTATTTCACCGCCGCTATTAACCGGGGTAAACTCAAAAAGACTATTAATCGCCGGCTCACTAATCGGCCCAGCAGCCGAAAGCAGCGGCGCGACTAATGCCAGTGTAGTGGAACGAAATTCTGCACTTACCCCGCCAATATTCAGGGTACTGACTACATCGGCTGAATAACTGCTGGAGGTGGTATGGCGAAGGGTCACTGTCTGGCCGTTGCTGATCTGTGCTGGCTGACTACTCCAGTTACCACTATCAATTTTAAACTCGCCATTCAAAACCGTCACATCTGCATCAATAGTAATACCACTCACTGTGATGGCATTACTTTCTACCAGTTGATCACGTGACTGATCCAGCAGTACATTAAAGCTAAAGCTATCTGGCGTAGAGTCATTGGCGGCAGGGTCAGCCAGCGTATTAAGTGTAAAGCTCGCACTAACTCCTCCAATATTCAATATCGCAGTTGTCGCAGTGCTGTATTCACCAGATGCCGACAAACGTAACTGGATCGAATCTCCATTGATGATATTACTCGCCGCTACTGAAGTCCACGCACCGCCGTTACGGCGATATTCACCTTTATCCAGCGATAACGACGCATAACCTGTCAGGCCGGATAACGTGACTGTATTCGATTCAGTCAGCGTATCCCGCTCAATATCGTTTTGCGTGGTAAAGCTGAAGGCATCGGGCACCGAATCCACAGCTAAAACATCCAGCGTCAATATCATACTGTCGTTTTTCTCATAGACTGTACCTTTGTTCTGGTAAGCAGTGATTTGCATCTGAAAACTTCCGGCAGCACCCATTGGCGGCTGACCATTACAGTGCAAGAGCCTGCTTCCATATTCAGCACTGGTTTGCTCGATGCAACTTAACCACAGCGGTTTATTGCTAAAACCCCATTCATCAACAAAACCATCATTAATTAAATAACAGTAATCGATAGCATAACAATTAGCCGCTGTCGCCGATGTTATACTGTCAAATGTCAGGTCGATCTGATGATAAGCATCTGCTGACGCCAGGCTAACTGTTTGCATCGCATCACTTAGCACAGGTGCTTCCCGATCCAGAAACAGAGTGAAAGATTTCTCAGAAGTATTAATGCCATCGCTAATCGAAACGGTTACTGTCTGTTTGAAGCTGGCATTTTCGTAAGCCGGAATAATGGTACCGGAGCAATTGTAATCGACGCCATCCTCGTTAGTTACGCAACTAGCCATATATAACGGATTGCGCTTTTTAAACGGGGGCGGATTCAACTCTGAAGTGCAACGCAGTTAATTCCAGATCTAGCGAACGATT
>ERZ890953.289-NODE-289-length-29804-cov-8.248916_pt1 | contig 29804 bp, 26 predicted proteins | sample MGYA00521264_ERZ890953 | MGnify/ENA primary metagenome ERZ890953 (study PRJEB32303, sample SAMEA104408629) | aquatic metagenome | biome: Brackish water; feature: Chemocline; material: water | place: Baltic Sea | collected 2014-10-26T21:54:00 | depth 200 m ...
TTCAGGTCGGCCGGTTGGGGCCGAAGGAGCCACCAGGCCCCCAAGCTCCCCGCGGCAGCCAGCAGTAGAAGTTCCCGACGACGCATCGCACCCTCCGGTGGCCGCCGACCCAGACTCAGCGCAGACCCCGCGCACAGAGATCGCCAGCCAGAGTGCTCATCGGCGGCGCCCTGAGACACCTTTAGACTACTTGACACTTACTTGACAAAGAAGCGCTCAAGTTTCTGGCGAGAGGTGCCGAAATGCTGCGGTTCCGTCGTCCCTGAGTCCGACGCTCACGCGATCGTGGACAGTTTAGACAGTCCTGGTTCTTTTTCGAGGCGCGACGGTGCTCTTCAGCAGACGGCGCGTGGTGGCATGGCACGGCGCCTCGAACAGGGAGCGGGTCTCGCCAAGCTCCACGATGCGCCCGGCATCCATCACGGCCACCTGCTGGGCCAGCTGCCGCACCACCCCCAGGTCGTGGCTGATGAACAGGTAGGCCAGCCCCCGCTCCTGCTGCAGCTGCCGTAGCAGGGCCAGCACCTGGGCCTGGACGCTGAGATCGAGCGCGCTGGTGGGCTCGTCGCAGACAAGCAGCCGAGGCTCGAGCGCCAGGGCCCGGGCGATGGCGATGCGCTGGCGCTCACCGCCGGAGAAGGCGCTGGGTCGGCGGGTCATGGCGTCGCCGGGCAGGCCCACGTCCTTCAGGGCGGCCGCGACGCGGTCGTCCACCGCGCTGCCCTGGGCGAGGCCGTGGACCTCGAGGGCCTCCCCCACCAGATCGCGAACGGTCAGGCGTGGGTTCAGGCTGGCCCATGGATCCTGGAACACGGCCTGGAACCCCGGGCGCAGGGGGCGCAGCGCGGCCTGGCCCATGGCGGCGAGATCGCGGCCTTCGAACTTGATGCTGCCGGCGTCGGGCTCAACCAGCCGCAGCACGCACAGCCCCGCGGTGCTCTTGCCCGAGCCGCTCTCACCCACCAGGGCCAGGGTCGAGCCGGCGGGGATGGTCAGGTCCACGTCCACCACGGCGTCCACCGCGGGGCGTCCGCCGCCGAGCAGGCCCCGCTGCGCGGGGAAGCGCTTGTACAGGCCCCGGACCTCGAGCAGGAGGGCGGCGGTCATGCTGGCTCACCGTGCACCAGGGGGCAGGCCACGAGCCGATGGGGCGCTCGGGCCATGGGCTCCAGGGCGGGCTCCAAGCGCAGGCAGGCCGGCTCGGCCATGGGACAGCGGGGGTGGAAGGCGCAGCCTGTAGGGCGGGCCGTGGCCCGAGGCGGCTGGCCGGGGATGGGCTCGGCGGGCGGCGTGTCCGAGAAGGGGTCGGGCAGGCAGGCCAGCAGGGCGCGGGTGTAGGGATGGACCGGCGCCTCCAGGAGCCGCTGGCAGGGCGCCAGCTCTACGATGCGCCCGGCGTAGATCACGGCCACTCGGTCGGCGATGCGTTGCACCACACCCAGATCGTGGCTCACCAGCAGGATGGCCAGGCCCAGCTCTCGCTGCAGGCGGGCGAGGGTGTCGAGGATGCCCGCGCGCACGCTGGCGTCCAAAGCGGTGGTGGGCTCGTCCGCCAGCAGCAGGCGCGGCTGACAGGCCAGGGCCATGGCGATCATCACTCGCTGGCGTTGGCCGCCGCTGAGCTGATGGGGGAAGGCGCCAAGCAGGGTCTCGGGCTGGGGCAGCCCGGCCAGGTCCAGCAAGCGCAACACCTCTTGTCGGGCAGCGAGCCTGCCCAGCCTCCGGTGGACCTTCAGGGGCTCGGCCACCTGGGTCTGCACGCTGAGTACCGGGTTGAGGGCGGTCGCCGGCTCCTGGAAGATCATCGCCAGGCCCTGTCCGCGCTGCCGGCGAGGGTCCAGGGCCGCGCCGTCCCAGCGCAGCGTGCCGCTGACCGTGGCGTGGGCCGGGAGCAGATCCATGATGGCCAGGGCGGTGGCCGTCTTGCCGCAGCCGCTCTCGCCCACCAGCGCGAGCGCCTCGCCTGGCTTGATGCTCAGGCTGAGGCCGTCCACCGCCCTGGCTGGCCCGTCGGCGGTGGCGAACTGCACCGTGAGATCTTCGATCTCCAACAAGGGCTGGCGGTGGGTGGTGGGGCTCACGCTGCTGTCTCCTCTTCCCGGGATAGCGCGTCGCGCAGGCCGTCGCCCAGCAGGTTGAAGCCGGCCACGGCTGCGGTGATGGCCAGCCCCGGGAACACCGTGAGCCACCAGGAATCCAGCCGGTGCATCCCCTCAGCGATCATGTTGCCCCAGGTGGGCGTGGGCTGGGGAACGCCCAGGCCGAGGAAGCTCAGGGCGGCCTCGGCCAGGATGGTCGTGCCCACCAGGAGCGAGGCATGCACCATCACAGGGGGCAGGGCCCAGGGCAGTACATGGCGCACCAGGATGCGCGAGGGGGGTAGGCCAAGCCCCCTGGCGGCCTGGACCCAGGGCCGGCCGCGGGTGGACATCACCTGAGCCCGCACGATGCGAGCCACGGGCATCCAGCCGGTGGCACCCAGCACCAAGGCCACCAGCAGGAAGCGGCCGTGCTGGACCCTGCTGGCCACCGCGAGCACCGCCAGCAGCAGCACCAGGCGGGGCAGGGCCAGGAAGAGATCGGTGAGCCAGCCGATCAGGGTGTCCGCCCAGCCTCCCAGGAACCCGGCAGCGGCCCCCATGGCTGTGCCCAGGCTGACGGCCACCGCCACCGCCAGCAGGCCGATGGGCAGAGAGACGCGCCCTCCGTAGAGCAGCCGGCTCAGGCAATCACGGCCCACCGCGTCGGTGCCAAGCAAGAACTCCAGCCCCGGTGCGCTGTTGGCGGGCCCCAGCTGCACCTGCAGCGGATCGTAGGGAGCGATCCACGGCGCCACCGCGGCCAGCAGCGTCAGCGCCACCACCAGGCCCAAGCCAACCGCGGCCATGGGCTGGCGGGTGAGACGCTGCAGGCGGGGAGGGGAGGCCATGGATCAATCCAGCCGGATGCGGGGGTCGAGGGCGGCCGCGGCCAGGTCGGCCAGCAGCCCGCCGACCACCACCAGCAGGCCGTAGACCAGGAAGCAGCCCAGCACCACCGGGGTGTCCTGGTGCTCGATGCCCTCGAAGATCAGGGTGCCCATGCCGGGCCAGGCGAAGACCCGCTCTACCACCACGGACCCGGAGAACAGGAAGGGCAGGGCCACCCCCAGCAGGGTGACCGTGGGCAGCACGGCCGCGCGCAGGGCATGACGGGTGAGCACGCGCCAGGGCCCCAGCCCCAGGGAGCGGGCGGTGCGGATGAAGTCCTGGTCCATCACCTCCAGCAGGGCGGAGCGATGGTGGCGTGCGATCAGGGCGGCGTTGGCCGCGCCCAGGGCCAGGGCGGGCAGCAGCAGGTGGGCCAGGCGATCCAGCCCCTGCCGCCACGCCGGCAGGTAGGCGGCCATGGGGTCTGTGGCCTGAGAGGCCGGCAGCACCGGGAACCACAGGGCGAAGCACAGCACCAGGACCATCGCCAGCCAGAACGACGGCACGGCATGCAGCACCACGCTGGTGATGGTGGCGCTGCGGTCCAGCCAAGAGCCCCGCCGCAGGGCCTGCAGGCTGCCGATGCCCAGGCCCAACAGCACCATGACCGCCAGGGCGCAGCCGGTCAGGGCCAGGGTGGCGGGCAGGGCCTCGCGGATCAGGTCCAGCACGGGGCGTTCCCGCACCACGCTCAGGCCCAGATCGCCGCTGCAGAGGTTGCCCAGGGCGGTGAGGTAGCGCGTGACCATGGGGGCCTCGAGCTGCCACTTGGTCAGGATGGCTTCCCGCAGGGCCGGGCTGGCGCCCTGGGGTACCAGCACCCCGGAGACATCGCCGGGTGCTGCCTCGAGCAGCAGGAAGCTGACGGTCACCACCGCCCAGGCCAGCGGGATCGCGGTCAGCAGCCGGCGGAGGGTGAAGCGGATCAATGCTCGTACTTGACCTTGTCTGCGGGGACCCACCACTCGTGCAGGTGGTAGAAGGGCGAGCTCGGGTGGACCGCCACGTCCTGGAAGCGACCGTCCACAGCCACGATCTCGTCCACCCACCACAGGAAGCTGTAGGGCTGGTCGCGGTAGATGGTGGCCTGCAGCTCGCGCCAGATCCGAGCGGCGGCGGTGGGGTCGGGCTCGGACAGCCCCCGCTCGATCAGGGCATCCACGCTGGGGTTGGCGTAGCTGACGAAGTTGTAGACCTGCTCGGGGCCCGAGCGCCACTGGGTGCTGGGGTCCACGAAGAGGTCGGCGCTCCATCCGCCCACCATGGCGTCGAAGTCCTTGTGGATGGCGCGCTGGATGTAGGCGTTGAAGTCCAGCGTGCTGACCTGGAGCTCCACGCCGATCTGCCGCAGGGCGTCCTGGGCCAGCAGGGCGATGCGCTCCCGGCGTGGGTTTCCACTGCTCACCAGGATCTCGAGGGAGAAGGGGCGACCGTCCTTGTCCAGCACGCCATCGCCGTCGCTGTCGCTCCAGCCGGCCTGAGCCAGGGCCGCGCGGGCTCCATCGGGGTCGTAGGCCAGGGGGACCAGCTCCGAGGCGTGGTGCTGGCAGAGGGCCGGCGAGATGGTGCCCACCGAGCGGACCCCGTACAGCTTGTCCCCAGAGCCCAGCAGCTCGGTCATGGCCCGCTCGATGTCGAAGGCTTGGGTCAGGGCCGTGCGCACCGCCGGGTCGCCCAGCAGCGGGTGGGGCCCGGCCATGGCGGGTTCGGGGGCTGGGCCGTCCCCTGCGGCCGTGAGCAGCTCTTGGTAGCGGGCGCCGTCGATGGCGTTCCAGCCGATGTACTCCATGGCCCGCCAGCCACGTCGGTGCAGGTCGATGTCGGGGCGCTCCTGGCGCAGGGCGATGGCGTCCTCGACCTCCAGGCCCGTGACCATGTCCACAGATCCGGCCTTCAGCTCGAGCAGCCGGGTGGCGGCCTCGGGTAGGACCTTGAGGATCACCCGCCTGAGCTTGGGCCTCCATTCCTCCGGGCCGGTGAAGGCGGGGTTGGGCTCGAGGACGACCGTCTGACCCGCCTCGTGGCTGGCCACCCGCCAGGGGCCGTAGACCAGGGGCGCGCGGTTGAAGGCGTGGCCCTTGAGGGTGGCACGATCGGCGTCTCTCAGTGCGTGCTCTGGCAGCAGCTCCAGGCCGAAGGCGTGGGCCAGCATGGTGGCCGGATCGTAGGTGCGCAGGAATACGAACTGCAGGTGGTGGTCGTCGAGCACGCGGGGGTTGGCCTGCGGGTCCATGTGCTCCACGAAGCTGGCGCGGGGCGAGCCTACCGCGGGGTCCGCCGCGAGGCCGTAGGTGAAGGCCACGTCCCGCGCGGTCAGCGCTGCACCGTCGCTCCACTGCAGGCCGTCGCGCAGGGTGACGTCCAGGGTCAGGCCGTCGTCGGAGAAGCTCCAGCTCTCGGCCGCGAAGGGCGCGAAGCTCAGGCCGCAGTCGAATCCCACGTCGGCGATCATGGGGTTGATCAGCCAGGTGATCTCGCCGTCGGCGGAGGTCTGGGGCAGGACCGAGATCAGGCTCTCCACGTCGTCGGCCCAAGCGACCACCAGGGTGTCGCCCGCGGCGCTCGGCGCCTCGACTCCCGAGGGCGGAGAGGGTGAGTCGCAGGCGGCCAGCAGGAGGAGGAAGGGCAGCGTGGGCATGGTGTGGGCCTCGGGCTCTGGCCGCAAGGGTACCACGGGGTGCAGATAGCCTTCGAGGAGGGGGGAACTCAGCCGATGGAGGAGTGCTTTCCGCCCGCAGCCCGCGTGCGGTGCTCTGCCGTGGGAGAGGACGGACCATGCCCATTCGTGTAGTCGAGGCGCAGGAGCAGGCGGACAAGGATGCGATCCTGGAGTTCGTGCGCGAGGTGGCGGCGGGGGACGTGGAACCCGGCGCGGAGGAGGAGGTCGGAGGAAGAACGGCGGGCCATGGCGACCTCGACAGCTGGGCTCACCACTTCATGGCCCTGGACACGGGCGGGATGATCGCCGGTGCCATCCGCGTGAACGGGCTGCACGAGGGGAGCCTGGGGCCCGAGCTGGCAGAACGGGTGGGCCTGGGCGAGCTGCTCACGGCCTTCACGCCGGCCCAGCTGAGCCACTCCTCGAGTCCCGTGGTGGCACCGCACAAGCGCGGGCACACCGTGGCCTCGCGGCTGGTGGCCGCGGTGGTCCAGCGCTTGCTGCGGCAGGGCGTGTTGGTGGATCTGTGTACCTGCGCCATGGACCTGGTGCCCATGTACTACCAGCTGGGCTACCGTCCCTACCTGCCCCCGTTTCGTTCGCCCGGGCTGGGAGTGCGCCAGCCCCTGGCGCTCTGTCCTCGCGACCTGGAGCACCTGCGGGAGGTGGAGAGCCCTGCCGCAGCGCTCCTGCCCCCGGAGCTGGACGACGACGGCGCCACCGCCATGGCCCTGCGACGCATCTTCGCCGAGTTCCGGGATCCGGGCTTCGATCGTGTATCGAGCAGGGCTCTGTGGGCCCGCCTGGCTCGATCCAGCCTGGCCGCGGGGCTGCCCGGGGTGGGCCTGCTGGAGGGCTTCGACGCCGCGGAGCTCGAGGCCATCGCGCCCCATGTGGTGCGTCAGTACTTCATGCCTGGCCAGTTCGTCTACCGCCGCGGGGAGCGGGAGCCGGGCATGGGGGTGGTCCTGAGCGGCAGCCTTGGGGTGGTCCTGGCAGAGGTGGGCAGCCACGTGCTGGCTGTGCTGGGTCCGTCCGAGCCCTTCGGCGAGCTGCAGGCCCTGGGACCTGGAGAGCGCAGCGCCGACGTCGTGGCCCTGGAGCGCAGCGAGGTGCTGCTGCTGCCTCCCAACTTCGTGGACCGGGTGGGGCGGGAGGACCCGGAGCTGGGCTTCCGGCTGGCGCGCCGCTTGCTGCAGGTTCTGGGACAGCGCCTGGTGGCCGCCAACGGGGAGCTGTTGGCCATGGGGCGTTCGAGCGCGCACCCGGCTCGGTCTCGCCGGCCAGGGATCCACGCTGCGACGCCCGACGTCTCCGAGCAGGGCCCCCCTGAGAGCTTCTCGGTCGCAGCGCTGGGGGCCTCCGACGAGGAGATCCTGAGCATGGGCCTGCGGGCCACGGCCATCGGTGCCATCGAGCTGCCGGCGCTGTTGGGTGCGGGGCTGGTGGACGGACAGGCCGTGCTGGATATGGGCGCGGGGCCGGGGTTGTTCGCCAGCGCGCTGGGTCGGCGCCTGCCCGGATGCACCCTGATCGGGCTCGAGGCCGACGAGCGCGCGCGGGCCATGGCCCAGGGCATCGCGGCGCGGCAGGGCTTGGCCGATCGCTGCCGCTTCCTTGGAGCCGATCCCGCGGCCACTCCCTTGCCCGACGACAGCGTGGACTTCTGCTACCTGCGCCTGGTGCTGCAGCACCGGCGGGATCCTGCCGCCGTGCTCGCCGAGGCGCGGCGTGTCACCCGCCCTGGCGGCATCGTCTGTGTGCTTGATGCCGACGACGACAGCGTCATGATCCATCCCCCGGCGGCCGCCTGGGCGCTGCTGCGGGAGCGGCTGGACGAGGTCAAGGCTGCCGAGGGCGGCGACCGCCGCATGGGGCGCAAGCTGCTGCGCCTGCTGCAGGATGCCGGGCTGCAGCAGGTGCATGCCAGCCTGCTGCCGGTCACCCGTGCCGCGCTGGGGGCCGAGGCCTTCGTGGACATCGGCTTCGGCCACTTGCCTCGGGCGCTGCAGCGGGGCGGGCTGTGGGATGACAAGGCCCAAGGGGCTTTCGACGAGCTGCGGCGACACCTGGAGCAACCGGGCACCTTCGCCAGCTACGCGGGCTTCCTGGTCCATGGCCTGGCGCCCTGATCCTGCGGCTTGCGGAGCCGCGGAGCCGTCGCTATCTGACTTGGGCTATGCCCGACACCGCTCAACGCTTCGTCATCCTCGGCCTGTTGACCCTGACCTCCGCCTGCGATCCAGGCTCGGGCGATAGTCGGCCCGTGTGGCTCGAGGACACGGGGCCGCTGCATCCCCCCTGCCAAGACGGCACGAGCTGCGAGGGTGATCTGTGCTGGACCACCCTCTGCGGTGGCAGCTTCGCCATGGGCAATCTTCCCGGTCTGGGCGAGAGCGACGAGCATCCGCAGCACAAGGTCCTGGTGGCCCACTTCGAGATCCTGCAGACCGAGGTCACCGTGGCGCAGTACGCCGGCTGTGTGGACGACGGCGCCTGCGAGCCCTGGCCCGACGCAGAGCAGTTCCCCGAGCGCTGCAGCTGGGACGAAGAGGGCGAGGACGACCACCCCATGAACTGCCTGGACTGGGGGATGGCCGGCGCCTTCTGCGCCTGGGCGGGCGGCTCGCTGCCATCGGAAGCCCAGTGGGAGTACGCCGCTCGCAGCCGTGGCCAGGACGTGGTCTACCCCTGGGGCGACGACGAGCCATCCTGCGATCTGCTGCAGATGCACGAGGAGGACTGCTGCGGCACGGGCACCTCCTGCCCCGTGTGCAGCTTTCCCGCTGGCAGCACCCAGCAAGGTGTCTGCGACATGGCGGGCAACATCTTCGAGTGGACCCAGGATTGGTACCACAACAGCTACCTGGGGGCTCCGAGGGGGGCTGTGCCCTGGGTCGAGCCCGCCTACACGCTGCGTTCAATGCGCGGCGGCGCCATCGGATCGGGCGTGGGCTACCGCGCGCGCAACCGCACCTACCACGACCCCGAGTTCTTCTACTCGGGCATGGGGGCCCGCTGCGTCAGGGCCTGGACGCCGCTGGAGGGCTGACCGCGGCGCAGGCGCCGTCTTGGCAGACCAGATCGCGGGGGCTGCAGCAGACCATGGGACAGATCTGCGCCTCCTCGCACCCCGCCCGGGCGTACCAGGCCTGCACCTGGTCCACATGTACGGTGTCGTCGGCCGAGAAGCCGCCGCAGCCGCTGCAGGAGCAGCCGCAGCGGACGATGGCGCAGTCGGCGTCGAGTTCGCAGGATCTCCAGCCCTGTGCGCTGGCCTCGGCGCGCGCACCGTCGAGGTCGGGCTGTCCGAGGGGGGGCGGGTCAGTGGGCGCCGCGAGCGGCTGTGGCTTGGCACAGGCGACCATGAGCAGCGGGGAGATGACGAGAAACCGGAGGGCTGGAAGTGGGAGCATGAGCTTCGATAATCCACGCTGGGCCAAGGAGCCCTTGCTCCGCACTCGTCTGACCGCCCTGCGTTCGGGCCTCGTGGCTCTTCAGTGGAGGGAAGGGTCTCGGTGACGGCGGTGAGGCTGGCGACTGGGTCGAGAGGGGTGGGCGGATGCTGTCTGGATGACAAGCTCGGCCGAGCCCTCGACGTCTTCCTGGATGCCACTGCAGACGTCGCAGCTGGCGGGCGCTTGGCCCGTGGTTCAGCTCGCGCTGGCCTACTCCATCGACTCGACCCGCTAGAGCCGTACGGACTCTCGCCGCCTACTCTTCGCTGCCCCATCGGCTGCTCTGGTGGTCGGGGGCCGGGCGAAGCTCTCGGGCTCGGCCCTTCCCGCCCGCACCAGGGTACGGATCCAATCCTCGAGCGCCTCGCCGGCCTGCTCGCCGGTCTGCTGTGGCTTGGGGGGACTCCACCGGGATGCCGGCGGCCAGGGCCTGGATCTGCTGGGCTTCGTGGGCCAAGACCCTCTCGGTCACAGGGAGAGCGTACCAGCTGCGGCTATCCCATCCCCATGTGCCGGTTGTCGCGGCTCGACAGGGCCCACTCCCGCAGCTCGGCGTGCTCGGCCCCGCTGGAGACGAAGGGGTCGGCGGCCATGATGGCCTCGGCCTGCTCGCGATCCACGCCGCGAAGGATCACCATGCCGCCCTTGCGCTCGCCGAAGGGTCCGCAGAGCTCGAGCAGGCCCTGATCCTCGAGGGCGGCGAGGTGGGCCACGTGGGCCCGGACCAGATCCTGGGTGAACAGCTCGGGCTGGGCGTGGCTGAGCAGGTAGACCCAGCGGGTGCTGTGGGGGCCTGGTGCTTCTGGGGTGGCGGGGCGGGCGCGCTCGACGGAGGCGTACAGGCCGCCCTCGAGGAACATGGCCAGGTCCAGGGCGGGGTAGCGCTGGCGGGGGGCCTGCTCCATGATCTCCGGTCGGATGCTGGCGGCCACGATCTCCGCGAAGACCACCAGGGCGCCGCCCACCTGCTTGGTGTCGCGCAGCTCGCACTCCAGCCAGGCGCGGCACTCGGCCACCAGGGGCGCAGCGATGGCGGTGGCGGGCTCGAGGGTGAAGCCCGCGTTGGCCAGCCGCTCGGCGCCTTGCCACTGGATGCAGCCGAAGGCCCGCTCCGTGAGGGCTCCGTGCACCAAGCTGACCCCGAAGCTGCCCGTGGCCAGGATGTTGGCCTCGGTGTTGCCTTCGGGCTGACCCGAGAACATGAGCATGGGCGGATCGAAGCTCACCATCTGCACGAAGCTCTTGGGGGCGAGGTTGGGGACGCCGGTGGCGTCGACGCTGGTGACCAGCGTGACCACTCCAGGGATCAGGCTGGGCTGCCAGCTGTGCTTGTCCGGGGAGATGGGGACGCGAGGGGTGGGCATGGGCGCTCCAGGGTGGCTCCAGGATCCCTATCGTGCGCGCGATGGGAGCGAGCGCCATCACACGGCCCGCTGTCTGTCCGGGGGGACGTGCTGGCGTGTCGTCGCGTCGTGGCGGCCAGGGGCTGGCTTATTCGGTCGCCTCTGCGGGCTCTTCGGCGGGCGGCGCAGGGGGAGGGGCCTGCTCCAGCGCGGCGAGGCGGCCCTCGAGCTCGGCGATCCGCTTCTGGGCGGACCGGTCGGCCTCGGCGCTGCGCTGCATCAAGCCGGCGGTGGCGACGCCCGCGGTGCGCGCCTCGATCAGCGCGTAGGAACCGAGCATGAGGGCGAGGATGCCCGTGGCGAGGCCCACTGCGGCGAACGTGGGGAGGTTCTCTTGGGAGATCATGGAGGAATCACCAGGTTGAGAGGTAGGTCGAGCATAGGCAGAGCACCTTGCCCAGTCAACCGCTCGCTCGAGCCCGCCTGGCGGCGCCATGGGGCGAACTACCGTGCTTTCCTGGAAGTTGGTACGCCTTGACCAGGTGAACCAACGCCGAAGAGCGAACGTCGAGGGTGGCGGTGTTCGGCGACGAGGATCGGGTTGAACGTTCCATTCTCGCGACAGGATCGGCATGAGGGTTCCACTCGTGGGGGATTGGAGCAGGGGGACTTCTGAAAAGTGACGTTTCACTGTAGGCGCACGTCGCCGATTGGCGCGCGGTGGGCGGATGTGGAACCTTCACCCGGACCCTGTCGCGGATGTGGAACCTTCGGGGGCGTCCTTGTTGCTCGGCCCACCGCCGCCATGGCGCTATGAAGGCGGCCACCATGCACCCCCTCCTCGCAGAGCTCCGCGCTGTCGCCCGCCTGGCCGCCCCCTTGGTGGTGGGGCAGGTGGCGCTGATGACCCTGAACGTGGTGGACCTGGCCATGGCCGGGCGGCTGGGGGCGGAGCCCATGGCGGCGCTGGCGGTGGCCACGACGCTGTTCTACTCGGTGATCGTGGTGGCCCAGGGGCTGGTGATGGGGCTCGATCCATTCGTGGCCCAGGCCTACGGCGCCGGGGAGCACCGCCGCTGCGGGCTGTGGCTGCTGCGGGGCATCGCGGTGGCGGTGGTGGCCACGCTGCCGGTGGTGCTGATGCTGGCCTTCGCGGGCGGGCCCCTGCTGCGGCTGCTGCACCAGCCCGCCGAGCTGATCCCCACCGCCGAGATCTACCTGCGGGCCCTGTGCCCGGGCATCCTGTTCCGGCTGCTCTACGTGGCCTGCCGCCAGGTGCTGCAGGCCCAGGGCCGGGTGGCGCTGCCGGTCACGGTGGCCCTGGTGGCCAACGGCGTGAACGCCCTGGCGGACTACGCGCTGATCCACGGCGTGTGGGGCGTCCCGGCCATGGGGGTGGTGGGCGTGGGTCTGGCCACCTCGGTCTGCGATGCCTTCATGGGCCTGAGCCTGCTGGGGGCGGTGCTGGCGGGCCCTCTGCTGCGGGGCCACGGGCGCTGGCGGCTGGCCGAGGTGCTCGAGCTTGGGGCCCTGCGGCGCTTCTTCCGGGTCAGCCTGCCCTTGGCCTTCCAGACTGGGCTCGAGGGCTGGGGCTTTGTGTTCACGGGGCTGATGGCGGGCTGGCTGGGGGCCACGGTGGTGGCGGGCCACCAGGTGGCCATGAACCTGGCGGCGGTGGTCTACATGGTGCCCCTGGGGCTCTCCAGCGCCGTGGTAGTGCGGGTGGGCCACGCCGTGGGGCGCAGCGATCGGCCCGGTCTGCGGCGGGCGGTGGCCGTGGGCCTTGGGGTGGGAGCGGGCATCGCCCTGCTCACGGCCAGCCTGTTCGCGTTTCTTCCGGGGCCCCTGGCGGGCGTCTACACCACCGACGCAGCCGTCCTCGCTCTGGCGGTCTCTTTGCTGCCCCTGGCCGCAGCGTTCCAGCTCTTCGATGCACTGCAGGTGGTGGGCCTGGGAGTGCTCCGGGGGCTGGGAGACACGCGCTTTCCTGCCCTGGCCAGCCTGCTGGGCTTCTGGGTGCTGGGCCTGCCCATCGGCGCTTGGCTGGCGTTCGGGAGTGGCATGGGGGCCCGGGGCATCTGGATCGGCCTCGTCATCGGCCTGACCATCATGTGCTCGGTGGTGTTGCTGCGGATACGGTGGAAGCTCGCCCGGCCGCTGGAGCGGGTGGAAGACGACACCTGACCCGGGAACGCCTATGCCCATCATCGACGCCGGCCTGGTCGGCGAGCTGAACCTGGACGGCAGCCCCAACTCCCTGCAGCGCGTGGAGCTGGCCATCCATCAGCGCTTCGGGAGCCACGCTGAGCTGCTCGCCTCGCCCGAGGACATCGCCAGCCTGCTGGCCTACCTGATCCCGATCTTCGAGCGCTTCGCGGGCTGTCGGACCGTCCTAGGCGAGCCCGGAGTCCTGCTCGGCCGCCAGGGACAGCGCATCGATCTCCAAGGGCTGCTGGGCGAGGTCTTCGAGCGCGGCAACGGACAGGTGCTGTTCATGGCCTGCTACCAGCACCTCGCCTGCCTCCCTCAGGGATGACGGGGCATGGCCCGCTCGGTCCGAGCAGGCGGCTAGCCCAGCGGAAAGAGCGGGTAGCGCCACAGCCCCAGGGCCGCCGAGCACACCAGCCCCGCCATCAGCAGCGCGATGCCCGCGACCCGCACCCCCAGGGGGAACTCCCGCCGCTGGGGACCCAGGGACCACAGCACTCGGGGGTCCACCATGGCGCCCAGGCTTAGCAGGACCATGGCAGGGCAGCCCAGGATGGCGATGAGGTAGACCTCGCCGCGTGCCGCGGACATCCACTCGTTGATGCCCATGCCCACCACTCCCAGGGTCAGCACGAGCAACGCCACCACACGGGGGGGGAGGGGAGGGCCTTGGCCGAAGACGGACATGCGGTGGTTCTATGCTCCTGGAGCCAGGATCGCCTCCAGCAGCTCTTCCCAGTGCGTGAAGATCACGAAGTGGCTGCCCCCGTCGAGCCAGCGGGTGCGGCACCCGGGGATGGCGGCGGCCATGGCCTGGGCCATGGGCAGGGGGGTGCCGAGGTCCTCCCGCGCGTGCCAGAGGTGTACGGGCACCCGGATGTCCTCGAGGCGGAAGCCCCAGTCCCCAACCAGCGCTGTGATGTCGTGGGCGAAGCCCCGCACGCCCCGTTCGCAGGAGGCGGCGTAGCTGGCTTTCATCATGCCGCCGAAGGTCGGATCGGCCAGCATGGCCTTGTCACTGGGGCAGCTGTGGGTGGAGTAGCGGCGGGCGAAGGCCTCGGTGTCTCGGCTGGGGTTTCGCAGGGTGGCCATGAGCGCGCGGTTGGCCCAGGGGGCGTGGCGGCCCAGGATGACCCCGAGCTTGCGCTCCCAGGGTAGATCGTCCATGGCGCCTGGGGCGTCCACGGGGCCGAAGCTCGAGACCATGGCCGCCACCTGCACCCGCTCGGGCAGGGCGTAGGCGCAGGCGGCGACGTAGGGCGCGCCCCCCGAGGCGCCCACCACGGCGAAGCGCTCCGCTCCGATCTGGTCGGCCAGCTGTGAGAGATCCTCGGGCCAGTCCAGCACGCGGCGGCCGGGCTGGAAGTCGGAGCGCCCGTAGCCCGGGCGGCTCGCGGCGATCAGGTGGACGCCGTGTCGGGCCGCGACGGCGCCGCTGGGATGCAGCAGCCGCGTGGCCGGTGAGCCGTGCAGGTAGAACACCGGGCGCCCGTCGGGGTCCCCGTAGGAGGCCCAGGCCAGCTGGCGGCCGTCCCGCAGGCGTAGCTCGGAGAGGATGGGATGATCGGGATCGCGCATGAGCCAAGCTGCTCCGTGGCTGCGGCGGCTGCCAGCGCGTTGCCCCCCATTGCGTTGGATCTGCACGCCCCGTCAGCCGACGCCCCAGACCGCGCGGATGGCCTCGGCCACGCCTCCTCCGCTCCAGCACTGGGCCTCGAGCTGGTCGCTGGCCGCCGCGGCTACCTCAGCCTCGGCCCCGCCCATGACGAAGCTCCTGCCCGCCACGCGCAGCATGGGGATGTCGTTGATCCAGTCGCCCACGGCTACGGTCTGCGCCAAGCTGACCCCGGCCTGCTCGGCCAGATCCCTCAGCGCGAGGCCCTTGTCGACACCGGCAGCGTGGACCAGCATCCCTCGGCGAGGTGGCCCTGCGTCGTGCTGCTCTGCGCCTGGGGCCTTGTGCACGGCGAAGCTGTCCACGCGATAGCGAACGTCGGCGCGCAGCCTGTCGGCGACGGCCTCGACCTCGGCGGCAGTCCCCACGGCCACCAGGGCCGAGATGCCGTGGTCGTCGGACCAGGCGGGCAGGGTGAGGGCCGAGTCCACCTGCTCCATCACGGGGGTCCAGTTGCGCACGTAGCGGGCCAGAGGCGCGCCCACGGCGTCGTAGGTGATGTGGTCCGAGGCCATCACGAACAGGGCCAAGCCCCGGCCTGTCAGCTGGTCTCGCAGGTCGGTGGCGCTCCCGCCGGTCATGCGCCGATGGGCCACGACCGCATGCGTGAGGGGATCGATCAGCTCGGCACCGTCGGAGCAGACCACGGTGCCGCGGATGTCCAGACGAGCCGCGAGCTCACGCACGCCGCTGTACAGGCGGCCGGTGACGATGCTGACCTGCACCCCGATGGCCTGCACGGCGGCTACGGCGGCCAGGTCGTCGGGATGCACGCTGCCGTCGCGGCGGATCAGGGTGCCGTCCAGGTCCAGGGCGAGGATTCGGGGTGTGGGCATGGAGCCTCCGAGCCCCGTCTATTGTTCTGGCACGGTGGCCAGCCAGGCGGCCTCGAGGCTGGCGGGGTCCATACCCAGTTCATCCACGAAGGCCTGCTCGAGATCACCAGCCAGGTACAGAGCCTGCACCGTCTCCACTCCCCAGCCCGTCAGCAGGAAGTCCACGAAGTGGCCGGCCACCGGGTAGGTGATGGTGTCGCTGGTGCCCCAGAAGTCGTCCACCAGATCTTCGAGCGAGGGCAGGCTGCCGTCGTCCCGGTAGCGGACCATCCAGTCCGACAGGGGTTCGCCCCACCACTCGCCGTCCACCATCACCGCCAGGCCCTCGCCCATCAAGGTGTAGTTGGTCGCGCCCCAGCGGTGCCAGGCCAGCACATGCACGTCCTCGTGGGCGCCCACGGCATGCACCTCGGCGCTGTAGACCATGTGCACCTCGAGGTTGGTGGTGTTGGCCTGCGCGTTGCCGCTGTTGCCGGTGATCTCCCCCTTGGTGGCGTTGTCCGGGTAGAGGTAGGCGTGGATGGGCTCGTCCAGGGCGTCCAGCTCCAACACGTCGAGGATGGCGCGGTAGCGGGTGTCCTGCCAGTCGGCCAGCCAGCCCATGTCGTCCGCTGCCTCGCCCTCCGGCACGTAGTGGAACACATGGTGGTCGCCGGTGGTGCTGTGCAGGCTGTCCACCCAGGCCTCCCAGGTGGCCCGCTGATCGTCGTCCCAGGGCTGGTGGAAGCCCCAGACCTCGCCGTCCCGGCACAGGGCTCCCTGCTGCTGGGGGGTGCCGCGGCCCCGCACGGTGGCGTAGTCCTGGTTGCCGGTGGGGATGGTGAAGGTCGAGTAGCTGCCCCCGAAGCTGTTGCCGGCGTACAGGGTGATCCAGCGATCCGGGGCCCAGGGGTTGGGGTGGATCAGCGCGATGCCGTGGCCGGGCTCGGCGTAGCGGTAGCCTCCGAAGACGAACTCGCCGTCGCCGAACCACACCGGCAGGGTGCCGTTGAGCTCGGTGAGCAGGGGGTTGCTTTCGGGGGAGCCCATGATCATGAGGTTGAGCTGGCGGTCCGCCTCGCTCAGCTCGTCGTAGGCTCGCAGCTCCAGCCCGGGGAGGTAGGAGGCGTAGTAGCCCTGAACGGTGGCTGCGTAGTCGGCCTCGCGCGGGTCGGAGCCGTGCACCAGCAGGGTGGGGGAGCCGTCGTAGAAGTCCCCGAAGCCCTGGCTGGCGGGCACATCGCAGGCGGTCACCACGCCGTAGTCGTCGGGGATGGTGGTGTCGGGGCCGCCGGTGTCGTCGGGGTCGGCGCTGTCGGCTGTGGGTCCGCAGCCGGCGGACAGGAGCAGGGCGAGGGTGGCGGTGGACACTGGGCTCATGGCATCCCTCCAGAGCGGCCGGAGGGCGATGCTACCACGGAGGTTGGGGTATGATGGGATCATGCTCTTGGCTTTCCTCGCCATGCTCGCCCTCGGAGTCATCGTCTACGTCGTGCAGAGGGCGGTCCGTGAGCGCCCCGCCGAGCCGCCGCCCCCTCCCCCCCTCGACGCGCAGATCGAGCGCGTCCTGGCCTTGGGGGCGCCCCCGAGCCAGCGCTTCCAGATCGACAACCAGCGCTCGCCCTACTTGGCAGGCTTCTTGGGCCCCGGCACTCCGGACTTCGGCCCGGCTCCGCCTTCGGTGAGCTTCGAGCCTGACCAGAACGTGGTCCAGGTGGACGACCCGGGCCCGCCGCCCCTCGATCTGCCGATGCAGGACGACTAGGCCGCCTGTCGACCCGCGTGGAGAGGCTTCTGCCAGTTCTGTGAGCACGTCCGAGCTCTCTGTCCCTGTGGGGGCCCCCTGGGATTCCGCTCACCGCTGCCCCTGGGCGCCTTGTCCCGATTATGCTGGGGAGCCCGGAGGATGGGTCCGTGCAGATCGCCCACAGCCACTGCCTCTCGGACGACGATGCCCGGCAGCGCGTCGTCGCCCTGACGGACTACTGGTCCACCCGCTACGCCATGACCGGCGCGTGGAAGGGCGAGCGCTACCAGATCAGCGGCAAGACCAAGGGAATCCGCTTCGACGCGGTGTTCTCCCTGGCTCCTGGCAGGGTGGAGGTCGCGGTGGAGGTGCCCTTCTTCGCCCGCAAGATCGGGCGGGACTACGTGGAGCGCAAGCTGCGGGACTACCTGGATCCTGCGCGCTCCCTCGCGGACCTCCAGGCCCGGTTGCTGGCGCCATGACCCTGCGGAAGCTCATGGCTCGCGCGCTGCTGGTGCTCGGTGGCCTGGTGGGTGGCCTGCTGGCCGTGGAGGTCGGCGTGCGCATGGGCGGCCTCGACCCGCTGGTCAGCCAGCGGGGGCTGCTGGGGGCGGAGACCCGCCGCGGTGACTGCGTCCAGCCCGCTCCCTACATGGGCTACGAGCTCGTCCCGGGCGGCTGCGGCGCCAACTCCCTGGGCTTCCAGGATCGGGAGCCCCCCGCCAGCAAGCCCCCGGACAGCAAGCGGGTGCTGGTGTTGGGCGACTCCATCACCGAGCAGCGGGCCTATGTGGAGATCCTCGAGCTGATGCTGGGCGAGCGGCTGGAGGCCCAGGTGGACGTCTGGAACATGGGGGTCACGGGCTACTCGGTGCTGAACGAGCTCGAGATGCTGCGTCACCGGGCCCTGGACCTCGAGCCGGATCTGGTGGTGCTGCAGCTGTGCCTCAACGACTTCGGCGTCACCCCGGTGCTGTTCGAGTTCCAGGGCGACCTGTACTGGCTGCGGGCAGCCACCGGGGGCATGGACAGGCTGGGGCTGTGGCTCTTCGAGCGATCTGCCTTGGCTCGGCTGATCAAGCTGCACAGCGCCAGCAAGCACATGCAGGGCCTCGGGGACCCGGCTCACGAAGCGCGGGTGTCGGCGGCGCTGGTGGAGATGCAGCGGCTGTGCCAGCAGCGGGGCGTGCCCTTCGAGGTGGTGCTGTTCCCCACGCTGTCGCCCCGGGACGGCTGGGCTGCGAGCGAGGAGGAGACCTACGTGCGCTTTGTGGAGCTGGCCGCCACCCACGGGATCCCCTTCACCGATCTCACCCCGCGCATGCTGGGCGGCCCGGTGGACGATCTGCTGCGCTACCGGGGTGACCCGGTCTTCGCCGAGCTGGACTCCGCCCTGGACCGCTGGGGACTGGACCCTTCCGTGGCCGATCTGCTGCAGGGCATGGATGCGCGCATGCTGGGTCTGGGCAAGAACATCCAGCCTCACATGTACCAGGACACCACTCACCCCAACTTCCTGGGCCACTACCTGGCGGCCGAGGCTCTGGTGGAGAAGCTGGCGCTGCAGCTGGAGCCGTGATCTTCTAGATCCCGTGGCCCTCGAACAGGTAGGCGGCTCCGGCATCCGCGCCGGTGGCATCGTTGCCCCAGGCGCCCACCAGGATGTCGTCACGGCCGTCGGCGTTGGTGTCGCCTGCACCGGCCACGGCGGCGCCAGCCCAGTCGTAGTAGGTCTGCCCCTCGAGCATGGCGTCGGCGGTGGAGGCGTCGTAGCTGCCCATGGAGAAGCCCAGCACCAGGTAGGCTGCGCCCAGCCCGCCGTAGTAGCGGTCGGCGCCTACCAGGACATCGGCCTGGCCGTCGCTGTTGATGTCGCCCGCCCCGGCCACGGAGATGCCCAGGCGCCCGCTCGCCGAGTCGCCCATGACGATGGTCTCGGCGTCGCCCAGGGACTTGGAGCCCGCCAGGGGACCCCAGAGGATGTAGGCTGCGCCGCCGCCGCTGGTGCTGTCGTCGGCCCCATAGGCGCCCACGACGACGTCGTCGTAGCCGTCACCGTTGACGTCACCGGCCCCCGCCACGGAGTAGCCGGCGTAGTCGCCCGCCACCACGCCTGTGAGCACAGCGTCGGCGGCGCTCATGGAGATGCTGCCCGAGGGGGTGCCCAGGAAGATGGCGGCCATTCCGGCATCGGTGCCGGTGTTGTCGTTGCTTGGAGCGCCGATGATCAGGTCAGCCAGGGCGTCGCCGTTGGTGTCGCCAGCGCTGGAGACCGACCAGCCCGCGGTGTCGCCCGCCACAGCGCCATGGAAGCTGGCCACCGCGCTGGCGGTGGTGACCTGGCCCGCGAGCGGCCCTGTGAAGAGGTAGGCCGAGCCAGCGTTGCTCCCCCCGGTGTCGCTGGCGTAGGCGCCCACCACCACGTCGGGGATTCCATCGGCGTTCACGTCGCCCGCGCCCGCCACCGAGTAGCCCAGGCCGTCGTTGTCGGCGGCGCCCAGGATCGTGGCGGGTGCGCTGGAGACGCTGCTGGAGCCGACCGGCCCCTCGAAGATGTAGGCCGCGCCGGCCCCTGTGCCGGAGGTGTCGTCGCCGTAGGAGCCGATCACGAACTCGGCGTTGCCGTCGCTGTTCCAGTCGCCCAGCCCAGCCAGCGCAGTGCCCGCCAGGTCGCTGGCGGCCAGGCCAGAGATCACCGCATCGGCGGCGCTGAGGCTGGAGGTGCCGCTCATGGGGCCCAGGATCAGGTAGGCGTCGCCGGCGTTCGACCCGCCCGTGTCGGCGCGGGGTGAGCCCACCAGCACGTCGTCGTAGCCATCGCCGTTGACGTCGCCCGCACCCGCCACCGCCGCGCCGGCGTAGTCGCCCGCGGCGGTGCCCTGGAACAGGCCCCCGGCGTCGCCCAGGGCCACCGTGCCCTCGATGCCGCAGCCGTTGTTGCTGCCGTCGCAGTCGTTGTCCAAGCCGTCGTCGCAGATCTCGGACATGTGAGGGCCCACCGAGGTGGACTGGTCGTCGCAGTCTTGTCCGCCGTAGTCTTCGTGGCTGTAGCCGTCGCCGTCCTGGTCGTAGTCGTCTTCGCCGCCGCAGTCGCTGTCCGCGCCGTCATACCAGAAGTCTTCGGCGCCAGGGTTCACCGTGGCGTCGCCGTCGTCGCAGTCGCTGGCGTCGCCGACGTAGCCAGTGGGCGCGCTGCAGGAGAAGACGGACTTGCCGTCGGGATCGCCGTAGCCGTCCAGATCGACGTCGGGGTACCACTCCGAGCCGTCGTCGGCGTTGTTGTCGATGTAGCCGTCACAGTCATCGTCCTTGCCGTTGCAGATCTCTTCTTGGCCCGGGTTGACCTCGGGGTCTGCGTCGTCGCAGTCGCCTGCCGAGCGCGGCCAGCCATCGGCGTCCAGATCCTCGCAGTCGTTGGTGCCCGAGTCGCAGCCGCAGTTGGCCAGGCCGGTGTCGGGCACGCACTCGCCGCCGCGGGAGTGGGTGCCGTCGCCGCACGCGTAGCCATCGGAGCCGTTACCGTCGTCACCGCAGGCGGTGAGGGAGAGGAGCACGAGGCACTGGGCCAGGAAGTGGGGGCGGGTCATGGGAGTCTCCAGCCGGGGTCGGTCCGGCATTCTACCAGATCGAGCCAGCCTGTTGTTTTGGCGGGTTATTGGGCCGCCTCCCTCGGAGTGACCCCCGCTCTCCCGATGCGCTGGAGCTGTCTATGAGAATGCCTGTTTTCCCCACCTGGCTCGCCGGCCTGCTGGCCGCGCTGCTGCTGGCCGTCGCCGCGGGGCCCGCGCTGGCGCAGGAACCGGTCGCCCCCGCCGATGACGACGCCCTGCGCGCGCTGGTCGAGGACGCCGGTGACAAGGACGCCAACGACGGCGCCGACGTGGTCACGGTCTTGAAGCGCACGGACGTGACCGTCGAGGAGTCGGGGCTGTCCCACATCCGCAACCACGAGGTCATCAAGTGCCTCTCGGAGCAGGGCGCCGCACAGCTGGCTCGCCTGCGCCTGGACTTCGATCCTGCCTCCAACGTGGTGGTGGTGGAGTCTCTGCGTGTGATCAGGGCTGACGGCACCATCGAGGAGCTGGACACGGCTGGGGTGGATCTGCCTCAGCCTCAGTGGGCCATCTACTGGGGTGCCCAGATGAAGCTGCTGCCCCTGCCACGCCTGGCCCCGGGCGACGCGGTGGAGGTGCGCTCGTACATGAAGGGCTTCCTGATCGCCTACCTGAACGACCAGGACAGCCCCTGGGGTCCCGTGGGCGGCGGCGAAGAGCAGCCCGCGCCGGCGCCTGCTCCCGAGCCCGTCCCCGCACCGGCGCCGCCCCCGGGCGTGCCGCAGCAGCTCATCGACATGGCCCAGCAGGCCGCCCAGCCTGCAGCCCCGCTCGCCGAGGAGGACGATGAGTCCCGCTACATCCCGCCAATGCGGGGCCACTTCTATGACGTGGTCTATTTCCACGATCACCACCCGGTGAAGCAGCGGCACTACACGGTGCGCACCCCCAAGGACAAGCCGCTGCAGTACGAGGTGCACAACGGTGAGGTCCAGGCCTACGTCACCTTCGACCAGCAGCACCACATCTACAGCTTCTGGCGCACCGACGTGCCCGCCTACCACGAGGAAGGCCGCTACGCCGAGGAGTACCCCGACACCGAGCCCAAGGTCGTCATGGCCACCGTGCCCGACTGGGGTCAGAAGTCCCGCTGGTTCGCCCAGGTCAACGAGCCCCAGTTCGAGGCCACCCCAGCCATCCAGGCCATGGTGGACACCATCACGGCGGGCCTGGAGACCGACGACGAGAAGATCCGCGCCATCAACCACTGGGCCGCCAACGAGATCCGCTACTCGGGCATCTCCATGGGCAAGGGCGAGGGCTACACCCTGCACAGCGGCGAGATGATCTTCCGCGACCGCTCGGGCGTGTGCAAGGACAAGGCCGGCATGGCCATCGTGATGCTGCGGGCCGCTGGCTACACGGTCTACCCTGCCATGACCATGGCCGGTGCCCGGGTGGAGCGGGTGCCCGCCGACCAGTTCAACCACTGCGTGGTGGCGCTGCAGGGCAACGGCGGCGACTGGCAGATGCTCGATCCCACCTGGGTCACCTTCTCCCCTGAGAACTGGTCCAGCGCCGAGGGTGAGCAGCACTACGTCATCGGCACCCCCCAGGGCGAAGAGCTGATGATCACCCAGGCCTTCCCACCCGAGGACAACAAGCTGGTGGTCCGGGCCGTCACCGCCATCGACGCCCAGGGCGTCCTGAGCGGCAGCGTCACCTTCAGCGGCCTGGGCTACGCCGACCAGCGCCTGCGCCGCGAGATGGTGCACTACAGTGCGGGCCGGGATCGTCAGGCCTGGTTCGAGCAGGTGCTCAGCGAGCTGGGCCCCACGGTGAGTGTCGATCCAGTGCAGGTCAGCTACGCCGCCATCCAGGATGTGGAGACCCCCATCTCCTACACCGCCCACTTCCGCGTGCCCGGCTACGCCCTGGTCACCGACGACGGCATGGTCTTCGCGCAGCCCACGGCCGCCCACCTGCTGACCACCAGTCGGCTGGCCCCCTACCTGGGTCTGGGCGGTGGCGGCGAGCGCAGCCAGGGGCTGCTGATCTGGGCGCCCCGCATGCGCGACGTGCGCGAGACCCTCACCCTGCCCGCCGGCTTCACGCTGGCCCATCAGCCTGAGGACGTCACTATCGACCACGGGATCGCCTCCCTTGTCACCTCCACCCAGCTGCGCGGCCGCAAGCTCGAGTACAGCCAGCAGCTGCAGATCAAGCGCCGCTTCATCCCCGCCGACCAATACGGCGACTTCTCCGAGGTGGTGGACACCGCCCTGGGCCTGCCCGACGAAGCCATCGTGCTGGAGAGGAGGTAGCCATGCGTCGCACCATCCTGATCACCGTCGCCCTGTTGGCCCTGTCGGCCCCGTCCGTCGCCGCTGTGCCCCCCGACGTGGAGCGCGCCAGCGGTCCCGATACCTGGCCCGGCGATGACGGCCTGTGGGTGCGTCGCCACCTCACCGTCACCCTGGACGCCAGCGGTCGCATCGCCACCGAGGTGGAGCAGGCCATCAAGCCCTTCACCGACCACCCCATGCGCGAGGACATGCTCGATCCCCGCATCGACTGGAACGACACCCGTCGCGCCATGGAGGTGCTCGAGGCGGTCACCTGGATGGTGGATGGCACCGAGGTCCAGGCCCTGCCCAACAGCTTCGTGCCCAACACCGCGGGCGCCCTGGAGTGGGCGGTGCCCTACGCGGCCATGCGCCAGCTCACCGTGGCCCATGTGGGTGTAGAGCACGGCTCCACCAGCCTGCTGCGCTACCGCACGGTGGACCGCGGTGCATTGGGCATGCCCATGTGGGGCCAGGTCGCCTTGGCCGACTTCCTGCCCATCCAGAGTCAGCGGGTGATCCTCGAGGTCCCCACGGGCACCCCCCTGCACTGGGGTGTGCTGCACGGCGCGGCCCAGCCCGAGCAGAGCGCGGTGGGCGAGTCCACCCGCCTGGTTTTCCAGGACCTGGCCGTGGCCGGCCTGGTGCTCAGCGAGAACCACGGCGCCGTGGGCGTGCCCACGCTGGTCTGGTCTTCCTCTCCCAGCTGGAAGCATGTCCGGAGCTTCCTCGAGGCTCAGGTCGAGCCCTCGGCCATGGCTGATGGCTATGTGCTGGCCAAGCTCGCCGATGTGCTCGATGGAAGTCTCACCGACGCCGAGCGCATCGCCCGCATCCACAGCTTCGTGGTCGATGGCGTGCGCACCATCGAGTGGCCGCCTCTGGACTTCGGCTATGCCACCCGCTCCGCCCCCGAGGTGCTGAACTCGAGCGTGGGCCACCCCTTGGACAAGGCCGTGCTGCTGGTGGCCATGCTGCGAGCCGCGGGCTTCGAGGCCCAGGTGGCCTTCGCCTCGCCCCACCGGGCCTGGCTGCCCGAGGTGCCCAGCCCGGTGCCCTTCGAGCAGATCTGGGTGCGCGTCGATGCCGGCCACTTCCCGCTGTGGCTCGACCCCTCCGCGTCCCAGCAGGACCACAACGGCCTGCACCTGGCCGGTCACCCCGTGCTGGTGCTGGACGGCAAGAGCGAGCAGCCCACCGTGCTGCGGGAGCTCGATGTCAAGCACAACCATGCCCAGCTGCGGGCCCAGGTCGAGCTGAGCGCCGGTGATGGCGGGCTGCAGGCCAGCGGTCGGGCCGACCTGGACTTGGCGGGGCTGTACTGCCCCATCGTGGGCTTCGACCGCAGCGCCGACCAAGCCAGCGGCGTGGCGGGCGGCGTGGCCGGGACCTTCGGCGGCGGCGAGCACAACACCGTCGTGGCCCAGCAGAGCCCGGGCTTCCTGGCCCTGGGCGCCGACTTCGAGGGTGGCGCCTTCGCCGTGCCCGCCAGCGGTCTGGTGCGGCTCGAGCTGCCCAAGGTCCCCGGCGCCGTCAGCGGCGCCGCTCTGCAGAGTTATCGCTCCGCCCGCACCCTGCCTGTGGAGCTGCAAGGCCCAGCCCGCGAGCTGGTGGTCCTGGAGCTCACCCTGCCCGGTGGCTGGGAGGCCAGCTACCTGCCCGCGCCGGTCCAGCTGGACAACGCCGCGGGCCGCTTCGTGCGCACCGTGGCCGACGACGGCGAGGGCGGCTTGATCCTGAGCGCCGAGCTGGAGCTCACGCAGTCCGTGGTGGCCCCCGAGCACTGGTCCGCCCTGCGGGCGCTGCTCATCGAGGCGGATGCCCCGGCTGGCCGCACCGTGCTGTTGCGCGAGACCGAAGGGAGCGAGTGATGCGCACTGACCGCCGGCAGCTCGACCAGCTGCGTCCGCTCGAGTGCCAGCTGGACGTCAACGTCCACGCGGAAGGCAGCTGCATCCTGGCCATGGGCAACACCCGGGTACACTGCACCGCGTCGGTCACCACCGACCTGCCCCGCTGGCGTCGCGAGTCGGGCTTGGGCTGGGTGACCGCCGAGTACCGAATGCTGCCCCGGGCCACCCAGACCCGCAGCCAGCGTGAAGGTCGCTCGGACATGAAGGGCCGCACCGCCGAGATTCAGCGGCTCATCGCCCGTTCCTTGCGCTCCGTGGTCGACATGCGCGCCCTGGGCCGCCGGCAGATCACGGTGGACTGCGACGTGCTGCAGGCCGATGGTGGCACCCGCACGGCGTCCATCAACGCCGCCTACATCGCCTTGGTGCGAGCCCTGCAGGCCCTGGTGGAGGCCGGTCAGCTCGAGCGTCTGCCGCTGACGGGCGGCGTGGCGGCCATCTCGGTGGGCCTGGTGGACGGCCAGCCCATGCTGGATCTGGCCTACGACGAAGACGCCCGGGCGGATGTGGACCTCAACGTCGTGATGACCCACGCCGGCGGCTTCGTGGAGGTCCAGGGCACCGCTGAGGGCGCGCCCTTCTCCCGGGAGCAGCTCGACGCCTTGGTGGACCTGGCGTCCGTCGGCATCGCGGACATCGCCCGCGCCCAGCAGTCTGCCCTGGGGCGATAGGTCGATGCGCTGGCCTGGCCTCGGGCGTCCCAAGCGGCTCAACGCCACTCGCCGCGCGCTGATGTGGTGGTTCGGGCCTCCCCAGACGGCCCACCAGAACGCCACCGTCTCCCTCGACGCCGGCCAGGCGCTGGCCTACCTCGACGGCCTGAACGGGGGCGGGGACACCAAGGTCACCCTCAACCACCTGTTGGCGGCGACCATCGCGCGCACGCTGACCGAGCACCCGATCGCCAACGCCAGGATCATCGGGTGGAAGGTCTTTCAGCCCGATCATGTGGGCGTGGCCATGCCCGTCAGCCTCACCGGCCACGCCGGCGAGCGCCGGGGTGAGCTGTCCATGGCCGTGGTCCCCGAGGTGGAGACCCTGAGCCTGCGCCAGCTGGCCCAGCGGGCCACCCGGGTGGTCAGCGGGGAGCGCAGCGGCAAGGGCCAGGTTCCTCTGGTCGACGTCATCTTCTTCTTGGCCGAGCGGGTGCCAATGAGGCTGGTGCGCGGCATCTTCGACGGGGTCTCCGGGGCGCTGCAGCACACCGTGCCCGCGTCCATCTTCTGGAGCCAGGCACCGGCCACCACCGCCCTGTCCAACCCCGGCCCTGCCATCGGCTCGGTGCCCGGGGGGCTGGCGCGGGGGCTGGCTCTGTCCCTGCCCGCCCGGGGCCTGAGCATGTCCACCATCTGGGGCGTGGCCATGGTGCAGGACGAGGTGCGGGCCGTGGACGGCGAGATCGTGGTGCGCCCCTGCCTGCCCCTGATGCTGGCCTTCGACCACCGCACCGTCGACGGCATCCTGGCTGGGCGCCTGATGGCCCGGGTGGGGGAGATCCTGCTGGACCCCGCCGCGGTCTTCGGCGTCGACGGTGAGGAGATCCCCAGGTGATCGGGCTGGCGCTGGTCTGGGGGGCGCTCGCGGCGGATGCCGTGCCCGCTCCCGTTCCCGAGCCTCCCGCCACCGCCGACCCCCAGGCTGTCGAGGACGCTCGCGTGCGTGGGCTGGTCCTCCAGCTCAACCGAGCCCGCATGGTCTACCTCGAGGAGGGCCTGGCCATCGTCGACCAGGCCCAGCGGCACTGCACGTCGGCGTGGGCGGAGGAGCTGCTGCAGGTGCGGGGCGCCTGGGATGTGCAGAGTGAGCAGCTGCTGCTCGAGCTGCAGCGCCCTGGCGGTGAGTGGGCCCCACGAGCCCGCGAGGCGGTGCTCAGTGCAGCCATGGCCGAGATCGAAGCCGAGCTGGACGCGGCCGAGGCCGCCTACGTCGAGCGGGTGCGGCTGATGCACCAGCTCATGACCCGCTGCCCCGAGCACGACAAGGCTCTGCAGGGCATCTACGCCCTTGGCAAGCACAGCTTCATCGTCGGCTAGCGCGTGAGGCTCCTCCCCGCGGTGCGCCGCGTCCCGTGGGGCCCTGGGCGGGTCATGCTGTGGCAGGGAGAGACCGGGCGTGGGGTGGAGCTGAGCGAGCTGCAGCTCGAGGATCTGCCCGCGGGCCTGCAGCTGCGCCTGTGGCGCGAGGGCCTGCTGGCCGATGAGCCCCCTCACTGCGGGCGGCTGATCCCTTGCCGCTCGCCACGGGTGCTGCTGCTGCCCGCCCGTCCGGCCCTGTGGGTGCCCCGGCCCCTGGAGCGCACGGCGGGGGGCTTCCCCTACCAGGCGCTGGCCCTCGAGCCGGAGGAGCTGGCCCTGTGGTGCGCCTTCAACGACAGCCGCACCTTGGAGGCGGTGGCCCGGCTCGTGGGTGTCAGCACCGATCGTGCCCTGGCCTTCGTTCGGCGCTTGGCGGCCCTCGAGGTGCAGGCCCTGCAGCTGCGGGGTCGGCCGCCGCGGCCGGGGGATCCCGGGCTCGCCAGGCTGCAGGCTCCGCCGCGGCCCCGGGGTCACGCTGCCACAGACCTGCGCGGCGCCCACGGCGAGACCCGCCTGTCTGGGTGGCATGGGGACATCGACGACGCGGCGACGCACTTCGATCGAGGCGAGACCACCGTGGCCCACGCCTTCGCCCAGCCCCACCCCGCTTTGGGGGGCGAGACCTTCGGGGCTCGGCTGTTCGGGGCGCTGCGGGCGCGCTTTGGGCCCTGCCAGGGGACCCTGGTGGAGGTCGGCCCCGGCAGCGGCGAGCTGGGGGCGGCCTGGCGGGGGGCGGCCGAGGGTGAGCTGCCGCGCCTGCACCTGCGCCTGGACGCCTCGCCGGCCCTGCTGGGCTTGCAGGCCTCCCGGCAGCCTGGCACCCACGCCCTGCGCGCCGACGCCTGTGCCCCGCCCCTGCGGGATGGATCGGTGGATCTGATCGTGTGCAACGAGGTGATCGCCGATCTCTGCGCCGTGCCGTGGGATGGCTGTGCGCCCGTCTCCGGCACGCCTCAGCACGCCGTGGCCATCCGCGCCGCTCGCTACGGGCTCGCGCCTACGCCGGGCGAGCGCCTGTACAACCTGGGGGCCTGGCGCCTGGTCGAGGCCGTGGCCCGGCTGCTGGCCCCTGGCGGGGCCGCCTACATCAGCGAGTTCGGCGGCCTGGAAGAGGAACCCACCGAGACCTCACAGCTCGATCATCCCGAGGTGAGCATCCACTTCGGTGAGCTGGCGGCCGTGGCCCGGGCCCTGGGGCTCCAGGCGGAGGTGGCTCCCATGGCCGCGCTGCTGGGCTTCGATCCAGGGGCACGGTGGTTGAGCCGTGGCAGCTTCGAGGCCCTGCGCTGCCTGGAGCCTGGCCTGCAGGCCCGGGCCTGGACGCCGGCGAGCATCACCCTGCCCGAGCCCGTGGAGGGCCTGCGCTGGGTGCCGGTGACCCAGGACGGCCCGGGCCCGGTGGTGACGCGCTTCTGGTGCCTGCTGCTGCGGCGTCCGTAGCGCACCGACCGCAGGATCAGTCCACGAGCTCCGCTTCGCTGGCAACCCTGCGCTGGGCGGCGTCGAGGCAGGTCTGGACGTAGACCGCCGCGGCGCGGTCGTGGGGGTTGTGGTCCCAGACCTGCTGGAAGAGCAGGCCCGCGGCCTGGTAGTCGCCCCCCTGGTAGCGCTGCAGGGCGGCCTGGAACAAGCTCTGGGAGTGGAGCTTGGCTTGGGCCACGGCCTCCCGATCCCCCTGGTAGACCTCGTAGACCGTGAGCGGCTCGGACTTGCCCTTGACCGTGACGGTGCCGATCACCCGTGCCCCGTAGCGGCTGGGGTCCTCGAGGCGGGACCAGGTGGCCTGGCTGGTGAGGATGGTGGCGCCGAAGCGCTTGGTCAGGGCCTCGAGCCGCGAGGCCACGTTGACGGCGTCGGAGATGACCGTGCCGTCCATGCGGTTGGTGCCCCCGACGGTGCCCAGCATCAAGCGCCCGCTGTTGAGGCCGATGCCGATGTCGATGGGCGGCTGGCCTTCGGCGTCCCGGCGTTCGTTGAGGTTGGCGAGCTCCCGCGCCATCTCGAGGGCGCAGGCCATGGCGTCGTCGGCGCTGGTGGGGAACAGGGCCATGATGGCGTCGCCGATGTACTTGTCCACGAAGCCGTGGTGGCGGGTGATCACCGGCTCCATCACGGACAGGTAGGAGTTGATGAACGCGAAGTTCTCCTGGGGGCTCATGCGCTCCGACAGCGAGGTGAAGTCTCGGATGTCGGTGAACAGGACCGTCATCTCGGCCTCGATCTGGTCGCCCAGCTCCACATCGACGATGCTCTCCTTCTGCAGGTAGCTAAGGAACTCCTTGGGCACGAAGCGCTCGTAGGCGCGGACCAGCTCCATGCGGCTCCTGAAGAGCTTGGCGTTCTCGACCGAGACCGCCATCTGGGCGCAGATCAGCTGGATGAGCTCCACGCGCTCCACGGGGAAGGCGTCGGGCGTGGCGTTGTTCTCGAGGTAGAGCAGGCCGGTGAGCTTGCCGCGGTAGTGCAGGGGCTGGCACAGCACCGAGTGGGGAGACCGCTGGCGGATGTAGTCGTCCGCCGCGAACTCGTGGGCCCCCGAGGCGTCGCCCAGCACCAGGGTCTGCCCCGTGTTGGCTACGTAGTGCACCACCCCCATGGGCACGCGGGGCCGCCCGCTGGCGGGGTCGTGTACGGGCAGGGAGACGATCTGAGTGGGCTGGGGATCGGCGCTGCGGGTGCGGGCCATGATCTGCCAGTCGCCTCCCTCGTGTACCAGATACGAGGCCCTGTCGGCGCCGGCGGCCTCGACCACTACGCCCATCATGCGCTGCAGGAGGTGGTCCAGCACCACCTCGCTGGAGATGGCGCGGGTGGCCTTGAACACGGCCTCCATGTCCAGCAACCCGGCGCTCTGGGAGCCCGTGGTGGAGGTGGAGGAGCCCTTGGAGCGCTGGGTCGGTTCGAGCTCGGCCAGCCAGGGGTGGGACTCCTCGAGGATGCGCACCCGAGCCTGGGCTCCCCAGCGCTGCCAGGTGTGCCAGGCGTCGCGCAGGAAGACCTTGTGCAGCCGGGGGTGGTCCTGGAACAGCGCCGCCATGGCCTC
>ERZ890953.291-NODE-291-length-29657-cov-8.708026_pt1 | contig 29657 bp, 32 predicted proteins | sample MGYA00521264_ERZ890953 | MGnify/ENA primary metagenome ERZ890953 (study PRJEB32303, sample SAMEA104408629) | aquatic metagenome | biome: Brackish water; feature: Chemocline; material: water | place: Baltic Sea | collected 2014-10-26T21:54:00 | depth 200 m ...
TTGGTGAACCATACATGGAAGTCTTACATCATGATCTTCAGAAACTTTAAATGCAATAAAGTTTAAATCATAAGCATCTTGTGGGCAATAAGCATCCAGTTGAATCCAACCACTATCACGACCAAGGTACATATCTGCATGATCACCATTTACATTAAGTGGTGCAGCAAGAGCACGGTTAACAACATTTAGTACGATTGGTAAACGCATTCCTGAAGCTTGATAAAGTGTTTCAACCATTAAAGCAAAACCTTGAGAAGATGTTGCAGTTGCAACACGTCCACCAGCAGCAGCAGCACCAATACATCCACTCATCGCAGCATGTTCTGACTCAACCATTACAAACTCACCCTCAACTAGGTTGTTCGCTTTCATCGCACCATAACCTTCAACAATTGGAGTTGATGGAGTAATAGGATAAGCAGCAACAACATCAATCTGACACTGTCTTAGTGCTTGAGCAGCTGCATAGTTACCATCCCATACTTCGATATCTTTTAATTCCATTTTATCAAATGCCATTATTTTTCCTTACTTTCTTTAGCTGGCCATCCAGCAATTTCTGTTTCTTCATCTGCTTGTTCAGGGAACATTAAAAGTGATTTTGGATTTGTAGGACAAACCTCAACACAAATACCACACCCTTTACAGTGATCCATATCTATACCAATCATTTTTTTATCTCTAGCAATAATTGACATATCTGGACAATAAACCCAACAAAATTGACAATCTATACAAAAGTCTTTATTAAAAACTGGTTTTTCAATTCTCCAGTCTGCAACACTAGCACTAAAAGAACTGCTTTGTGAATATGCACGATCTTCTTGACGAGTTCCTGCTATATCATCTATTTTCCCATCAAATGTACGAAGCATAGCTCCGATTTCAAATTCATCCCAACCTGTATTTGCCATAATTGCTCCTTATTTCACTTCGTCATATGCACGCTGAATTGCAATCATATTAGCATCAACAATTTTTTGTGGTAATTTTGCAAGAATTCTCATCATATTCTCTTTAAAAAAATCTATCTCATACATTTTTGAAACCTTCATTAATGCACCCAACATAGGAGTATTTGGAATAGGTTTACCAATAGTCTCTTGAGCAATTTTAATACAATCTACAGTATGAACTTTTTTTCCTTCTAATCTTGGCTGAGAAGCAACAAGTTCTTCAGCATTCATATGAGTAGTAATAATATAAACTGTGTTTTCTTTATGGTTGATTGTTACATCAGTAGTATAAAGTAAAGCAGGGTCAATTACTAAAACATAATCAGGTGCCATAAATTTTTCATGATTCATAATAATCTTGTCATCAACACGATTATATGCTGTCATCGCAGCTCCACGCTTAGCAGATCCATAAAATGCAAATGCCTGTACATGCTTACCAGTTGTTGAAATTACATCCGCTAAACCTTTTGCACCTGTTACAGCACCTTGTCCAGCACGACTATGCCATCTAATTTCTAGCATATATTCTCCTTAATTGTTTTAAAAAACTTTATTTATCACTTTTACTTAGTTCTATATGTGCTATTTTAGACAACTTGCTCTTAAATATAGCTTGATATTTCAACTCTATTTATTTAATTAGTTTTAGTGTGAAAATTTTCTACTTTTTAAATACTTAACAGCTTGTAATGCATCATCATAAATAATATCAGTATATTGCTTTAGGGTTTGATAACTATCGTATCCACTCAATACACCTATACTCTTCACTTGAGCATTTTTTGCAGAGAGTAAATCTAGCTTTGTATCTCCAATCATCCAAACCTCTTTATAATCTAGGTTAAAATGTTCCAAAGCCTTTAGAATAGGTTCTGCATGCGGTTTTGGATTTTTTACATCTTCCCTACCTATTAAAACATCAAAATAGTGCATCAATTCAAAATATTCCATTAAAACCGTAGAATATTTTCCTGTTTTTGTTGTTACAATACCTAAAGATGCAAAACTACTTGCTAGTGTTACTGCTTCTCGAGCAGAGCTTAAAAGTTCTGTTTTTTGTGTAGATATTTTTCTATAACACTCTTTATATGTAGCCACAAAGTCCCAAACTACTTCGTCTGTAAGCCCTAAATTTTTGTACATGATATCTAAAGGATATCCAATTAAAGCCTTAATATCTTCATCTGTAGGTTGCACATGATTATGAATGTCAAAAGAGTGATGAAAACACTCTAGTATCGCATCTGTCGAATCTATAAGTGTCCCATCTAAATCAAAAAGAATAATCATTTGCTAGAAAAATTTACTCGCCATACGCATCAGACTATCTTTATCTCCAAGATTAGAGAGTAAATTTTCTGCTATCGAACCACCAGAACTCGCACCATCAACCATTGCAGGCAGTGCATCAGATAATGCATCTAATGCACTCCCTTCACTTAAACCTAATATTGAAGCAAAAGATGCGATTTTTTCATCTCCAAAAAGTGCAATAATAGATTCTGCTGAAATAGGACTATTTTCACCTGAACCTAGCCATGAACTTGCTATAGAAGCTAAACTACCACCTGCTAAACCTGATATTAAAGAGCTTAAATCAAACTCTTCGCCATCACCAACTAGAGTACTTAAGGCTTTAGTTAAAAGATTTGAATCTAATCCTGAAGTTTCTTCGTTACTGTTATTCTTTATTGCTTCAACACCCATCTGTATCACACTGCTTAAGTCCATAATAACTCCTTAAATATTTAGTGTAGTATAGCTAAAATTGTTTGTTGTTAATCTTTTTCCCAACGAATGTAATTATGCCAAATACCGCTCAAACTAGGTTCCACATTTTTCACTAATTTGTTTACAGCAGTAATAGAGTTTGGTATATATAAAAAAAGATATGGATTATCATCTGTTACAATTTGGAACATTTTTTTCCAAGTTTTAGCTAATTTTTTTCTATCTATCATAGATTGAGACTCTTCAATCATTTTATCCATCACCGGATTGTTATAACCAACAAGATTAAACCCACCTGTTTTATCACTATCTGTATGCCAAAACATATATGGGTCTGGAGTTGAGGAGAGTCCCCAACCTAGAAGAACAGTGTCAAATTTATGCGGAAAAACCACCATATTCAAAAATGCTTGCCACTCCATAACTCGTATTGTAACTTCTACACCTATTTTTTTGAGTTGATGTTGAATTATCTGTGCAGCATAAGGTCTCACCGGATTTGAGTTTGAAGTTACTATTTCAAATTTAAAAGGATTTTCTTTTGAGTAACCTGCTTGTTTAAGAAGTGCTTTGGCTTTGTTTAGATCTTGAGTGGGGGCTTTTACCTCATTGTTAAAAGCCAAAGTTCCCGGTAAAAATGGACCTGTGCAAACTTTCGCATGGCTAAAAAACAAAATGTCTACTATCTCTTGTCTATCAATCCCTATAGAGAGTGCTTCTCTGACCTGAGGATTTTGAAACTTTTCAAGTCGTAAATTAAACCCAAGATAGGTATAAGAGTGACTAATCTCTTCATAGATATTGAATTTCTCAAAAAAATCTTTATCCAGTTGTCGCTCATATGCCATAGGTTCAACATTTCCGACATCTATAGCTAAAGATTTGAGCATTAAAAACTGTGTCATTGGATCAGCTATCACATGAAAAGAGATTTTATCTATTTTTGCCCTCCCCTCAAAATAATCATCAAAAGCTGTAAGTTCTATGTTTTTAGAATACTCCAAAAGTGAGAGTTTATAAGCTCCTGTACCAATAGGATTAGTATTGAACTTTGCACTCATAAGGTTTTTTTCATCTTTGAGTAGATGATATGGTAAAATTCCCATCATCCAAGTTTCTAGTGCTTTAAAATAAGGCTTTTTATAGACAACTTCTATCTTATATTTGTTGAGAACTTTGACATCTTTTACAAAACGAAAGCCTGAACTATATGGTGAAACTATTTTAGGGGAAATAAGTGTTTTATATGTGAAAAGTACATCTTGTGCTGTAAATTCTTTACCATCATGCCAATTAACACCCTTTTTCAGTTCAAAAACCAGTGTGACATCATCTTTAAAATAAAAATTTTTTGCCAAATCACCTATAATGGTCGAAGAGTCTTTATCATATTTAACTAAACCATTAAACAAAAATCCTGCAATTTCTGATGAGCTAGAATCTGTTGCAAGAATAGGATTTAAACGAGATGGATTACTAGAAGTTGCTAGGTGCAGAGTAGATGCACAAAGATTAAAATTAAGAAACAGTAAAACCGTAAGTAGAATATTTTTTATCATAATGCCTCGTTAAATAGTTGAGGCATTATATAGAAATAGAGTTAAATAATAATTAGTTAGACTCTATTACTCTGTCATGAAGTTCTTGAATTGGGCGTTCATTGTCAACATAAAATTTTCTAAAGTGTTCAAGTTGTGTTTTTGAAGCAGTCATAGCTGTTTTTAGAAGATACCACTGTACATTTTCTGAACATGGTGGTGTTGTAAGTGAACCTGTATAGTGATAATAACTTGTCTCATTTGTTGGAAGTAAATCTTGAGGGTCAATTTCTACACTCTTGCCAACATTATCTATAACAGTAGTTAAAATTGGACTTGCATCACCCTCTTCAAAAAATACTGCTACAACTGCAAGTTGTTTTGTTACAGGATTCTGATGTACCATGTGAGCGACTAAGTCATATCTTTTTCCATTAACAGTATGTTCACTTTTTCCATGAAAATGAAATTGTAATAGTTTAAATGTTTCACCATGTAAATCAATAGTTCCACTTTGTGATGGAGTGACCTTAATAGAGTGTCCATTATCGATTACTTTTGCCATACTACTTATATTTTGATGCATGCTTAAATCATATTGATGATTCATCTCAACTGTCTTACCTGGTACAATATTTACAGGGGATTGATGAATACCAACACCACAAGTCTTTGAAAAATTTTCCCAATGTGTTGGACCATTCTCTGAATAATCCCAATGATGTCCCTGTGCTTCATGAGATGGTGAAGAGTGTTCTGGTTTGGCATCTGCTGAGTAACATCCTGAGAGTAAAAATGCTGTTGCTGTACTTAGTGCTAAAATTGTTTTTTTCATATTTTTTCCTAATTTGAATTTATTTCTATATTTCATTTATTCACGAATAAAAAAGGGAAGTCTACTCCTAAAAGCATAAGAAATAAATTAAAATTAAAAGAAAATATTATAAATGTGGTTTAAGTTATAAGAAGATTTTATCAATGCAAATGCATTGATAAAAGGAAGAAAAAAACGATTAACGTTTTGAGAATTGACGAGAACGACGTGCTTTACGACGACCTGGCTTTTTACGTTCAACAACACGTGAATCACGAGTCATCATACCCTCTGGTTTAAGGATAGCTTTTACTTCTGGGTTAAATGCTACAAGTGCACGAGAAATACCGTGACGAAGTGCATCAGCTTGACCACCAAAACCACCACCTAAAGTAGTAGCAACAATATCGACTGATGTATCTAGTTTAGAAAGTACTAAAGGTTGTTTTACACGAAGTTTTTTCGCTTCAAGTCCACCTAACCATGCATCTAATGAAAGACCATTGATTGTAATATTTCCAGAACCTGGAGTTAACCATACTTTTGCTATTGACGCTTTACGACGTCCTGTTGCATAGATTGTTTTTGCCATCTATAATTCCTTACTTAGCAAGTTGTGCAGTGTGAGGATGTTCAGCACCTGCATAAATTTTTAATTTTTTAATCATTTTAGCACCAAGCTTAGTTTTAGGAAGCATACCACGAGTTGCTAATTTGTATAGTTTCTCTGGATTTTTTTCTAAAAGCTCAGTCATTTTAACACTCTTTGTAGAACCGAAGTAACCAGAATGAGAAAAATACTCTTTATTTGCAACTTTTCCTAAACCGTTAAATTTAGCTTTAGAAGCATTGATGATAACTACATAGTCACCACAGTCAATGTTTGGAGTATAACAAGTCTTGTTTTTACCACGAAGTATAGTTGCTACTTCAGTAATCATACGACCAAATGTTTTACCCTCAGCATCAATCAAAACCCATTTTTGATCGATTTGTTCAGCAGATGCAATTCTAGTAAATTTCATTTTGAACCTTTATCAGTAATTTTTGTTGGTGGAAGTATAGCCGCATAAGCTTATAAGTAACTTAAATTTAGGTATATTTAAGCTTTTGATGTGGTGTTAAATATCAATTTAAACTCTTATTTGTTATAATCCAAATATCATATATTAAAAATAACATGAAATTATATCAAAACTTTAATTTATATTTAGGAAGTTTAATGCCTGTTCTCGTAAAATCTATACTCTTACTTATCTTAACAGCTCTCTTTCTACAAGCCAAAACTATTACTATCGCTGTGGCTGCTAATGTCAGTTATGCCATAGAGGAGTTAAAAACAGAGTTTCATCAACTTCATCCAGATATCAAAGTAAGAGTCATTTTAGGCAGTAGTGGTAAACTCACTGCTCAAATAAAAAATGGTGCACCTTATGGGCTTTTTATGTCTGCAAATATGAAATACCCACAAGCACTCTACAAAGAAAAAATGGCAATCACTAAACCTGTCGTTTACACACAAGGGGCTTTAGCATATTTGAGCATTAAAAAAAGAGATTTTTCTCAAGGTATTTCTTTTTTAACAGACCCAGACATCAAAAGAATTGCCATTGCCAACCCAAAAACAGCACCTTATGGAATAGCTGCTTTTGAGGCTCTTAAAAATGCAAAACTTATAGAAAAGCTCAAGCCCAAATTTGTCTATGGAGAGTCAATTTCACAAACTGTCTCTTATGCAGTTACAGCCGCTGATATTGGTCTAATTGCCAAATCTTCACTCTACTCTAAAAGAATGCTTCATTTTACAGAGGGCATTAATTGGGCTAGTGTAAACCCAAAACTCTACACCCCAATTAAGCAAGGAATCGTTTTACTTAAATTTAGTAAAAACACTCCCCAGTACCAAGCTTTTTATGATTTTATTTTAAGTGATACTGCAAAAAAAATATTTAAAAAATATGGATATATTATCTCATGAATCAAATCAATGCTTTTGTACATGATATTCAGAGTGTAGAAAACCTCAATATTGTCACTTTTAGTGTTAATTATCATGTACTAAAGATGATGAGTCTTGATTTAAATAAAAAGATACAAAAAGATGACCAAGTTGTGCTTACTTGCAAGCCCACAAGTGTAGCAATTGCAAAAAATATCTCAGGAGAACTTAGCTATTCCAATCAACTCAAAGTCACTATAAAATCTATAAATAGAGGAGAGTTACTCTCTGTTTTAGAGTTAGCATTTGATGAATTTACAATAGAGTCGATTATAACAACAGAGTCTCAAAAACGAATGCAACTATCAGTCAACGAGGAAGTAATAGCCCTCATAAAATCAAGTGATCTTTCAATAGAGAGAGTTTTATAATGGATTTTACACCCTTTATACTCTCTTTTAAACTAGCAGGTTTAACAGCTTTTATTCTTTTTATTATCAGTCTTCCTCTTGCATGGTATCTCTCACAAACAAAATCAAGAATCAAACCTTTTCTTGAAGCACTTACTGCTCTGCCTATTGTTCTGCCTCCCTCTGTTTTAGGTTTTTACATTTTATGGGCACTCTCTTATAACTCACCCATTGGTGCTTTTTTTGAAAATGTTTTAGGTGTTAAACTCGTTTTTAGTTTTACAGGTCTTGTAATTGCTAGTTGTTTTTACTCCCTTCCATTTATGGTTCAACCGCTTCAAAGTGGATTTGAGAGTATTAACAAAAATATGCTTGAAGCGAGTTATATTGCAGGAAAAAGTAAACTGCAAACTATTTTTTTCGTTGCCCTACCAAATATGAAACCAGCACTTATAACTGCCATCATTGTCACATTTGCACATACTGTTGGTGAATTTGGTGTTGTTTTAATGGTAGGAGGTAGCATTGAGGGTGAGACAAAAGTTGCTTCAGTTGCTATTTATGAGATGGTTGAGATGATGGATTATAGTATGGCTCATCTTTATAGTGCCATTATGATAGGTATCTCTTTTGTAGTGCTTTTGAGTGTTTATATCTTTAATGCCAAACAAAATAGGAAATTTGGATTATGATAGATTTTAAGATAGAAAAAAAACTCCACGGCACACAAGGGGTAATGAACCTCAACATCGACCTTCAGATAAAAGAGGGAGAGTTTGTAGCCCTAAGTGGAAAGAGTGGCAGTGGTAAGACTACTCTACTTCGTATCTTGGCAGGTTTAGAAAAAGCAGATGCTACCATCAAAGTTGGTAAGAAAATTTGGCAAGATACGAAAATAAACCTAGCTGTTCAAAAAAGAGAGATTGGTTTTGTATTTCAAGATTATGCCCTTTTTGAAAATATGAGTGTAGAAAAAAATCTTCTTTTTGTGAATAATGACAAAGATTTAGCCAAACATCTACTTAAAATGACAGATCTTTATGAGTTAAAATCAAGATACCCAAATACCCTAAGCGGTGGACAAAAACAGAGAGTAAGTATCTGTAGAGCACTTATGAAAAGACCAAAAATCTTACTTCTTGATGAACCACTCTCAGCACTTGATACAAGCATGAGAACAAAACTGCAAAATGAAATTATAAGCCTTCATAAAGAGTTTAAAACAACCACCATAATGGTAAGTCACGACCCAAGTGAAATCTATAAAATGGCTTCTCGTGTGATTGTTTTAGAAGATGCAAAAATTATCAATGATGGTTTGTGCAAAGATGTTTTACTAAAAACTCAAGGGAGTCAAAAATTCTCTTTTGAGGGTGAACTTTTAGAACTTAAAAAAGTGGATGTGATTTATATCGCCATAGTAGCAATTGGGCAACAACTTGTTGAAGTTGTTGTGAGTCAAAACGAAATCAAAGGGCTTGAAATAGGACAAAAAGTAAGACTTAGCACTAAGGCTTTCAACCCTATAATTTCTACATGATAATTTCTACATGATAATTTCTACATGATAATTTCTACATGATATTTATGCAAGCTTTAGTATTTTTACCTCATCTTCAAGCAAATAACAAAGATACCCATCAACTTCATCTCCTGTAATCTCTTTTACTGCTTTAACATAATAAGAGACTTGTGTTAGATGATGTTTTGAGTAAGCCATTGAACTTTTATAGTCTATAATATTCCATCCTCCATCCTCTCGTTTTACAAGTAAATCAATATAACGAAGATTATTTTTATATCTGAGGGCTTTTTCTCTAAAACATTCACCTTTTATGAGTTTTTCAAATAAATTATCATGTAGAAGTTGTGTTACTCTAAACTCAATATCATGTAGTTCTATTTCACTCATAGAGTAGCCAAATTTGTTGATTAACATCGCTTTTGCATTGGGAAGTTTATCAATATGAAACTCCCCTATCATCTCTAGGGTGTAATGCAGGGCTAAACCAAAATTAATCGCGGTAAAATCCTCTTCATCCTCTTTTTCAAGCGCTAAAATATCACTTTGAGTTCCATAATAAAATGAGTGATACTCAAAAGTATTCTCTTGTAAAGGTGTTTGCTTTTTTTCCTGAACTTGTAACTCTAAAGCTCCATAAATCTGCAACTCTAAGTCTAAAAGTTCAAAACTAGAGTCTTTGCTTTTTTTGATTATCATTAAGCTCTCTTTTGCTCTTGTAAATGCAACATACAAGGCATTGAGACTATCTTCATGCACTAGCTTTTTCTCTTTTTCTAAGGCATTTGCATATGCTCTATCGAGTTCTCCTCTTCCCTTTGTTCTAAGGAAAATCTTTTGAAGACTGATGCCATCATAATCATAAATAATAGCATCTCTAGCAGGAGGTGCTTTTTTGAGTCTGTCCATAACAATAACATGGTCATACTCCAAACCTTTTGATTTATGTACCGTTAAAACACGAACACCACTCAAATCTGAGGCAGCAGCCTCTGTATCTAAACGTTCATACTCAAAAATAAAACTTTCAATATCTGGATAATTTGCAATAGTACTTAAAAAGCGAATAAGATGAAACGAATCATTAAAAAGTTTAAACTCATCAATAACTCTTTTCGCAATATCTACTAAATTTTTACTATTTAAGTCTACTTTTGCGATTGTTCTTGGCTCTTGCTCTATTAAAGCAAAAAAATTCTGTTTATATATCTCTTCATTAAAATAGAGATATTTTAGATACTCAATAATTGCCCCAACACTTCTTTGATTAATAAGTTTAGTTGTTGTCTCTGTAACAACTTCTATGCCCTGCTCCTGGAGTTGATTTTTAATCATCTCTCCATCGCCATTAGTTGCACATAAAATAGCTATATCATCAACATTTGCTCCTAAATCTATTAACTTTTGTACTTGATTTATAGCCTCATCTAAAAGTAAATCACTCTGTAAAACTTCTACATAACCACCTTGAGCATTCTCTCGTACAAGCTGAGGAGAATAATCTTTTATTTTATCTATAAAAACACGATTAACAAACTCTATGACCTCTTTTTGTGAGCGATAGTTTGTAAGGAGTTGTTCTACTTGTGTAGAATTTTGCTCTACAACTTCCCCAAAAAGAGCTGAAACTCCACCACGAAATCTATAAATAGACTGTTTTACATCCCCCACAAAAAAGAAACTCCCATCATCAAAAATTCCATTTCCTGAGGTAATTTCACTAATAAGTGGTTTTAAAATCTCATACTGCAAAATACTTGTATCTTGAAACTCATCGAGTAACATATGCTCTATCTGTGCATCTAGGCGAAAATATAAAAACTCACTATCATGTAGAAAATTAAGTATCTCATACACAAGCGAAGTTACATCTGAAAAACTAAGCTCACTATCTTCTTGATAGAGTGCTTTTTTACTTTTTATGTAAATCGCCACTAACTCACTCAAACCATAAAAAAAGTTCTGCTCTTTTATGCTATGGTACTCTTTTAATGACTCTTGTATAGTGTGCAAATAGCCATTCATTTCTAAAGAGAAACACTTCTTAAAAACCCAGTACTCTAAACTCTCTTTTACAACCCAAGTTTTCTCTTTTAACTCATCAAAACTCTCTGCTTGAACTGCCTTAATAAGAGATGCTGAAGCTCCTTTACAGTTACTTACTAAACCCTGCAAACCAACAAGTGCTTCCATAGCTTTAGCTTCTACATGATAATGCTCTTGTTTTGTGAATTTTAAGTGAGAAAGTTCCTCTTTTTTAGTGTAAAACTCATCGAGAAGTGTAAAAATATCACCTAATCTTTTTTTAGATTGTAGTGATAAATTTATAAGAGTATCTCTTTGACCTGCTACACTCACCTCTTTTAAAAATCTTGACATTAGTTTGAGTTCATGTTGCGAAGCAAAGGTCGTAAAATCTGGCATCAAAGAGGCATAGAGTGAGAATTTTCTCAAAATTTGGGTAAAAAAACTGTCAATCGTCATGATTTTTGTATTGGCATTTAAAAACTCATTTAAAATCTTTTGACGATGTAGTAAAATATGCTCACGAGAGAGTTCAGTAACTTTTATGATTTCATCAAGCTCTCCACGATATTCTAACTCTTCTAAAGTCTGAACTACCCGCTCACTCATCTCTCGTGCGGCTTTGTTTGTAAAGGTAAGTGCCAATATTTTAGAAGGCTCTGCTCCTTGAAACAAAAGAGAGAGATAGCGAACAACAAGCATAAAAGTTTTCCCACTTCCAGCACTCGCCTCATAGGCTAGGTTTTGTTTAAACAAGTTTTTGTGCTACTTTATAATTTGCAGTTTTATTATTCATAAACAAACTCTATCATTAGATACCTAATAACAAGATGAAACTTTAGCTAAAGAGAAGGATTGATAAAGTTATAGAAGTGGAGATTTACGCACATTGTAATTTCTTTAAAACTTTCTCCAAAAAGAGCTACTTAGCAGTATGAAAACAGTATAACACTCCAATCTTCCAATAATCATAGCTAAAGAGAAAAATAATTTATCTGCATCATTAAAAAATCCAAAGTTATCTGCTGGACCTACAAGTGCAAAACCAGGACCGATATTCCCAACAAGAGCAAAAGCGGCTGAGATAGAGCTCATCGCATCAAATCCTCTAGCATAGATATAAATAGTTACTACCATAACACTCAGCATAAAGAGAGTAAAAAAACCAAAAGTAGCAGCTAAGATTCGCTCCTTTTGTTTTACACCATCAACAAAAACAGAGATAACACTATTGGGGTGCAAAATACGCTTGAATTCTGAAGAGAGTGTTTTAAAGATAATAACATATCGTATTACCTTTACCCCACCGGCAGTTGAACCAGCATTGCCCCCAATAAGCAGACCTATAAAAATAATGGCTACTGCCATATGTGACCATGAACCATAATCTATGGTAGCAAATCCTGTAGTAGTCATCACTGAAGCAATGGTAAAAAAGGAGTGTTTTGCAGCATCATAAAAGCCATCACCACTTAAATCAATATGAGTAAAAGTAAGTGCTAAACTTAATACTACAAAAATTATCATGTACCATTTAAGTTCTTCTGCCTTGTATCCACTCCAATCTTTATGATAGAGTTTTAAATGGGCTAAAAAGTTGATTCCTGATAAAATCATAAAAATTGTTGTAGTCCAGATAATTCCATCACTATGAAAATAACCCAAGGAGTTGTTTTTAGTCGAAAAACCACCTGTTGAGACTGTAGAAAAAGCATGATTTATGGCATCAAACCAATTCATCCCAAAAAATTTCAACAAAAGCATATCGGCTACAGTAAGTACTAAATAAACCAGCCACAATCTCATCGCTGTATCTTTGATTTTAGGTGTAAATTTTTCTAGTTCTATACCCGTTGATTCTGCTTTAAACAGAGATAAACTCCCCGTAGGATTTATCATAGAGAGTAAACCAACTCCCAGAACAATAACACCAAGTCCACCCAACCAATGCATTAAACTTCTATGAAAAAGTATCATGTGAGGAAGCGACTCTATTTTGCTGTAAACTGTTGCTCCAGTTGTCGTAAAACCACTCACCGCTTCAAAAAATGCCGAAGCAAAAGAGATATCGGTATAGAGCATCAGAGGAATTGCCCCAGCAACACCCAAAAGAAGCCACAGAAGATTGACTACAATGATACTCTCTTTGATTTTTAAATTGAATTCATGATTGTAAAGTAATGACCATATAAAAAAATTAAGAGCAAAGAAAACACCATCATAGAGTAAAAATCTATTATAATCTTCTTCATAAATAATACCCACTAAGATATCTAAAAGAAAAATGAAAGACACTGTCATTCCAATTAAAGAGAGAATTTTAAAAATATTTTTAAAGTTCATAAATCCATTGCTTCACTCGAGCACTCTCTCCTACTTCACAAAAAGCAATAAGTAAATCACCCTCTTTAAGTATCATCTTCTCATTGAGTGAATGTAAGACATCTTCTCGCATATAAAATATTTTAGAGTGTTTTACTTGCAAAGGTTTTATTTTTCTCTCTATAAGTTTCGATGTGGGAAATATCTTTCGCATGTGAACCATTGCTTTTGAACCACAAAAACTTTTCTCTAAAACTACTCCCGTTGAACCAATTTGCTCCATAATAGCATTATATGCACTCATTTTAGGACCACGAACAACGATAATACCTAGGGAGTGCATAAGAGAGTAGTACTCCATCTCATTATTAACAGCCATTACTTTGGAGATACCTTTTTCTCGCGCTTCTAAGCATTTAGTTATATTGTATTCATCATTATCAGTTGCCGCTATAAACATATCAGCACTAGAGAGTCCTTCATCTTCAAAAAGAGTACTCATGCCATATTTAGAGTTTATAACAGAAGCTCTTCCTTCAAGCATTTCATCCGCTTTTTCACAAAGATGTAAATCTTTTTCAACTAGTTTTACATCTCGCTTGGCATTAATAAGTTCTCTTGAAATTGAAATCCCAAGTGCATTGGCTCCAAATACTACACACTTTTGCATCAAATTATCATGTAGATTTTCTAATTGTTCACAGATTGCTTTAATATCATCTTTTAAACCAAAAAAATAGATTAAATCATTTGCAAGTAAGATCTCATTTTTTTGAGGAATAAAAAAACTTTTATCTCTCTCAATACCAACCACACTAAATCTTTTTTCACTCAATTCAAAAGCCTCTGTGTTTTGAGGAATCCTTACAGAGATTAACCTATAATCAGTATATTTAAAATATTTAACATTATTCGCACGAGGATACTGTAAAAGAGAGACAATTGCCTGAGATGCTAACTTAATAGGAAAAATCATTGTATCGATTCCTAGCTTCTCTTGCACCTTGGTATCTGCATAAAAATGCTTCTGAATTCTTACAAATTTTCTCTCTATATCTAAAACAGAATCCGCCATCAAAGTTGAAATCAAATTCACATTGTCTGAGTTTGTCACAGCTATAAAAAGGTCTATTTTTTTATCTATGAAATGCTCATAAGTTTTAGAATCTTCTACATCCCCATTCATCGGCATGATATCCAAACTCTCTTGTATACTATGAAGTGCCGCAGAGTTTTTGTCTATAATAGTAACATTGTGTCCTATACTAAGAGTTCTTGCAAGATTAAATCCAACTTTTCCAGCACCTGCAATAATTATGTTCATATTTACTCAGAAGGTGTTGTCTCTTTTCTACCTATTTTCACTAAATAAAGAAAAAGTGACAGCAGAAGTACAATCATTACAACACCTAAAATTTTCTCACCTAAATAAAACTGTTCTTCTATTTTTTGCTGTTGAGAAAAGCAATAAGGTACTTTTTTTGTAATTGTTGGTTCCACTTTTCCTAGTTTTGCCTCTTCTATCGCCATTTGCACATCAGAAACAAGCTGATTAACTCCACTCAAATAACGAGTTATTTTTCCCTCTGGAGATAAAACTATTAAAGCCGCTGCATGCATATAATCAACTTTCCCAGTTTTTGAAACTTGCTTTTGAAAACTGAAACCCACAGTATCTGCTAAAATTCCTGAACTATTATTTTCACCAATTACAAAATGCCAAGCATCTCTTACATAGCTTCTTTTTATAGAATCTAACTGATTTTTTCGTTTTGCTGCTGCTAAATCTGGAGTTTCACTCTCATCAAAACCAACCGTTAAAACTTTATAATCTGTATTTTCAGCCAATTCAAGTCTACCTAACATATCTGCTAGTTGATTAAGTTGAGGACTACATAACCCTGCACATCTGAAATAATTCAATGTTAAAAGTGTTACTTTGCCTTGGGAGAGTTGCTTAAGTGTTTTTTCTTCACCCTTTTCATCTATAAACTTCAAATCCATAGGTACCATAGCCCCTAATTTTTCATTTATCCCTATAGTGTTTGCATGTAAAAATGTAAAAAGTAGTGTAATAATCAATAAATATTTCTTCATTAATTCTCCCTGATTTTATATCCTAAATTGTACATAAAATTTCTTTATACAAGGTAACATTTTGCTCTGATTTCACTTATGTTTAAAAGTTCATAATTAAAAAGTCTCAAAAATTGACATTATATTTTTACTTAGATAGAATAATACCAATTTGTGCAAAAGGAAACTATTTATGAATAAGACAGTTCTCATCTCTACTCTGCTCAGTCTCACTCTACTAAATGCTGCTACAATACAAGAGGTAAAAGAGGAGGCTAAAACAGCCATCGTTAAACTCAAAACTACTTTAGAAAAACAACTAAAGAAAAATATAAAAAAAGGTGGTCTAGAACAAGCGGCTATTTTTTGTTCTACCCAAGCTGTAGATTTAACTCATTCTGTCAATATTAGCTTTGCAAATGATACTAATATTCGACGAATATCACTCAAACATCGTAATAGTGAAAATTCACCCAAGTCTGATGAAAAACAAGTCCTACAAGATATCCAAAAAGCACATGACGATGGTAAAGCTATAGAACCTCTTATTGTTAAAAAAATCTATGATGACACTTATAAAGTCTACAAAGCAATTTTTATTGATAAAGAAGTTTGTCTTAAATGCCATGGTGATATTACAAAAAGAGAGAAAAATGCTTACAAAATAATTCAGAAGCATTATCCTCATGACAAAGCAACTGATTATAAAATGGGTGATTTACGTGGTGCTTTTGTCGTAACTATCGTTAAAAAGTAATCTATTTTTATTTATCTTCCACACATTAAAGCATATTCACAAAACTGACAAGGTTTTGTGTCTTCGCATTTACTGAAATTCACTTCTTCAATATTGAGTAAATCTTTAATATTTGACTCTAAAATCCCCAACTTCTCGTCTAAAAAAGCTTCTGGCACAATCTTAGTCTCTTTTAAATCATAAAAAGCACAAGAGACACTGCCTAAAGAACAGCTAAGAAGATAATAAAACTCTAGTTGAAAATCTGTCGCATCAAGATAATTATTTTTATTGTAAAGAGTATAAGAACCTGTTTTATAGTCAAGCACTTCTATATTATTATCTTTTTTATCTATCCTATCAATCTGACCTACAAGTGTTACACCTGCAAACTCTATGCTTAAACTCTCTTCAGTATGAAGCACTTGCCAGCCTTGCTTAAATCGTTCTATTTCATTCTCACAAAAACTATCCATCCGCTTTTTTTGCATAGCAATCAAATAACTATCGAGTTCACTTTCACCTTTTTGAGCATCTAGTTCTTTGTGTAAATCTCTTTTTAGCTGTGTAATATCATCATAAAAAGATTTTTTACTATAGAGTTCTCTTAAGGCTCCATGCACTGCATTTCCTATCTCATACTCTTTTGGCATGTCTTTTGGCACTTCATGGTGCTTTATATGCTCAATATAATTATAATAATACTTTCTCTTACAAGTTAAAAATGTTTTCAGACGAGTTGCTGATAACTTTACATCTTTAAAAGAGTACTCTTGGATTATCTCTTTTTCTTCAAAATTATCATGTACTCCTTTTTCAAAAAGTAGATGTGCATACTCAAACTCATTATTTTGCTTATCAGCCTTGATACCCAACTGCTTTAAAAATCGAGACTCACTGCTTTGGCTTGAATTCACATAAGAGATAGCCACCTCTTTTGAACGATTGATAAGCATCTCATAATAGTGTTTTTGTAAATTTTCTCTGTCACTCATAGTGGGAAGATTTGCAATCTCTCGTATTTTAGAGTTTAAAAACATATCTTTATCGCTTCGTTTAGGAACATTTTTATCATCAAAATCAACTATCACTACTCCGTCAAAATGCACTGAACGAGTCTCTAACACACCCATAACAGTTATTTTACCACCTCTTACATCATCCAGACTTTTAGAAGCAAGGCGAGATAAAAATATGTTAAAAAGTGATTTAACACTCATCTCTTTAACAAAGGGAAGAATATGCTTAAATTTATGACTCTCTTCATCAAAAATTTTCACCTCTTGTTTGATAGTGAAATGTTCTCTACAACTCTCCAAAAGTGCTATAAAATCAATTGCATCACTTTTTTTATAATAATGTTCTTGAATTATCATGTAGAGTTTATCACCTGTTCGCTCTAACCTATAAAAGTTCTCTTGTGATTTTTGTTCTATGAGTTTAATTGTGGCATTGAGCTGAGTATAGAGTTTTGTTGTAGTAAAAGGTGTTCCCATTGCAAAGTTTAAGTTTGACTTTTCATCAAAACTTCTTAACATTTGCGCCATTTTTTCATCGGGTAAAATAACTGCAATATTTTGGGCTTCGTACCCCTTTTTTATAAAATCATAAATTGATTTTTTCACAAAAGCAACTTGTAAAAGTGATTCACTAAAACTTTGTGTGTTTATATTACTATTTTTGGATATTACATTTTTTTGTAAAATAGTTTTACTGTTTATAGAAATAAGATACTCATAACCTTGCTCTAACTCTATTCCTAATTCACTCAATTTTGTTTGCATTTTAATATTAAAAGCACTTGCTGTAAAAACAATACTTACTTCTGAATAATTACTACATGATAATAGTAGCTCAAATTCAAAATTTGTAAGATATCCATCTATATAAACTTTAATTTTTTCATGTTTTAGAGCATACTCTTTATTAAAAGTATAGAGTTTAGGAAGAAATATTTTATCTAAAACTTTTTTTTCTAAACATAATTTCTCATACCTTACATAAAGCTCATTTAAAATAGTAATATGTTCTTCATACTCTGCATAAATATCTGAACTTTCTAACTGTTTTATATTATAAAGTTCAGCACTCAATTCTTCAAAAAACTTAAAAATATAAGAACTATTTTTTGTAAATGTAAAAAAATTACGCTCAATTTGCAGTGAAGAAAATCCCTTAAAATCAGATGCTTCTAATAAAAGTATTGTTCTGCTGTCATCATCAATTGTTTTAAATCCATCAACTATGCATAACTTAGAGATAAACTCATTCATAGTAATAAAATTAGGAAGAAAAAGAGAGGAAGTTCTTATTTGAAGTTGCTCGTGGCGTATTGCACGAGCAGATGGAAGCACTATGGTTGTTTCATCCACAGTTACTGCCTAATACTCAGAAAATTCTGTATTTCTAGTATCTACTTTCACATTGTAAAATCGGCTATATTTACCAACTTCAACTTTTGTTATTATGTCCCACATACCTTTTTTAGGTAGTTTTACATCTTTAAATAAGTAAACACCCTTAACAAATTGAGCATCTATTCGTTTTTGATCAAATTCATGTGTTTCAGGACGTGATACTAGAATTGTTAATTTTGCATTTTCTACACTTTGATTATTTAAATCTGTTACTTTAAAATTGACAGTAGCATTATCATGTAGTTTTGAAGCTACATATTTAATTTTATATTTTTTATCAAATGCTATTTTATTATTAATATAATCATTTGCATTTATTTCCGCTGTCTGATAGTTTGTCATATATTCATTTGTCGTCTGAATATTTGCACTGCTTGTCACAATTACAGTTGCGACACAAAATCCAAAGACTAAGACAATAGAGCCACCTATGGCATAAGGCCATATTCTAGCACTAAGACTGCTTTTCATTAAGTCTCCTCTTCATCTCTTTTCTATTTTTAAAATACATATACAATCCATAGAGTATAAAACCATAAAAAAGTATTTTAAATCCAAATATCATATTTTTATTTGCATTTGTAGATGCATTTTCTAATTCTATCCCTTTAGACTCTGCAATTTGAGCGGCTACATCATAATAACCATTAAACATCGCTGCTGAGTACTTACCTAAAACTTCACCTGCTTTGGATTTATTTGCTAATAATGGTAGTATTGTTCCACCAGAATCACCACTCATCTCTTTAAAATCATCCCAACTTCGTGCAAAAATAATTGCCATAGCTACAGCTTGTGCTGTAGAGGCAACAGGACTTAAAACTTGTTTTTTATTAAAATGCTTATATAAAGATTTATCATTTGCGATGATATCAACTTTTGAATTCATTTCAGAAAAAGTTATCATTACTGTAGGTTCAGTAAAATCTTTTAAAATATCTTTCTCGTACTCTGCAACACTCTCTTCTTGTGGTAACTCTTTTAACATCATGAGTCTAAGTGAAATTCCAGTTTTACTATAAAGTTCATCACCTAATGTTTCAACTTGCTTCTTGAACTTTGGGTTATGAATAACTTCATCTTTATATAAATATTCTGCTACTAATTGTGTTTGAAAAAAAATTGTGAAGATGAGGGCCGCAAGCCCTCTTGAAAATTTCAATGAATTTTCCTAAACTACGACTAAAATATTGCCAGTAAACACTGCATAAAGAGTATATACAGCCATAATAACAAGACCGATTGTAATTATTTTTTCCATTATCTACTCCTTACTTCGCATCAACAATATGCTTAGCATTATCAACACTAATCATTTTGATTGATTTTTCATCTTTTATATCATAAAAGTTTGTTGCATTGGCACTCTGTACAATTACCGATTGATACGCAAGAAAACCCAAGATACTTAATAATAATAAAACTGCAACAAGAAATCCACCTGCACCATCGACAGCAAAAACACTTCTATTTTCATTCATGCCTAGCTCCTTACTTACTTAAGCTAGTGATGTATGCACCAACAGCTTCTTTTTGTTTTATGTTAAGTCTATCAAACCTTGGCATAGTACCTATTGCACCTTTCTTACCATAACTTAATACATCTACAACAAGTTCTGGAGTAAACTCAGCAATATCTGGTGCAACACCAGAAATACCTTTACCATCTGCACCATGACATGAAGAACAAACACCAGCAAATACATCTGCACCTGCTCCACTCATACCATTTGCAACATAAGAAGACACAGCATCGATTTCAGCATCTGTAATAGGTGCATAATCTTTGTTTGCATTCATAAGACCATTACGATCTGGCATTGGCATTTCTATTCCCATTAAATGATTGTTTGAACCATTCTCTACGACATATTTAACAGATTTAGCTTCAAATCTAACATTAAGATTTGCAGCTTTTCCATCTATACCATCAGCACTAAGACCGTGACAAACTTTACATTCAGCAAGGTAAACAGATTCACCCATCTCAACTAGTCTGTCACCAGTAATAGCCGCATATTGCTTTTCAAACTTAGCATCATGTCCAGCAACTTCTTCATTATACTCACCAATTTGTGAATATGCATTTACTGGGTATCCAATTAAGAAATACCACATACCCCATACCATCGTCCCAAGGAACATAATTGCCCAACCAAAAGGTACTGGGTTTTTGTATTCACCAATACCATCCCAGTTTTCGTCTGCTAATTCACCAGTAGCAGTATCAACTTGCATTTGACGAACATATTTTATTACAACAAATACTGTAATAATAACAAGTGCCGCAGCAGCTAAAACTGTAAGAATATTTACGATATCCCCGTTTAAACCACCTTTAGACATACCGATAGAAACATAGGTAAATCCAAGCATTGCTGCTGTAATTATAACACCCCAAAGATAAATCTTATTCATATACCTCTCCTATTTTTTAGACACAGCCGACACCGGAGTATCAGTTATATCATCTTTTAAAGCTAGATTACTGTAATCCTCATAGTCATGTCCATCAGAATCTTTTCTTTTAGAGTATAAATGGTAAATATATGCATATGACACAACCACCAAGATACCCATCGCTCCAACATAACCATAAGCTTGTAATTCAGCAATACTCACTATATACCCCTACTATTTAAGACTGTTCATATATGCAATTAAAGCAACGATTTCAGGAATCTTACCAGCTTTAACTAAGTCTTTTACATCTTGATCTTTCATATCAGCTGCAACTAATTTAGCTTCTTCTAAAGCAGAAGCTTGTGCACCTGCAAGAGTACCAGCTAATTTAACTGTCTCAGTTGAACCATCTCTCATAGGGATAGGTTGATTATAAGGAACATCAAAGAAACGCTTTATTGTTATTTGTTCTGCATATGCAGTTTCTACATCAGCTATATTTTCATATAACCATGTGTACTTAGGCATAATAGAACCAGGAACAACAGAAACTGGATCTTTCATATGATAATCATGCCAGTCAGTACTTCTATAGTTTCCAACACGCATTAAATCTGGACCAGTTCTTTTTGAACCCCAAAGGAATGGTCTATCATAAGCATACTCTCCACTAACAGAGTAGTGACCATAACGATCTGTCTCTGATTTAAATGGACGAATAAGTTGTGAATGACAAGCATTACAACTGTTTTTAATATATACAAGACGACCAGTTAATTCTAAAGTCGTATATGGCTTTGTACCAATTAACGGACGTGACTGTTGTGCAAAACTTGGCACAATCTCAACTAAACCAGCAAATGCAACTGTAACGAACACTAAAACAGAAAAGAAGAACGGATGTTTTTCTAACCAATGAAACATAATATACTCCTTTTCTTAAGCGCCCATAGGCGATGCATTAACTAACTCATCTTCTTCAACAGGACGAGCAGACATAGTTTTAAAAATGTTATAAGCAAACATTAAGAAACCGATTAAGTACAGAGTACCACCAACTGCACGTATTGTATAATAAGGATGCAATACAGTAACTGTATCAATGAATGAGTAAGCTAAGTTACCAAATTCATCGTGAGCACGCCACATCATACCTTGAGTAATACCCGCAATCCACATAGAAGTAAAGTATAAAACGATACCTAATGTTTGAATCCAAAATTGTGTAGTCATTAGAGACTTAGAATAAATCTCACGTTTAAACACACGAGGAGCCATATGATAAAGAGCTGCAATAACCATAAATCCAACCCAACCAAGAGCACCATCATGAACATGACCAACAATCCAGTCAGTAAAGTGTGCAATTGCATTAACAGATTTAATAGCTTGAATAGGACCTTCTAATGTTGAGAACATATAGAATGTAGAACCAAGAATCATAAACTTGATAAGTGGAGATGAAGCAACTTGTTGCCACTCACCCTTCATTGTCAGAAGCATATTGATAGCTGAACCCCAAGATGGTAAAATCAGAACTATTGAGAAAATTGAACCCATAGTTTGAATCCAATCAGGAACAGTTGAATAAATAATGTGGTGACCACCAGCCCAAAGGTATACAAACATTAAACCCCAAAATGAGAGTAAAGATAGCTTATATGAATAAATCGCTTGACCAGACTCTTTTGGTAAAAAGTAGTAGATAAGAGCAATAATTGGAGTTGTTAAAACAAATGCAACTGCATTATGACCAAACCACCACTGAACCATTGCATCATTTGAACCTGCATACATAGAAACAGAGTGATACCAATTTCCCAAACCACCAGAGTAGAAGTATGTAGGGATTTCCATATTATTAAATAGGTGTAACATCGCAACAGCTAAGAATGTTGCAATAAAATACCAAATAGAAATATAAATAGTCTTTTCACGTCTAATACCTACAAGACCAGCTATACTGATTCCCCATAGTAACCAAACAATTGTAATTCCTATATCCATAGGCCACTCTAATTCAGCATACTCTTTTGAATCTGTTATACCAAGTAAAAGTGATATAACAATAATAACTGCCGCAATCATATACACATAAAAGTGTGCTTTTCCTATAAACATTAAAAACTTAGACTCTGCCATAGATACTTTTAGAACACGTTGTCCTATGTAGTACCATGAAGCCCAAACTCCACTCAATACAAAACCATAAATAATACTATTTGTATGTAGCGGTCTTAAACGACTAAAGTTCGTATACTCAGCTATTCCGCTTCCTAATATAGTATTTACTGCAGGATATGCCATTTCCCATGCTAGTATAACACCAACCAGCATACCAGCAACACCAAGGAAGATTGTAGCCCACATAAACAGTTTAGTAACCGAATAGTCATATTCTAATGGACGATTCTCCATATAGACTCCTCTAATAAAATTATAAAAACTTAACTTAATATAAATTTCAAACTTAAATTAAATTTTTAGCTTAAAAATTGTATCAGTTAATTGTTTTATAAGAGCTTAATCTTAATTATCATTTATAAATTCTTAATGTTATCTTTTTGTATAGCATTTAGTAACTCTTTATTTTCCTCTTGTAAAAGCAAAAAAATCTCAGATAGCTGTTTATGTAGGGTTTCTTCTGACTGTTTAACATTTTTTATTTCGGCATAATGCTTGTAAAAATCATTGTATGGAGTTATTCCTTTTGAAATTACTAATTTAAAATCCACTCCAGGAAAATACTCATTCCAAGAAGGTTCAACAGCAGTAATTACATCATTTTTTATTTTCCATGTTATAAAAAATATTATAATCATAATCAATGACATCGAAACAATATACATAACAATTGCAGTAGCAATTCCTAATATTTGGAATACTAAAGGATTAAATAATAATCCATACGAAATAAGGGGTAAAGAGAAGAAAAAAAGTGTAACAACAGCACTCCCAAGTCCACCTATAGGAGCCTTATTGAAAACACTTCTTCTTTTACCATTTGTTTTAGTAAAAGTTGCTAAGATAGTTTTAAGATTGTATTGTGCCATAGTTCTTCCTTTAAATTGTAAAATTTAAAGTAGTATAACATTAAAATAAATAATATAGGATATATCCTATATTATTATTAAGAGAGAGGTTTAAATTTGTAATATTCGTCTATACTTACTAAAATTATCGTAGCTAAAAAAGCAACATTAATCTGATAAAATATTTTTCTTGCATTTTTAAGTTCAAAATTTTTAACAAGAAGTTGTAAACTACTAGCAAAACCTAAAAGTCCAGTTAAAATCAATAAATAAAAAATAATTGTACTCTCAGGTTTAAACATACTTACCATAAAAATACCTGTTTGGATAGTTAAAACTAACCATACAAATGTAAGTCTTTGTAAAGAAATTTTACCAAATAACTTCATAGCGGTTGGATATCCACCATCTTTATAATCACCAAAAAATAGCATCACAAGCAACCAAAAGTGTGGTACTTGCCATACAAAATAAAAAAGGCCTAAAGCAAAGAACTGTGGCTCTTGTAAACTATGCCCTGCTGTAATCCAACCAACTGCAGGGGGAATTACACCAAGTATAGCCCCTGGGACAACAGCTAATGCACTTTTTTTCTTTAAAGGTGTGTATACAAAGTTATACCAAATAAATGAAAAAAGAAAAAGATTAATTCCAATCATGCCTATTAAACTATAAATAAGACCAAGAGATAAAAGAATAAGCACCGCTGATATAATAAGACCAGTTGTTGGAGACCATTTACCAGAGGCAATTGGACGATGTTTTGTACGATCCATTTTTGAATCTGATTTATATTCTTGAACTTGATTTAAAGTAGAAACACCCATTGCAACGAGTAAAACTGCAAGTGTTGAGAGTAGCATATCCATACCCATTTCACCCTTTGCCATAATATAGGCAAAGAGAGCCGAGAGGCTCACAGCGAAAGAGAGGACGAATTTCGTCAGAACTATAAAATCTTTAATCATTATTTAGACTTAATATACTTTACAAGTTCTTTCATATCTGCATCGCTAAGTACGAATGGAGGCATAACACCGGCAGTAAAACCTGCTGGAACATCTTTATTTGGTGTTTTAATCGCATCACTTAAGTATGTTGCATCACGCTTAGCTGCAATACCTTTTAGTGAAGGACCAACTAAGACAGAATCATCATCAATTGAGTGACAACCATTACATCCATTTGCTTCGTACAATTCTTGACCTTTTTCAGTGTTGTTGAAGAACTTGATAAGTTCGTTCATATCTTCATCTGAAAGATCAAATGTTGGCATAACACCAGCAGAAAAACCTTCTGGAATATCTTTATCAGGATTTTTTAATGCATCTTTAATATATTGTGCATTACGCTTCTCGCCAATACCCATTAATGATGGACCAACTAAAGTGGAATTATCAGTGATTGAGTGACAACCATTACATCCATTTGCTTCGTATACTACTTCACCCTTAGACATTTTCTTATCAGGTGCACCTGGGAAACGTTTATCAGAGTTAAACCAAGCCTCATAATCAGCTTTAGATATAACATGAATTTTAGATAACATGTAAGAGTGACGTGTACCACAATACTCAGCACACTCTACATCATAAGTACCTAAAGTTTCAGACTTGAACCACTGTTTAGTCTCACGGCCAGGAACAACATCCTCTTTCATTCTAAATGCAGGAACAAAAAATGAGTGAATAACATCATTTAATGGTGCTGTCATATTTAAAATAATATTTGTATTCACTGGAACATAAAGTTCTGCAACTTTATTATGAACATATCCATTAGCATTTGCTTCATAAGTATAGTTCCATGACCATTTCTTACCTTCAAGCTCAATTACAATACTATCTTTAACATCAGGCATTGTTCTTAAAACTTTCATTGATGTATAACCATAATAGAATAGTATAAACATCATAATAGTTGGGATAAGAGTCCATGTAATCTCTAACCCCGTATGATGCACAATATTTTCAATATCCTCTTTTTTTACATTACTTGCACGATATTTCCATGCAAAATAAACCATTGGCCCCAATACAGAAATTGCTAGTATAATTGAAAATACTAAATTTATGTATAAAGCCTGATCAACGTCGGCTGCAAAAGTTGAAGCTTGTGACTTGAATCCTTCTAACATATCTACCCCTTACTCTTCATGTGAAGCTGTATGATGACCATAATCAACTTCTATATGTGGCTGTGATGTAATATGACTTCCTTCCATATTTTGAAAGTGATCAACATCAACCATTACTACTATAAAAAAGAATGCAACTAATGTCATTGCAAAAACTACAGTCCAACCAATTAATGTCTCACCTTTCATATGCATATAATACATAACGATTAACCAAGCTTTAACAGCTCCAATCATTAATTGTACTCCAAAAGTAGCATTTTGCAAAAACATATGTGGTTGTATAAATGTAATAGCAGTTAAAAGTAAAAGTCCGCCTAAAACTTTATAATAACCAGCTCTTTGTGCTTTATATGTATTAATGTCCATGACCTGCTCCTATCATATAGTAATAAGGGAATACAAATACCCAAATAAGGTGTACTAAATCCCAATATAATGCAATATTAAAATGTAATATGTTGTGTTCAGTTGTTACTTTACCAGCATTAATACGCTTTAGTAACCAAACCATAAGACCAATACCAATGATAATATGAACACCATGTAAACCAGTCATAGTAAAGTACATACCATAAAACAGAATCTGACCAAACGGACGTGAGTGCTCATTTCCTGATTGTAATGCATCAAGACCTAAAAATACACCATGGTTATACTCTTCAGTCCACTCTACAGCTTTAATGCCAAGAAATATAAATGCTAAGATGATAGTTGCATAAATCATTAATTTAGCACCTTTTACATCACCTGCACGCATCTTAAGTAAACCAAGACCCATTGTAAGTGCTGATACTAAAAGTACCACCGTATTTGTTCCACCTAAGAGTCTATTCAAATGCGATGATGCCTCAATAAAGTCTTGATGGTGTAATGAATAATAATAAGTTAATGTGAGGAACAATGCTCCAAACATCATTATCTCTGTTAGCATGAAAAGCCAGAAACCTAGCTTTCCTCCATACGTATCACCTTGCCAACCTTGAACTTCGTGTTTCTTACCATTGCGATCAGTCGCAATTTCTGGTACATATTCATGAGACATTAGTCAATCCTTTGCATCGTTTCTAAGTTAAATTTAACTACTGGTTCACCATGATGATACTCATACGGTCTAAAATCAACATAAGGAACTTTTGAATGGTTCTCTAATGGTGGTGGTGATGTTGGTAAGTGCCACTCAAGTGTAGTTGCATTCCAATGATTTGATCCAACTTTTTCACCTTTTTTGATAGCAGAGATTAAAACTGTAAACATATAAATCAGTCCAGTAATAAAAACTAATGCACCAAAGAAAGAAATTTGATGATAAATTTGAAATTCTGGTAAATAATCGAAATAACGTCTTGGCATACCTTGGTATCCAGCGATAAACATTGGGAACCATAACATGTTGAATCCAATAAAGTTAAAATAAAATGCTCGTTTTGCATGCTTTTCACTATATATACGACCAAACATTAATGGGAACCAGTAATGCAGTCCAGCAAAAAGTAAGAAAACAACCCCACCAAGCATAGCATAGTGAAAGTGAGCAACAGAGTAGTAAGTATCTTGAAGGTGGATATCAGCACCAACCATAGCAATAGTAACACCTGTAAGACCACCGATAACAAATGTTACCATTGTTCCAAGAGCCCAAAGCATAGGAGCATTCATGTGAATTTGACCTTTATACATTGTAGCTACCCAGTCATAGAACTTAATACCTGTTGGAATTGCAACAAAGAATGTTAAGAATGAAAAAACAGTTTTAGCTAAATCTGACATACCTGAAGTAAATAAGTGGTGACCCCATACTAAATAACCAATACCTGCAATAGAAGCAGATGAAAGTGCGATTGTACGGTAACCAAATATTTCTCTTCTTGAGAACACCGGAATAATTTCAGACATAATACCAAATGCTGGTAAAATCATAAGATATACAGCTGGGTGAGAGTAAATCCAAAACAAGTGTTCAAAAAGTACAGGATCTCCACCTTTAGATGGGTCAAAAATACCAATTCCAAATACTTTTTCTAAGATAGCAAGAATAAGAGTAATACCTACAACTGGTGTTGCAAGAAGTTGAATCCATGCTGTAGCATAAATACCCCATACAAAAAGTGGCATCTTAAAAAAGTCCATACCAGGAGCACGTAAACGGTGAATAGTTACAAGAAAGTTAAGACCTGTAAGGATTGAAGCCATTCCTAGTACAAATGCTGCTACAAGTGTTGTAACAACATTTGTATTTGTATTTAAACTATATGGAGCATAAAAAGTCCAACCAGTATCTGCAAAACCTTCCCCTGTCCATAAAGATGAAAGAGCAATTAATGCACCAAAAATATATAACCAGAATGTAAACCAATTAAGACGTGGGAAAGATACATCTTTCGCCCCAATCATAAGGGGCATTACGATATTTCCAAATACTGCAGGAACACCTGGAATAATGAAAAGGAATACCATAATAACACCATGCAATGTAAATGCTTGATTAAATGTATCCCCATCTAATATCTGTGCACCTGGTGCAAATAGCTCTATTCTCATTGTAAGTGCTACAAACACTGCAACGAAAAAGAATGTAAAAATTACGGCTGCATACATAAGACCAATACGTTTATGATCTACTGTTAGCATCCATTGCCAAAAAACACTTTTCGGGTGCCCTATAGCACAGTGTGTTTCGCCTGCTTCTAAATACGATTTACTCATCGTTTTCTCCTTTTTTGTGATAATTTTCTTCTTTTCTACCTAATTTTACCAATAAGATAAATAGTCCGATTGCCATTAAAGACATACCAGTTCCTATAACTTTTTCCCAAGCAAAAACATATTTTTTGTTCTCTGCATCATATGCAAAACAAAAAAGTAGTGTTTTTGCAATAGTAGGACCAACTTTGCCATCAGCTGCCTCTATAAGTGCCATTTTTACATCAAAAGGAAGTTGACCTACACCATTAAGATATCTAGTAACCTTTCCTTCTGGTGATAAAATAATAGTAACACCAGGGTGAATATATTCTGTTAAACCAGTTTTTTCAAATACTTTTTTTTCAAATCCGTATCCTACTGCATCAGCTAATTTGCCAGAACTATTGTTTTCTCCTATAACAAAATGCCAACTATCCTCAACATATGGTCTTGTTATGGAAGCCATTATGTTTTTTCTTTTTGTTGCTGCTAACTGATATGGCTCGTTTTCAGCAAAACTTACAGTAACTACTTTATAGTCTTTGTTTTCAGCTAAATCTAATTTACTCACAACACTTGCTAAGTCATTGAGTTGTGTAGTACAAATACCAGCACATCTATAATAATTTAGTGTCAAGATGGTTGGCTTCCCACCCATCAGTTTTCTTAAAGTAACATTTTTCCCTTCTTCATTTATAAATGTTAAATCAAGCGGAACCATCTTTCCTAACTTCTCCTGCATACCTACATTAGATGCACTCAAAAAAGTAATAAGTAAAGATAGTACCAATATATATCTTGTCATATATGCTCCTACGTATATTTTTTTACCAGTTTTAGGATTAAAAATTCTAAACTACTGTAAAAAATAGCGTGAATTATACAAAAAATTATATTAAACTCACCTT
>ERZ890953.292-NODE-292-length-29638-cov-7.349187_pt1 | contig 29638 bp, 22 predicted proteins | sample MGYA00521264_ERZ890953 | MGnify/ENA primary metagenome ERZ890953 (study PRJEB32303, sample SAMEA104408629) | aquatic metagenome | biome: Brackish water; feature: Chemocline; material: water | place: Baltic Sea | collected 2014-10-26T21:54:00 | depth 200 m ...
CTAGTCTTGCTGACGGCGATCGAGCAGACGAACCTTCCGCTCGCAGCTCATCGCCGCCGCCGCAGAAATCGATGTTCCACCCACGGCGTCCTATTGGAACACCGTCACCCATCAGCGCCTCAGCGCAGGGTCACCACGATGTCGGCGGCGAGATCCACTCCCCCTTCCAGGCCATCGGCGCCCAGGGATCCCAGGCTGTAGACCGCGTCCCCATAGGGGGACCGATACACCAGTGTGTTGCCCCATGCGTCAGTGGGCACCCCCTCCTCCCGGCTGTGCATGTGCGGCAGCGCGGCCTCGAGCCCCTGCTCGGTGGTGGGGTAGCGCCCCCGGTGGAGGGCGGCGTAGCCCTGCAGCCCCTGCTCCATCAGGCCCATGCGCAGCTTGGTCTCCTGGACCTTCTGACGGTCCCAGATGGCCTTGATGTTCACCGCCAGCACCGCGCTGATGCTCACCAGGATCGCCACCACCACCATGATCTCCACCAGGGTCATGCCCCGTCGGTACCTTCTGTCCATGTCGACCTCCGTCGAAGGATTCCACGCCGATCAACGCAAGACCCGTGCCTTCCGAAAGCCAGCCTTCGTCCGATGCGCTCCATAGGCCTGGGCGACACTCTGTCGCTGGAACACGCAAGAAGCTTGTCAAGTCGGCCCGTCACGGAACCATCGTGCCTCCCCTGCTGACCACACCCCCGGCGGCAGGAGCGGCCGTCGTGAACCTCGAGCCGGCGGGATGGTTCCATGTGTGCACTACGCGCGCCCGACCAGGGCAGAGTCATTCGTCTGGGCGTCCTCCAGGAAGGCAAGATCGTCCTGGAAAGACGCCTGGATCCAGGAGAAACACTCACCGTGGGCGCAGGTCCCGGGGCCACGGTGCGCTGCACTGGCGCCTCGCTGCCTCGACGGCACGCGCTGATCGAAGCCCACAGGGGGCGCTATCGACTGCGGGTTCCCCGCGGGCTGCAGGGCAAGCTGAGCAGCGGAGGCCAGGTGCTCAGCCTGGACCAGCTGCGCCAGCGCCCCCCCAGCGGACGGGGACGCTGGGACTTCGAGCTGGACGACACCGCCCGCGGGTCCATCCGCGTCGGTGATCTCACCCTGCTCTTCCAGCTCGTGCAGGCCCCCCCCATCGCCCTGGGTCAGCTGGAGAAGCTCGACTTCCGACCCAGCCTGATCAGCGACGACGACCCGGTGTTCATGGGCTTCTTGGGCCTGTTCACCGTGGTGGCCGCCAGCTTCGTGGCCTACACCTCCACCATCGCGACGCCCGAGCTGGTGGGGACCATGGAGGATGTGCGGCGCTTCGCCAGCGTGGTGATCCCAGCGCCGGCGCTGGCAGATCCGGACCCTGTGGTCCCCGACGCGATGGTGGACGACGGGCTGACCCGCGAGGTCGCGGCCGACACCCCCGAGCCAGATCCCGAGCCGACCCAGGCGGTGGCGAAGAACGACCGCGTGCCGGAGAGGCCCCTCACAGCAGAGGAGGCGGCCTACCAGGAGGCCCAGCGCAAGGAGGATCTGCGAGCCGAGGTCTTCGCCAACTCACGCATGCTGCAGCTCATCGGAAGCCGCGGCCTGTCCACCAACGGCTTCCTGGATCCAGAGGGTGCCTTCGGCGAGAGCCTGAGCGTCGATCTGAGCGACAGCAAGCTCCCCGATGGCAGCGCAGATCTGGTGGTCCACTGGAAGCAGGGCGGCGGCAGCGGCACCAGCCGCGAGGACGTGGGCATCCAGCTCGATCGCCTGGAGGGCGGGAGAGCCGGAGTGACGGGGGGCGCCGAGGTGGGCCCGACCGCGGTGATCCGCCCCGACCCCCACCAGCCTCCGCCGGACAGCCCCGAGGCCACCCGGGTCAACGCCCGCATCAAGCGCTACTACCCCGACATCAAGACCTGCTACGAGCGCCGCCTCAAGGAGAACCCTACCCTGCAGGGGCGCATCGAGATCCAGTGGCTTGTGGACGGCGGCAGCGCCCAGGAGATCTACGTGGTGGACAACACCACCCGTGATCAGGAGCTCGAGGACTGCATCGTACACCGCATGGGCTTCTGGCAGTTCGACGCAGACATCCAGGAGTTCTCCCTGAGCTACCCCTTCGTGCTGGCGCCGGGCTAGCCCACGCCAGTGTCGCTGTGGATGGTGGCGATCCCGCCCCCCCCCTGCACTACTCGGCGATCTGCTCCAGCAGCTGCTCCAGCAGCGCCTTGGCCGCTAGCGGGATCACGGTGCCCGGGCCGAAGATGGCCGCGGCGCCGGCCGCATACAGGGCCGCGTGGTCGTTGGGCGGGATGACCCCACCGGCGACCACCAAGATGTCGGGACGGCCCAGGGCGTCCAGCTGCTGACGCAGGGCAGGCACCAGGGTGAGGTGCCCGGCGGCCAGGGAGCTGGCGCCCACCAGGTGGACGTCGTTCTCCACCGCCTGGCGGGCGGTCTCTTCTGGGGTCTGGAAGAGGGGGCCCACGTCGACGTCGAAGCCCAGGTCGGCGAAGGCCGTGGCCACGACTTTCTGACCTCGATCGTGGCCGTCCTGGCCCATCTTGGCCACCAGCAGCCGGGGCCGCCGTCCCTCGAGCTCTTCGAAGCGCGCCGCCAGCTCACGCACCACCTGGATTTCCGCTCGATCCACGCCTGCCTCCGTGCTGTAGACATTGTGCACCAGCTTGGGTGCCGCCTGGTGGCGGCCGTAGACCTGCACCAGGGCCTCGCTGATCTCACCCACCGTGGCCTTGGCGCGCGCGGCCTGCACGCTGAGCTCCAGCAGGTTGCCCTCACCCCGCTCCGCGGCGTTGACCAGGGCCTCGAGGCGCTGGCGCACCACGGCAGGATCACGCTCGGCCCGCAGCGCGTCGAGACGCGCCACCTGGGCGCCACGCACGGCGCTGTTGTCCACCTGCCGGATGTCGATGGTGGGGTCTTCGTCCACCGTGTAGCGGTTGAGGCCTACGATGGTCTGCTTGCCTGCGTCGATGCGGGCCTGGGTGCGGGCCGACGCCTCCTCGATGCGCAGCTTGGGCAGCCCGGTCTCGATGGCGCGGGCCATGCCGCCCAGCTCCTGGACCTCTCGGATGTGGGTCCAAGCCCGGTCCGCCAGATCCTGGGTGAGCCGCTCCACGTAGAAGCTGCCACCCCAAGGGTCCACGGTGCGGCAGCTGCCGGTCTCCTGCTGGAGGTACAGTTGAGTGTTGCGGGCGATGCGAGCGCTGAACTCGGAGGGCAAGGCCAGGGCTTCGTCCAGGCTGTTGGTGTGCAGGGACTGGGTGTGGCCGTGGGCCGCCGCCATGGCCTCGACACAGGTGCGCGCCACGTTGTTGTAGGGGTCCTGGGCGGTCAACGACCAGCCCGAGGTCTGGCAGTGGGTGCGCAGCATCATGGACTTGGGGTTCTTCGGGCCGAAGTCCGACAACATGCGATGCCAGAGCAGGCGGGCGGCCCGCAGCTTGGCCACCTCCATGAAGTAGTTCATGGAGACGCCGAAGAAGAACGAGAAGCGCGGCGCGAAGGCGTCGACGCTCAGCCCGGCCCGGATGCCCGTCTGGACGTAGTCGAGCCCGTCAGCCAGGGTGTAGGCCAGCTCGATGTCCGCCGTCGCCCCCGCCTCCTGCATGTGGTAGCCCGAGATGCTGATGGAGTTGAAGCGGGGCATCTCCTGGCTGGTGTACTCGAAGATGTCCGCGATGATCCGCATCGAGGGTTCGGGCGGGTAGATGTAGGTGTTCCGGACCATGAACTCCTTGAGGATGTCGTTCTGGATGGTCCCGGCCAGCTGCTTGTGCTCGACGCCCTGCTCTTCGGCCGCCACGATGTACAGGGCCATGATGGGCAGCACCGCGCCGTTCATGGTCATGGACACGGACATCTGGTCCAGCGGGATGCTGTCGAAGAGGATGCGCATGTCGCGGATGCTGTCGATGGCCACCCCCGCCATGCCCACGTCACCGGACACACGGGGGTGATCCGAGTCGTAGCCGCGGTGGGTGGCCAGATCGAAGGCGATGGACAGGCCCTTCTGACCCGCGGCCAGGTTGCGTCGGTAGAACGCGTTCGAGTCTTCCGCCGTGGAGAAGCCGGCGTACTGACGAACGGTCCAGGGGCGGCCCACATACATGGTGGCGTAGGGGCCACGCACGAAGGGAGCGAAGCCAGGCCAGGCGCCCAGCTGAGGTAGATCTTGCACGTCGGCCGCGGTGTACAGCGGCTTGACCGGGATGCCCTCAGGGGTGAGCCAGGCGGGACGCTCGGGGTCGACGCCGGCCTGGGCGGCGCGGGCGCGCCAAGCCTCGAGATCGGCCTGCGGGGCGGCTGGCAGAGGGAGCTTGGAGAAGTCGGGGAAGGTGGTCATGCCTGCACCCCCAGGTGTCGCTGCAAGGTGGCGAGGAGGGCGAGCACGTCACAGCCCAGGAAGAGGAAGCCATCGACTCCGGCCTGCTCGAAGGCGGCCTGGTGGGCGCCAGGCCTGCCGGCCATCAGCACCCGCTGCGCACCAGCGGCCCGCAGCGCGGGGGCCAGCGCGGGCACCATGTCAGGGTAGACAGGATCAGGACCGCAGATGACCGCGGCCAGGGCCCCCTGTTCTCGGACCGCGGAGGCGCAGCCCGCGGCGGCCTGCTCGATGGTGTCGAAGCCGTCGTTGCCCAGGACCTCGAAGCCGCCGGCTCCCAAGAAGTTGCCGCACCATAGGGCGCGCACCCGGTGCTTGGGGATCGGCCCGAGGTTGGCCAGGAACACACGAGGACGGCGGCCGTGTTCTGCCAGCCATGCGTCCGAGGCATCCCGCAGCGCCTCGTAGGCCTGGGCCTGGCGCAGGGACGGCAGGGCCTGGCAGCGAGCGGGCTCGGCGTCACCGCGCAGCGCCTGGGCCATGGCGCCCACGGTGGCCCCGTTGGCGGCGGCCTGGATGGCGGCCCGGGTGGCGAGCCCCTGCCCCACGCTAGCCTCGGCGAGCGCCTCGAGGCTGACCATGGGGTGATCGGCCCGCCAGGCCGCCAGGGCACAGCCCGCGAGGTCGGCCAGGTAGTCCAGGTCCACCTCGTCGCGGACTACGGGCTCCTCGCCGACGTTGGGGAACTCGCTGACGCCGGTGATGGGGTCGATGCGCTTGGCCACAGCCTTGGCCCGGCCCGCGGCCGTGGCCGCGATGCGATCCGCCAGCCAGCCGCTGGTGAGCGCCGCGCCCATGCCTCCGGCACCCTCGATGGCCTGCAGCTCGGCCCAGCCGGCCTGGATCAGCCGATCCGTGAGCTCCTCGATGTACCAGCTTCCCCCAGCTGGATCGGTGACGGCATGGAGGTGGCTCTCCTCCCGCAGCAGCAGCTGGGTGTTGGCCGCGATGCGCCGGGAGAAGTCGTCGGGCAGGCCGATAGCCTCGTCGAAGGGGCCCGCGTGGATGCTGTCGGCGCCGGCCACGGCAGCGGAGAAACACTCGGTGGTGGTGCGCAGCAGGTTGACCCAAGGATCCCGCGCCGTGCGGTCGGCGGGAGAGCTGCTGGCGTGGATGACCATGCGCCCGGCCTGATCCGAGCCGCCGCAGGCCACCACGACCCGCGCCCACAGGGAGCGGGCCGCCCGCAGCTTGGCCACCTCCATGAACAGATCCGCCCGCAGGGCGAAGACGAACTGCAGCTGGCTCGCCGCCCGATCGACGCTCAGGCCGTGGGCGCCCATGGCCCGCAGGTAGGCGATGCCCGTGGCCATGGCGATGCCCAGTTCCTGGCCGGCGCTGGCCCCGGCGCGGTGGTGGGGCACGGTGCTGACATGGGCCGCGCGCACCCCGGGGGCGTCGGCGCTGCACCAGGCCGCTAGATCGCTGAGCTGATCCAGCGCCGCGCCGAGGGAGCCGGGAAGCTCACCGTCTGCGGCCAGGGCGGACAGGGGGTCCATGCCCAGGGAACCCTGGAGCACACCGGGCTCGAGCCCTCGCAGGCCAGCCACGGCCAGGTGTAGCGCCGCCACAGGCAGCGCACAGCCGCCCGCGTCGATGCTCACGGGCACGGTGGCCAGGTCCACGGGGGCCAGCATGGCGCGCAGATCTTCGAGACAGGCCACCATGGCGCCGCCCTGGCCAGCGAGGGCCAGGGACGAGGTGTCGTCGTGATCGCGGCCGCGGCGGCTGGCCGCGTCGAGCTGGAACCAGGCCGAGCTCACCCCGCGGCCCAGATCGAGGGCCAGGGCGCGGGCGTTGGCCTCGGGCTCGGCGTAGCCGTAGTGCTGGCGAAGATCCCAGCCGCGCTGGCTGTCGACCACGGGCTCACCGCCACGGGTGAAGGGGGCCAGCCCAGGCATCCCGGCACCATCGGCCGGTGGGCCGGAGGGCCCGTACACCGGCTGTACCGCGATGCCTTCGTGGGTGCGGGTGACCAGCTTCTTGTCGAACGGCGCGCCGCGGAGGGTCTCCTCCGCCGCTGTCCGCCAGTCCTCGTAGCTATGGGTCGGGAGGCCGACAGCCTGATCGTCGCTCGCCATGCGCTCATCCTGGGACGTAGGGGCATGGTGGACTAGCCGCCACTCCCCCGAGTCGCAAGGTGCCGCGAGGCGAGCGGGATCAGCTAGCGGCCGAGTGCTCCGCCAATGCGGCAACGGTAGCGCGCAGCTCGGCGAGCTGAGCCTGCAGGCGACGGCCCTCCGCTCGCTCGGCGCTCAGCTCCTGGCGCAGGTAGTGGACCACCCGCAGCAGATCGTTCACTTCGCCTCCTGGCTGCTCGATGCCCCGGGTGCGCTCGGCCAGCCCCAGCGCTGGCATGGCCAGCACCTCCCGCTCGTCCCAGCTCGAGCAGGCCGGGTCGGTCCCCACCTCGGCGATGGGCTCCACCAGACCGGGGATGTCGAAGAAGCCGCTGTGGGTGCTGGGTGTCACCTGCCCGGATCCGTCCTGCACCGCACGCGCCGAGTCCAGCGCCCTGGGCCGGTGCCAGCGGGACCGGCTCACACCCGGCTCGGTCACGGGATCCGCCGGCAGCGGATGGCGCTTGGCGCCCCGGCTCCAGGGCCGAACGAACTCGAGCTCGTCGGTGTCCAACGAGAAGAAGGGGCTACGGTCCTCGGGCATGGGGCTCACCGCGACCCACGCGCCGTCGGTGGGCAGGGCGTGAAGGCCCAGCGCCCCCTGGTGCCAGAGCTGGAACTTGCCGTTGTCCGCAAGCTCGAAGCCCACGAACACGAACACGCCTGCCAGCACCTCGGCCGTGGTCATGCCCTCGCGGTAGCCGTTGCTCCGCAGCGACGCCTCGGCCACCGACCACACCGTGCCGGAGTCCAGCACCGCCCGCCCGTTGCGGCAGGAATAGCGCACCGCGAAGCGGGGTTCAGGACCCGCGAGGCGCCGCAGCTCGAGGGTGAAGGCAGCTGGCACTGAACACTCCGATGCGACGGTGGGACGAAGAAATACCTGCGCCCACGGTACCTCCGCCCCTCATGGACTATTGTCGTTTTATGTCCACGCGGCCGACGGCCACCGCACATTCGGCCTTGGAGCCGGCACATGCGTTGTGCTGATTGTTCTTGACTTGCGCGATTGGACGTCGGCGCGTCAGTCCAGCTCGGCGCTCAGCTCGAGCTCGACCTGGCAGGGGTCCTGCACGAACACGGGGCAGTAGCCCTCGCTGCCTCGGGGGTCCCGGATCTCGATGACCGCCGTGCCAGCGACCCGATCCTTGGCGAGCGCCCACAGCTCGGCGTCGGCCTGCATGTCGGCCACGCAGTCGCCGGTGTTTCCCCCCAGCGCCACCGCGGGCATGGTGCTGCCCTGGACCTTCAGTGTGGTCTCGTCCTTCTGGGTGACGGTGACGTCCATGCCCACGAAGGGCTCACGAAAGTCGACGGCATACTGGGCAGGCAGATCGCCCAGCCCAGGGACGCGGACCGGATACTCGAAGGCGTGGGGCGTCCCGGGCCCGCCAGGCATGAACAGGGCCTCGAGGGCGCCGTCCAGGCAGCCATCGCGCACCGCGGTGGTGAACATCAGGTAGTCGCCCCCCTGGAGCTTCTCGAGGGAGACGGGCTGATCCTGCGGCGGCGCCTGGCTGTCGTCGTCGGGACCGCAGGCCGGCAGGAGCAGCAGCAACGAGAGGATGCGGAGGGACCGTGGGGAGTTCATGTCGGGATCATACTCGGTCCTGGGCCCCCCGTCGCCCCTCGGGCGGGCGGCCCAGGCTAGCCTACAGCCCCGAGCCGAACAGCAGGTAGACCGCTCCGGAGTCCATGCCCCCGGTGGCCTCGGCCGGGGCGCTCACGGCCAGATCGTCCACGCCGTCGCCGTCGAGATCTCCCGGCCCCAGCGCGCAGAAGCCAGCCTGATCGTTGTGGGCCACCCCGAGGATGAGCAGATCGGCGGCGCCGAGGGCCACGGCGCCCTCGACCGCCTCGTAGAACAAGCCCAGGGCGCCGGCGTTGAGCTGGCTGCGGTCCGAGCGGAAGGCGCCCACGACGAAGTCGTCCCGGCCGTCGTTGTCCGGGTCGCCCGCCGCGGCCACGGTGAGGCCGGCGTAGTCCTCGGCCGCTTCGCCCGTGATGGTGGCGACGGCCGCCTGGCTCACCAGCTGCGAGCCCGCGGGGGGGCCCAGCACCAGGTAGGCCGCGCCGGCGTTCTGCCCACCCGCGTCCTGACCATCGGCGCCCACGAGCAGGTCGAGCTGGCCATCGCCGTCGATGTCGCCAGCCACGGCGGCCCGGGTCCCGAGCCAGTCACCCGGCTGCTCACCGATCAAGACGCCATCGGCCTGGGAGAGGTCCACCTGGCCTTCGAAAGGCGCCAGCACTGTGTAGACCTCGCCTGCGGCCGCGACGGCCTTGAAGGAGGTGATCACCAGATCATCCAGCCCGTCGCCGTCCATGTCATGGCCACCGTCGACCCAGCGGCCCAGGTAGTCGCCCTGCGCGACGCCCACCAGGGACGCGTCGGCCTGAGAGACGTCCAGATCGCCGTCGTTCAGAGGGCCGTGGAAGATGTAGGCCATGCCCGAGTCCACCCCGGAGCCATTCAAGGCGCCGGGGGCCGTGACCACGAGGTCCTGGTCGCCGTCGCCGTCCACGTCGCCCGCGCAGCCCACCGCATCGCCCAGGCGCTGGTGAGCAGCGGTGGGATGGATTCGCACGGCCGCGGACGCCAGATCCTGATCGCCGGCGCCGACCGCGGTGACGACGTAGACAGCGCCGGCCAGCTCGCCCACCAGGTCGGTGGATCGGGCTCCGATGATGAGATCGTCCAGCCCATCGCCGCTGAGATCGCAGCCGTTTGCCACGGAGTCACCGGCCTCGGCCAGATCGCTGACGCCGGCCCAGGTGGCGACGGCCGTGGTCATGGACCGGGACGCGTCGAAGGGCCCCATGAGCACGAACGCGGCGCCAGGCTTGCCCTCGCCCATCAGGTGGTGGCGCGCGCCGATCACCAGATCCAGCTGGCCGTCCCCGTTCAGATCACCCCTGAGATCGAAGGAGCGGCCGGCCCAGTCGCCGGGGGCCGCGCCCGTGAAGGCGATGTCCGCTGAGTCCAGGCCCAGCTCGCCCTCCAGGGCGCAGCCGTTGTCCGTCCCGTCGCAGTCGTCGTCCACGCCGTTGTTGCACAGCTCCTGGGCGCCAGGGTTCACGTCTGGATCCTGGTCGTCGCAGTCGACGTCGGCCGTGTAGCCGTCATCATCGGCATCGGCGCCCGGGTCGTGGGTGTCACCGCTGTCAGGACAGCTGCTGCAGGCTGCGTAGCGCTCGCAGCCCAGCAAGGCGAGGACCAGCAGGGGTGCCAGGCGGGAGGTGCTCATGGGGTCACCCCACGGCCAGCCGGAGGAGAGGAGCCATCGGAGCGCCGCGCCCGCGCCTGACCCTGGTCGAGGAAGGCGCGCAGGCCGGGGCCCACCTCGGCAGCGGAGAGCTGCTGCACCTCGAAGGGGAACAGCAGGTCGCCAGCTTCGGCGATGTGCCGCTGCACCGGCACGCGGTTGAAGACCTGCTGCTCGTGCTCCGCCGAAAACGCGCCGGACAGCCCCGGGATGTCCGGAAGCACCAGATCCATCTCGAGCAGCCTGGCGTCGCGCTCGCAGCCGTTGGGGCCGGGGGATTCGCAGCCCGAGTCCAGCACCAGCAGGCGCTCGAGATCGCCGGAGACCAGCTTGACGTCGCGGGTGAAGCCCATGGGATCGGCGTAGTCGGTCTCGACCGGCAGGATGTCGCCCAGGTAGACCGGATCGTTGTCCCACGAGGCCAAGGCCAGGCCCACCGAGCCGTAGTGCCCACGGTCCTCATCGGAGCCGCCCGCGCTGTGGGCGTAGGTGAGCAATGGGCCGATGGGGGTGTCCCACATGCTGGGGCCGTGGACCGCGGCCAGGTAACCCTGGCTGGGGTAGGTCCACAGGTGGGAGATGGCGTCCAGATCGGTGACATCCCACATCATCAGGCGGCCCTGATCCAGGCCCGCGGCCTCGGGGGCCACCGAGGTCTTGAAGGAGTTGAGCAGCATCACCCGATCGTCGTGCTCCACCAGCTCCAGGCAGTTCAGGGTACGATCGTGGACCCCCACCGAGGTGACCTCCGGCTCGAGCACCGCCGTCACCGCCCCGTGGGTGTCACCCTGGGGCGGCGCGAACCAGATCACGCGGTTGAGGGTGGTGTCGGACAGAGCGAGCAGCTCGTGGCCCGGCATCCAGCCCAGCTCGTGGGGAAAGACCGTGTAGCACTCGCGCTCGACGCCCTCTCCCATCTCGGGGATGCCATCGGGCCCCAGTCGCTGATGTACCTCCTCGCACTCCGCACTCCTGGGGTGGCTGGCGGGCAGGTCCACCTCGTGCAAGCGCCAGCTGGGCTCGAGGGGCCAGGCCAGATCCATGGCCACTACGCCGCCCGGCAACAGATCCTCGGGCTCGTCGCCCTGACGCGCGAAGACCATGATCAGGGACTCGGGCTCGGTGACCGGATCGTACAGCACGCTGAAGGCCTGGCAGCGGGCCCAGCCACTGGGCAGGATCTCGTCGCACAGCTCGGGCAACAGCTCGGAGAAGCAGATCTCGGCGAGCTGTTCGGTGGTCTGGTAGTCCAGAAAGCGCACGCAGCCATACGCGGTGTTGGTCAGGATGAGCACGTCGCCCTGGGTGGACACGGGGCCGGTGTCGTCGCTGGTGTCGGCGCTGGTGTCGTCCTGGGTGTCCGCGGTGAAGCGGCACCCACACCCCGCGCCCACCAGCAGCAGGGCGCACAGGGAGGGAAAGCCCAGGGAGCTTCGGTTCATCGCGACACCTCGTAGGACAGCATGTAGATCGCGCCGGCGTCGGCGCCGGCGTGGTCGGATCCGAGGGCACCCACGAGCAGGCCGCCGGCGCCGAGACCGAGCACATCACCCGCCGCCTCGACGGACCAGCCGGTCATGTCGTCCGCCGCCACGCCCCGGAAGATCAGATCGGAATCGGCGAGGCTGTGTTGGCCCAGCACCGGACCCAGGATGACGAAGGCCGCACCAGCGCCGGCCTGGACGCTGCCCTGAGCGCCGGAGGCGCCGATGGCGAGGTCGAGGTTGCCGTCACCGTCGAGGTCGAAGTCCCCACACACCGAGGTGCCCGCCAGGTCACCGGCGGCCTCGGCGGTGAAGCCGGCGCTGGCGTCGTCCAGGGAGCTGAGGCCAGGAAGATCCGCGGCGAGCAGCAGCCAGGCAGCCCCCGCGCTCGCGCCCACGGTGGAGTCACCACGGCCGCCCATGATGAGGTCACCCAGGCCGTCGCCGTCGTGGTCTCCCGCCGCGCCGAGGCTCCAGCCCGCGCCCAGCTGAGCCCCAGGCCGGCTGCCAGGGATCACCAGGTCCGCGTCGGCCAGGGACTGCGAGGCCGTGACCGGCCCGTGGAACAGGTAGGCCGCCCCCGAGTTGCTGCCGCCGTTGTCGGCGTAGCGCGCGCCCACCAGCAGATCGGGGATGCCGTCGCCGGTCACGTCGCCAGGACCAGCCACCGCAGAGCCGGCCTGGTCGCCGGGCTGCTCGCCGGCGAGGCGGATGCTGGCGTCGCTCAGGCTTAGGTCCCCGCTGATGGGGCCGTAGACCACGTAGGCGACCCCGGCATCGTCCCCCAGGCTCTTGTCGAACTGGCTGGCGACCACGACATCGTCGAAGCCGTCGAGGTTCATGTCCCCCAGCGCCTCGGCGTCGCCCAACCAGTCACCCTCGGCCTGGCCCAGGATGCGGGCGTCGGCCAGGGCCAGGGAACGCTCCCCGGGCAGCTGTGGGCCGAGGAGCACGTAGACGGCCCCCGCCGCCGGCGCGGCCGCGCCGCTGGCTGGAGCCCCGATCAAGAGGTCCGGGACACCGTCACCGTCGATGTCGCCCGCTGGGCCCACGGTGCGCCCGGCGTTGTCGCCGGCGGCCTCGCCCAGGTAGGTCGCGTAGGCTTGCCCGGCGTCCAGCTGGCCGGACACAGGGCCCAGGAACAGGTAGGCCACCCCGGCCTGATCGCCGGGGTCGTCGTGGGCGAAGGACGGCAAGAGCAGATCGCCGAACCCGTCGCCGTCCAGGTCGCCCACCCCCGCGCTGTGCTGGCCCGCCTGGTCGCCAGGGGCGACGCCATAGAACACAGCCACGGCATCGTCAGGGCCCAGCTCGGTGGCACCCGAGCACACGCCGCCCTCGTCGATGGCGCCGTCACAGTCGTTGTCGATGTCGTCGCAGCGCTCTTGGGCCGCGGGGTGTACAGCGGGGTCCGCGTCGTCGCAGTCGTAGAACTCAGTGTAGCCGTCGCCGTCGGCGTCGTCCCAGATCGGCACGCTGCCGCTGGTGTCCTCGACCTGGCTGTCCGGCGCGGTGTCATCGGGCTGGGTGTCGTCCGGGCTGGAGCCACAGCGCCCGCAGCCCACCAGCAGCAGCGCCAGCGCCCAGGACGGAGCCCCGCCCACCCGCCGTCCGCTCATCGCTCGCCCCCTCGCCCGGTGGCCTCGAGCCACTCTTGGACCACGGCGTCGGGATGGGCCCAGCGCGCGTAGCCCGGCTGGACCAACATGGCGTTGATGGCCTCGAGGGCATCGACGTTGATGTCGCCGTCCGCGGTGACGCCCCCGTTCTCGGCGATGACCCCGTTGTAGGAGGTGAAGTCGTAGATGTGCAGGTACCAGGACTTGATGTCGTCGGGCTGCGATGACGCCAGGCCCCGGCGCAGGAAGCGCTGCACCTGCTCCCAGTCACGGACCTCGGTGTCGGTGCCCCAGACCTGGCTCTCCCGGAACAAGCCCGCGGCCTGCAGGTCGCCAAGGGTGTTGAGGGCCCAGGAGTGGCCGGGCAGGTAGAGCACGCCCGAGTCACCGCCCTCGAACCAGTCTTCGGGCGCCTCGCCCATCTCGAAGGCCGCCACCCGTCGCCGGATGTCCACCGGCAGCAGCTCCTTCTTGCGGAAGCCGTCGAGACCGATGAGGGGGTCGGAGCCCGCCGAGGCGAAGTAGTAGGCCTGGAAGGGAGGGTCGCCCAGGGCCAAGGGGCCATCGCGACCCGCGCGGATCCAGGACGGATCGCCATCGGGCCAGCCTTGGGCCGAGACCATCACCGCGCCGTCGAAGTGGTTGCCCGAGATGGCCTGCAGCGGGAGCTCGAGATCGCTCATCTGCACAGGGCCCGAGCCGTCGTCGTAGTCGGGCAGATCGTCGTAGCGGGTGGCCGCGTACATGCCATCGTGCAGCAGCTGGTACTCGGCCTGGGTGTCCATGGGGAAGCTGTAGTCGACGCCCGCGTCGTACAGAAGATCCATGAAGTAGTCCATGGGCTCGGTGGCGTCGGAGTCGGCCATGGAGGTGTGGGTCCAGTGGGTGAAGCCCAGCCCCAGATCGCGGTAGGTGGCCAGGACCTCGAGGGCCGCGTAGCCCTGCGCCGCGGTGAGATCTTCGGCGTAGCAGAGGCGCGCCTGATGCAGCCAGGTGGGGTTGAGCCCCACCACGGCCACCACGTCATCGTCTGGGGTCTGAGTGCCGCTGCCCACCGTAGTCCAGGTGTCGACCACGTAGTCGAGGCTGGGCACGACGCGCTGCTCGACCGCCCACTCCATGGCGCAGCAGCCGTCCCACAGCGCCTGATCGAAGCCTTCTGGTGCCTCGGTGCAGCGGGCCTCGCCCTTGGAGAAGTCCTGGTTGATGTTGTAGTCCTTGGGGGTCTCGAGGATGGGGTTGAGGAACATGCCGAGCAGGTGCCCCGTGGAGGTGGGGGGCACCAGGCCGTAGGGGGCGTAGGCGCTGCGAATCAGCGCGGGATGCTGGCCGTCGCTGCACAGCTCGGCCCACTCGCCGTCGCAGCCCTCGGAGCCTGCGGGCCAGGCCATGTAGAGATCGTGGGGCGCTGTGTCCACCGCCATGTCGAGGGGCAGGGCGGGAAGGACCACCCCCTCGGCCTGCACCACACCCAGCTCTGCCTGGGCTCCAAGGAGCAGCAGCTCGCCATCGAACGTCTCGGCCACGACCCAGGCCATGGAGGACGGGGCGGCCTGGCCGCCGAAGATGCTGTCGACAGCCAGCAGGTGCACATCCTGGACCGCCGCGGGGAGCACCAACAGCCCGCTCTGCTCGCCCTCGATCTCCCGCCAGGCCAGCACGCTGGCGTCGGCGAACCAGGCCCAGGCATGCAGCCCGTCCGCGGCCAGCAGATCGGGGGTGACCTGATCCAGCGACCCCCAGCCCAGGGCGGGCTCGAGCTCCACCAGCTCCTCGCCGATCAGGATGACGTTGCTGCCATCCTGGCGGTGCAGGAGCATGCCCTGGGGCATGGAAGCCCAGCGCTCCACCGACCCCAGCTCGAGGGCAGCCCTCGAGATCTGGGGCTGGGCCTGATCCAGGCCCTGGAGCAGCCAGGTGGCCCCGGTGTTGGGCTCGAGCAGCCAGGCGCCCGAGGACGACGGGGCGATCAGCAGGCCCTCGGGCAGGGGCTGCTCGCTGGCGGCGGGCCGCAGCAACTGCAGGTAGCTGTAGGGGGACTCGTCGGCCTGCACGATGGCCAGGCCGGCGTCGATCACGCCGACGAAGCCCTCACCGCCCAGCTCGCCGACCACCGCGATGAGCTCGAACTCGGGCAGGGCCACACCCGCGCGCACCCCCGTCAGATCGTTGTCGTCGTCTCCCACGAAGCCGCTGTGCACAAAGACCCAGTTCTCGGGGATCGTGCCGTCGCCATTGCGCTCCTGGCCTGTGCACGAACCTTCCTGGCGATTCCACATGCCACTGGAGAAGCAAGGCGGGTACGGGTTCCAGTTCGCGTACAGGTCCATGTCCAGGGGAAGCCAGGCGCCCCAGCCCGGGACCAGATAGCCCGAGCCCTGGCGCCACAATCGGCCGGCCTGGGGGTCGGTCAGGAACACGTCGCCGCTGGCGGGGTTGAGCACGAACTGGGCCCCGTCCGATGCGGTGATGGCGGCTTCTCCGAGCTGGGAGCCGGGCACCGAGGCGTAGGCCTGGGTGTCGATGGTCAGGAGCAGCGGGTCGGGGAGCTCGGCGGGACGGGCGCCGGCTTCGCAGTCCCAGTCCAACGCGATGGGGCCGTCGCCGGCGAACTCGACGGTGAGCGTGCCCGAGGTCTGGGTGGCCAGGGCGGGGTCGCAGGCGACCACCAGCCGCGCGGCCGCGCCCACGTCGCTGCCCACCCAGCTCCAGCTCAGGGCCTGGGAGTCGGCGCTGACGGTGGGGGTGGTGGAGACGTTGTGGACCAGCAGCGCACGGGACGCCACCATCCCATGGGGCACGGCGCCGAAGTCCAGGCTGCCGCTGATCTCGGCAGCCGCGGCGCTGTCATCGGCCGAGTAGCGGCAGTGGCAGCCAGGGGCCGCCACCAAGGGCGACCAGGCCATCGCCAGCATCAGGGGCAGGGGCAGGGTTTCCGGGAACAGACGGGCCATCGCTCACCTCTCACGACCCACCAGGATAACGCCCGCTGGCCCCGACCGCGCCGTTGGTCAGCCTGCACCGGTCAGTTCCTGTCTGGGCCTGGGATCGAAGCGGCAGCAGGAGGTGGGGACCCCGCGTTCCTCTAAGGCTCGAGGGTAGCCTGCCCGGCGGCACCCTCGGCCCAGGCCAGCTGGGTGACGAAGCGTGGGTAGGCGTCACCACAGGTGGTACAGGCGAGCAGCAACAACCACGCGTCGGGGCCATCGGGGCCAGCGAAGCCGCGCTGGCCCGTGGTGACATCCTCGAGCTCCGCCAGAGGAAAGGACGAAGCGCTGTTGGGCACCTGAGCGCGCCAGAGCTCCAAGGCCACCTCGTGCAGCGCGAGCAGCACGGGCTCAGGGTCGTCCAGGGCCTCGTCGGGCACCCGCGCCGCCACGACGCGGTCGATCAGTCGCGGGTCCATGGGATCGCCCAGGCAGTCGGTGCTCAGCTCGACCCAGTCCACCATCATCACGCCGTCACGGGCCACGGTGACCAGCGGCAGCGCCCGCAGATCCGTGTCCAGGTGCTGGACGCTCGAGTCGTCCGTCACTCGCGCCAGATCGAGCTCGTGCCCCTCGACGGGCACCAGGGACAGGTAGGCCAGATCCTCGCTGCCGTCGTTGGACTCGATGGCCAGCAGCCAGATGCCGTCGCCCTCTTCGAAGCGCTCCACCACGTCCACCTCGTGGCCCATCATGAAGGCGAACTCGCTGAGGTAGCAGGACGCGGTCTCGGACGCGCAGCCGACCTGGAGCTCCAGCACGCTCTGGGGCAGGGTGCCGTGGATCAAGCCGTCGAGCACCTCGTCGAGATCGCTGATGGTGAAGTGGTACAGGGAGGCGCGCTGGGCGTCCACCAGGGGTTCCAGAGGACGCCCCCACATGTCCACGCTCAACCCGGACCAGTCCAGCAGCACGTCCACTCCGGCGGCCACCTCGAGCTCGTCCACCTCGACGCTGACCTCGACCCGGGCGCTGTCGGTGTCCTCGAGGTGTGAGGCGCCGCCGGACGTGTCGGGCTCCCCGCCGAAGTCCAGGCGCTGGGCCTGGAGCACCGGCAGATCGACGGCACAGCCTACGGCCAACAGCAGCGCAGTGGCTAGCAGAGAGGTCATGGCTGCCCCATCCCGACGTAGAGGCTATCGACACGCTGGGCGTAGGAGAACCACCAGCCGATGTCCGTGGACAGACGGTGGACCACGTCGCCGGCGGGCGTCACTTCATCGGCCTGCCCCCGTTGGGAGAAGACCGCCAACACGTTGCCGTTGGAGAGCTGCCAGGCGTTGCCCAGGTAGTCCACCTTCAGGCAGTCGCTGGTCTCGTAGCTCCACACACGCTCGGCGGTGCCCACGAGCTCGTCGAGCTGGGCCACGACCGCCTCGGAGCAGCCGATGCCAGCTGCCTGCTGGTTGAAGTACAGCACGCCGCCGTCCACCGGCTCGACGCTGTGGGGCGTGTCCAGCAGCGGACGGTCGCCCGCATTGCCGAAGTCGCCAAACCCATCGGCCAGGGTCCAGAGGTGAGCACCGGTGGTGCGATCCACCTTGAACAGGGCGTTCAGGGCGCGCGAAGACACGTAGTACGCGTCCTCTTCGGCCACATAGCTCAGGTAGTTGCCGTGAGACCAGTCCCAGGCGCCGTCGGACCAGTCGGAGCGGAAGCGAAAGCCCTCGAGGACCGGTTCCAGGTGATCGAACAGATCCCAGACCACATGGCTGTGACCCTCCGTGTCCACTTCCAGGATGGTATCCCCTACCAACCGCACCTCAACCTCGCCGTCGAAGAAGCTGCGCTCGGTGTAGCCTAGGACCGCATAGGTGCCGTGCTCGACGATGGCGAAGTCATGGTGGGCGTCTGGGACGACGATCGAGGCGATGGGTTCACCAAAGAAGGAGATGTGCTCGAGCACAAGGGGATCCTGCGGTGAGGACCGGGTGTGGGAGATGAATCCCGACCCGTCCTGGGCCAGCCGCACGCGATGGGTCAGGCAGCTGATCGGGTGGGCCCAGACCGTGCGCCCTTGTTCATCCAACACCATGGTCCAGCAGTCGTCGCCGCCCTGCAAGGGCACGATGGTGAACCCACCGGCGCTGCTCTCGGGATCGTAGAGGGAGACCTCGACCTGCGGGGGTGGCGCCACCCACGCCCCCGTGTGGAAGACCTGCTCTGCGCTGCTCCAGACCTCGTCGCCCATGCTGACGGTGACCTCGAAGGCGTAGTCTTCGTCGGGCAACAAGCCCAACAGGTAGGCTTCCTGCCTGTCACCCTGCACCCGAACCGCGGCGGCCGATACCAGCTCGCCGGCCGCGCCGAAGCGCACCGAACCCACAGCCTCTGTGGGGCTGGTCCACCGCACCTTCGCCACACTGGGGACCTCAGCGCTGATCTCCAGGTCCAGGTCTGACAGCAACGACCCTACGGACGGTTCGTCACTGTCGAGGACCGAGTCCCGAGCGGCCGTTCCAGCGCTGTCGCCGAGCCACACACCGCAGGCACCCAGCCCGAGTAGACCCGCCACGCCCAGCGGCCGCACGCGCGCCGTTGCTGCGAGAGTTGGCGCTGGACGCCTGGACATGGACTCGACTCCGCAGGCCATGGAGATGCGCGGCCTGACCTGTTCGCGGTGGTGACAGCGTATGCACTACTGTAGCCATCGCGACGGGCTTGGATCGAACTTGATACGAATTTTGCTTATTTTGACAACAACATGCATTGTCGGATTGTCCGGACTGCTCAGCGGGCCGCATCAACCCAGGATCTCGGCCAGCGCCCCCCGATCCACCTTGGCGTTGTGGCGGTGGTCGACGGGCACGGTGCCCTGCATCACCCGCGGGACCTGGCAGCGAGCCGCCAGCTGAGCTTGCCAGTCGTCGGGCTGCTGGCCCGCGAAGAGCTCCACCACCAGCGCAGGCTGTCCCTGCTGCGCCCCCAGGCCCGCCCGCCGCACCCAGGGCAGGCTCTCGGCGACGGCCTCGACCACCAGGGGCCAGCGACCGTCGATGGCTTCGCCCACCCGGCCCAGGAGCCAGACGCGGCCCTCCAGGTCCCTGGTGGCGATGTCGCCGGTGCGATGCCACACTCGACCCCCCAGCCGCACCTTGAAACGGGCGTCGGCCTCGGGGTCCTCGAGGTAGGAGCGGTTGACGTGGTCGCCCGCCACCACCACCTCGCCGGGTTCGCCCTGGGCCACAGACTGAGTGGCGCCCGGCTGCCACAGCTCGAGGGCCAGTTCGGGAGAGGGCGCGCCCACGCAGGAGCCGCGCCCCGCGCCGTCCCCTCCCATGGCCAGGACCTCGGCGGCCTCGATGCTGGCGATAGGATCGGCCTCGGTGCTGCCGTAGTGGACCACCACATCGGCCTGCGGCGCGATGGCCTTCAGCTGCTCGAGCAGCCGGCTGGGCACACGCCCGCCCCCCACGAAGAGCTTGCGCAGGGAGGGCAGGGTCTGGCCCCGGGCCTGCAGGTCCCGCGCCAGGGGTGCGAAGAAGCTGGGGGAGCCGCTGGTGGTGGTCACCTCCCACTCCATCAGCTGCCGCGAGATGCGGACCGGATCCGCCGAGCCCACGCGGCTGAGGTCCGCGTCGGCGAGCACGCAGGTCGCCCCGGCCGACAGGGAGTTCAGCAGGAAGACCGGCAATGTGGCCAGGTCGATGTCCTCGGGGCCCAGACCCATGTGCTCGGTGAGCGCCACCCGCTGGGCATCCAGGAAGGAGTGCCGCCGCGCCATGGCCCGGGGGCGCCCGCTGGTGCCCGTGGTGAAGGTGACCAGCGCGGGGGACTCAGCCGGCTCTGGCCCGAAGGGCCGCCCCGCCACCCGGGCCATGGAGCGGTGTGGCAAGGGCACGAAGCCCGTGGACACGTAGAAGCGCAGCCCCCGCAGCTCCGGCAGCAGCAAGCGCAGCAGCTGAGCCTTGGGGCTGCCCACGAAGCCCGTCAGATCCATGCGGGCCAGGGCCTCGCGCAGCAGTGGCCGCTTGGCCGAAGGGTCCACCAACACCGCCGTACAGCCCGCGCGGAACACCCCCAGCAGCGCCACGTAGAGGGGGATGCCCATGGGGGCCAGCACCAGCATCCGGGCCCCGGGAGGAACCCCCAGCTCCCGCAGTCCGCCGGCGAAGCGCGCGGTCCTGTCGTCCAGCTCGGCGAAGCCGATGCGGTCGCCGCCGGGCTCCACCACAGCCAGCCGATCGCCCTGGACAGCGGCCAGGCGCACGAGGTGACGGACGACGTTGGGCTCGCTCATGGATCAGCCCTCCAGGGCCTTGCCCAGCAGCGCGTACTCGCGGATCACACGCTCCCCGTGGGCGCCGAGGTACTGCGAGCCCGCCCGGCGCCACATCAGAGCGTGCACCATCCCGCCGCCCATCCCAAGGGCCTGGCTCTGAGTATGGGCTCGCTCCAGCAAGGCCGCGGCCAGGCGCAGGCCCCGGGCCCTGGGGTGGACAGCGACGGTCTTGTAGACGGCGGTGGAGGCGCCCTCGAAGCTGGGGCCGGGGAAGTTGAAGTAGTAGCCCACGGGTTGGCCCTGGGGATCGAAGGCCAAGCAGCACAGCCGCGGGTCCAGGTAGGCCCGGTAGCCCGTGTAGAGCGCATGGAACGCCGGCCAGGGCAGCGGCACGTAGGCGAAGGCCTCCGCGAAGGCGGCGCAGGACAGCTCCCACGCCACGGCCAGATCCTGGTCGAAGCGGTCCAGGTCGAGGGGTCGGAAGCTGTAGCCCCCAGCCTCGAGCCGCGCCTGAGTGCCCCCGAAGCGCGCGAGCAGGCTGGCGTGAGGCACCAGGATGGAGTTGTAGTGGGCCTGCTGCGTGTAGCCCGCGGCGAGCCAGGGCTGGGGGGCCGCGTCGATCTCGAGGGGGAAGCTCGGGAACCACTCGGGCCCCAGCCGCACCCGGTAGGTGAACCAGGTGCAGACCTCCATGGGACCCAGGACCTGGGTGCAGCCCCGGGCGCGCAGCCAGGCCTCACCCGCCGCGATAGCCACCGCGAAGCCGTCGGGGTCACCGCTGGGCTGGGAGAGCGTGCCCGCCGGGGCCAAGCCGGGGTGGGCGGCAGCCAGGATCTCGGCCCCGTCGCGCGCGATGATCTCGACAGGCGCGAGGCTGCGGTACAGGGCCAGGCGGTCAGGGTCCATACCCCCCCCTATCAGGCGAGCAGCCAGGCGATGGCCGCCACCACCAGCGAGACCACCAGCCGGCGCCCCACCAGCCGGGTGCGGGCCAGCGCCAGGAAGAGCAGCAGCCCGGCCAGCCCCCCCGCGGCCAGGGCCAGCACCGGCACCTCGCGCCCCATCAGCAGCGGCAGCGCTGGTGGCAGGGTCGCACCCACCACGGGGGTGATCACCCGCAGCCACGGCCGGGTGCGCAGGGCCATCCAGCAGGCCACCGCGGCGTTGGCCGACACCGTGACCAGGAATGGAAGGAACAGCGCCGGGTCGTCGGTGTGGGCGAAGAGCAGCACCACCAGCATGGAGCCCACCGACGCCGCGAAGACATCGGTGAGATCGGTCTCGAGACCCGACGGACGGCCCAAGGCGTACAGCCCGTAGAGCACCAGCAGGGGCAGCAGCCAGGCCCAGCCCCCCAGCGCGAAGGCCAGGGTGCCCAGGACGAAGGTGAGCAGCGCGGCCGCAGGGTTGAGCCGAGCGGCCTTGTACGCGGCCAGCACCACCAGCACCGAGACCAGCATGCCCAGCAGCCAGGCCGACAGCTCGTCCAGGCCCAGGCGCAGGGTGCGCTCGAGCACCAGCCACGCGGCGTAGGGGATCAAGATGTTGTCGCTGCCGCGCACGGACACGGCCTCGACCGCCGAGGTCAGCAGCGCCGCCACCAGGCTGACCAGCAGCAGATCCGGCCAGCCCGGCCTGCCCGCCAGGGCCAGCCCGCCCAGGACGATGGCGAAGGCCAGCCCGAAGAAGGTGCCCGTGCCCTCGAAGCTGCGCTGCCCGTCCAGCACCTGGAAGACCGTCTCTCCCCGGGCCTTGCCCACCAGGGCCGCGCCCGTGTCGGCGATGGCCATGATGGCGATGGGGATGGCGAACAGCGCCTTGTCGCCTCCGGACAGCAACCAGATGCCCAGCACCGCCACCGGGTAGAAGTAGGCACCCCCGGTCCGTCGGCTGACGCCGTGGATGGACTGGAGCATCCCGCTCTTCTTGCCCCCGCCCAGGATCGCCAGGAAAGACAAGGTGAGCAGCGCCACGGACCAGGCCGAGCTGAGCAGCCAGGGGAAGGACAGCACGATGAAGCCCGAGCCGATGTGGCTGAGCTTGCGGGTGATCTCGTTGGGCAGGTGGAAAGCCCGAAACAGCACCTCGTTGCCCACCAGCAGCGCGAAGATGCCCACCCCCACCACCAGCGCTCCACGGAGGTCTGTGAGCAGGGCTTCGAGGATGGACTGCAACATTCCGGACGATCCGCTATCCTTGGGTTTCCCGAATCCTAATGCTTCAGCGTGCCCTATGGAGGGCCCATGCGTCACGGCGTCACCCGCCTGCTCCCCCTGGCCACCCTCGTGGCGCTGGTGGGCTGCAAGAAAGAGCAGGACACGCCGCCCGAGGATCTCCCCGACGAGCAGGCGCCCACCGTCTTGCCCACCCTGCACTTCGACAGCCCCGCGCGGGCTGCCTTCCTGGGCGATCGCGAGGTGGTGCTCCAGGGCAAGGTCACCACGGGCAGCGCCGAGCTCGACAGCCTGGTGGTCTCCGAGCGCGACGTCGCCTGGAGCCCCACCGGCATGATCGCTCAGGGCTGGACGCCCCAGCCCGGCCTCAACATCCTGGGCGCGCGCCTCGAGGACCAAGACGGCGAGCGGGCGGTGGACGGCCGCGCCTTCATGTGGGGCCCGGTGCACCCGGTGGGTGCCAGCCTGCCCGGCTCACTGCGCCTGCTGCTGGGCCCCGACCTGAGCGAGCTGTCCGAGCTGGTGGAGCTCGTGCTCTCCGACAGCTCCCTCGCCGACGACTTCGTCGGCATGACCCTCGAGACCGACTACGCCGACATCACCCCCACCTCCTTCGACTGGAGCCGCGCCTCGGTGGACCTCAGCCCCGGCAGCGGCGCGCTGCAGGGCAGCTTCGTGGTCTACGACGTCTGGATGGACTTCACCGCCGACATCATCGGCCTGTTCGAGGTCGACGGCTCGGCCTGGATGTCCAGCCTAAGCCTGGACACCACCGTCGAGCTCTCCATCCGTGGCGGCCAGGTCCAGGCCACCGCCACCCAGGTCGACGCCACCCTCAACGGCTTCGGCATGGAGGTGGACTGGGTGCCCTCCTGGGCCGAAGACTTCCTGGCCGACTGGGCCGCCGACTACGTGGCCGAGTCCCTCGAGGCCCAGGTGGGCAGCATGCTCGAGGAGCTACTCCCCGAGTACCTGGACGGTCTGGCCATGGACTTCAGCTTCGGTGAGGGAGTGCCCATCAACTTCAGCGCCGACATCTCGGGCCTCGAGGTCACCGCGGGCGGCGTGCGCATGGAGATGGACGTGGCCGCCTGGTCCGCGCTCGCCATCGACCTTCCCGCCGGCGCAGGCTCCGTCGACACCACCGAGCCGGCCCCGTCCTGGTCCGACGCCAGCGGCGGCAGCTTCGCCCTTTTGGTGGACGACGATCTGGTCAACCAGCTGCTCTTCGCCTTCTGGACCTCCGGCCAGCTCAGCCAGATCCAGATCGGAAACCTCGAGCTGGCGGTGCTGATGGGCGAGCAGATGGACCCGCCCCTGGGCCCCGTCCAGACGGTCACCATCGACTTCCGCCTGCCGCCGGTCATGCAGCCTCCCGTCCAGGACGACCAGGACTTCAACCTGGGCATCGGCGAGCTGCGCCTGGCCTTCTTGCGCGAGGACGGCATCAACCATGACTTCTCCGTCAACGCCAGCACCGGCACCACCGTCACCATCGAGCCTGTGGACGGCGAGCAGCAAGTGCTGATGGGGCTGGACAGCCGCCCTTCCTACGTCCAGCTCGAGGTGGGGGTCATCGAGTCCGACCCGGCCCTCGACCCGGGGGATCTGGCGGCCCTGGTGCGCCTGATCGTGCCGCCTCTGCTGGGGCGCAGCGCCGAGTTCATGCCCGGCATCGCTGTGCCCGCCCTCGAGATGAGCACGCTGACCGACCTCCCCGCGCTGCAGGGGGTGAGCTTGCAGTTCCAGGACCCCCAGGCTTCGGTCACCGACCAGGGCTGGCTGGTGCTCAAGGGTGAGTTCACCGCCGACTGACCCCGTGGTAACCCGCACCACGGGCGGGCCACGCGCCGCTTGCGCGCCCGCGTATGCGGGTGAGCTTGGGCTCCCGAGAGGTCGCCCATGCCCGCCGCCCCCCAGCGCCGCTTCACCCGCTACGCCCTGGGGGTGCTCGCCTACACGGGGCTGGTGATCCTGTGGGGCGCCTGGGTGCGCATCTCAACCAGCGGGGCGGGCTGCGGCGAAGACTGGCCCCTGTGCCACGGCACCGTCCTGCCACCGCTCGACTCGGCGCACACCCTGATCGAGCTCAGCCACCGTCTCTCCAGCGGCGTGCTGGCCCTGCTGGTGCTGGGCCTGGTGGGCTGGGCGCTGCAGGCCTTTCCCCGTGGCCACCTGGCCCGCCGGGGCGCCTGGCTCAGCCTGGTCTTGCTCATCACCGAGTCCCTGCTGGGGGCGGGCCTGGTGATCTTCGGCCTGGTGGAAGACGACGCCTCCCTCAGCCGCGCCGTGGCCATGGCCCTGCACTTCCTCAACACCAGCCTGCTGGCGGGCGCGCTGCTGATCACAGCCTACTGGAGCACCAGCGACCATGGCTGGCGGACCCGCCTGGGCGCCGCGCTGCCCGCGCTGCTGGCGCTGGCCGCCCTGCTGTTCATCGGCATGACCGGCACCCTGATGGCCCTGGGGGACACCGTTCCCACCGCCGCACTGCACGCCATCGGCGCCCAAGGTCACTACCTGCTGCAGCTGCGGGCGGTCCATCCCACCACCGCGCTGCTGCTGGCCAGCGTCCTGGGCGGCGGCGCGGTCTTCTCCATCCGCCGCGGCGGCCCACGCCTGAGAGCCCCGAGCATCACCCTGCTGGCGACCCTGAGCGCCAGCCTGCTGCTGGGTGTGGCCGACGCCGCCCTGCACGCGCCGGGCTGGATCCAGGTCCTGCACCTCACCGCCGCGATAGGAGCATGGGCGGCCACGGTCTGGCTCACCGCCAGCCTGCGCTACCGACCCAACACCGCCGACGCCACCCCCTCCCGGAAGGCAGCATGAGCACCCTCGCCCAGCCCCTGCCCTCCCCCGCGCGCTGGCTGCGCATGGGCATGGGCATGGCCAAGCCGGGGGTCACGGCCTGGAACGTGCTGATGGCCGCCGGTGGCCTGGGCCTGGCCGGGGTCGAGGTCCGCCTGGACACCTGGCTGGGGGCCCTGGCCGGCACCACCCTGGTGGTAGCCGCAGCCAACGGGCTCAATATGGTGATCGAGCGCCGCAGCGACGCCCTGATGCCCCGCACCGCCCAGCGGCCCCTGGCCACGGGCCAGCTGTCCCCCACCCGCGCCGTGGTCCTCGCCAGCCTGCAGGCCCTGCTGGGGCTGGCGCTGCTGTACCGCTGGGCCAACCCCCTCACCGCCGGCCTCGGGCTGGCGGCCATGGTGCTCTACGTGGGGATCTACACCCCCATGAAGCCCCACTCCGCCTGGGCCACCCTGCCCGGCGCCGTGGCGGGTGCGCTGCCACCCCTCATGGGCTGGACCGCCGCCACCGGCCGCGCCGAGCTGCCGGGCCTGGCCCTGTTCGCCCTGCTGCTGGCCTGGCAGATCCCCCATGTGTTGGCCATCGGCCTGCTGCGCGAGCACGAGTACGCCCGCGCGGGGCTGCGGGTCACCAGCATGGCCCTGGGGGCCGAGCGCACCCGCTTCTGGATCTTTGTCTCGGCCTCGGCCACCATCTCGGCCAGCCTGTTTCTGGGGGTGCCGGGCCTGGTGGGCATGCTCTACCTGGGCTTCGCCGCCGCCGCGGGGGGCGCCCTGATGGCCGTGGCCTTGATGGGCCTCGAGCGAGAGGTGGACCCGGGCTGGTCTCGGCGGATGCTACGGCTGACCGTGGCCTACCTGCCCTTGATCACCCTGGGCATCCTCCTGGACCGCTGGCTGGGCTGACTCGCCAGGCTGCGCCACCATGGCGCGCAGGTCCGCGGGTTGCTTCAACAAGCCCGCCTCCAGCATGAAGGCGGCGGCCCGCTCCATGCCGGCCAGGTCGCCCTCGGACAGCCGCGTGGAGATGGGCCCACCCAGCTCGAGGTTGGGCTCCACCGAGGCGGCCAGGGCCAGCACCGCGGGATCGAACTGGACGCCGGCGGCCTCCACGAACCAGGCGTCGGCTTGCTCGGGGTGGCTGCGGTAGGCCGCATAGGCCTCGCCCAGGGCTGCCAGGAAGCGCTCGTCGGCCCCGGGGTGGGCGGTGAGGTAGTCCCGGTGCATCACCACCACCGAGGTGACCACGCCCTGATCGAGCACCCGCACCGCGGCGCTGTGCTCGAGCTCGGCGAAGGTGGGGTCCCAGGCCGAGCCGGCGTCGATGCTGCCCCAGCGGCCGTCCTTCGCGCCCGCGCCCACCAGCGCCACCTGCTCCTGGATGCCCAGGTTGACCGCCGTGACGTCGCTGGCGGGGTCCAGCCCGGCTTCCCGCAGGGCCCACAGGGTCTCCCGCTGAGCTGCGGCGCCGTAGGGGATGGCGACGGTCTTGCCTGCCAGATCCGCCATGGACTGGGCAGGAGAGTCCAAGGGCACGAAGGTGCCCACGCGGTTGTACATCAGCCTGCCGACGATGGCCCAGTCCGGGCTCTTGGCGCAGAGCATGATGGCGGGCTGATCAGCTGTGAGCACCACGTCCACTTCGCCGGCCAGGGCGCCCTCGTTCAGAGGACCGCCGTAGGTGAAGCCCACCAGCGCCGGCTCCATCCCCTGCTCCTGCAGCAGCATGGTCCGCGCCAGGATCTGCGCCAGCTGCCCCTGAGTGGCCCAGGTGGTCTGCCAGCCGATGCGCACGGGGTCCAGGCCAGCCAGCGGCGAGCCCGGGCCGGCCGAACCGCCAGGGCCGAGGACAGGCGCCTCGGGGGCAGGGGTGGAGCAGGCGGCGAGGGCGATGAGCAGGGTTGCGGGAGACATGCGTCCGGGGGGCTCCTGAGGGGCACAGAGCGTCTAATGCGAACGCCGCCGCGGCATCACCCCTCTCACCTTCGACGCCATGGCCAGTAGCCGCGGATCGTGGCGCAGCTCCGGCTGCCTGGGCCTGGGAAGATCCACGGCCACCCGCTCGCGAATCGTGGCTGCGGCGCCGCCATCGCGGGCCATCACCAGCACCTGGTCCGCCAGGTACAGGGCCTCGCCCACGTCGTGGGTGACCAGCACGGCGGTGGTGCCGGTGTCCCGCAGCAGCTGGAGCAGGTCGTCCTGCAGGGCCTCGCGCAGCAGGGGGTCCACGGCCGAGAAGGGCTCGTCCAGCAGCAGGACCCGAGGGCGGATGGCCAGAGCGCGCACCAGCGCCGCACGCTGGGCCATGCCGCCGGACAGCTCGCCGGGCATCAACGCACCGGCCTGGTCCAGGCCGACGCGCTCGAGCAAGGGGGCGGTGCGGCTCTCCCACAGCGCCCGGGGGCAGCCGGTGGCCTCGAGGGCGAAGTCGAGGTTGGCCCGCAGACTCATCCAGGGCAACAAGCGCGGATCCTGGAAGGCCACGCCCACCGCGGGCCGCGGGGCACCATCGGGGGCGGTGTCGGCGCCAGGACGCGCGAGGCTCCCGGCGCTGGGCTCGAGCAGCCCGGCCAGCACCCGCAGCAGGGTGGTCTTGCCGCATCCTGAGGGGCCCACCACCGCACAGACCTCGCCCGCCAGGACCTCGAGATCCACTCCGGCGAACACAGGGCGCTCCCCGAAGGCGTAGGCCAGGCCGCGGGCGCGGATCACGGCGCGCTCCAGGGGACCAGCCAGCGCTCGAGCCCCCGGGCCAGCAAGGCCATGGCCGCGCCCAGCAGGCCAATGCAGAGCATACCCACCATCACGCCCTCGGTCTCGAGCACCAGGCGGTGCATCTGGATGCGGTAGCCCAGCCCGCTCTGGGCGCCGACCAACTCGGCGGCGATCAGGCTGGTCCAGGCCAGGCCCAGGCCCGTGCGCAGGCCGGCCACCACCTGGGGCATGGCCGCGGGCAGCCGCACCCGCCACAGCACCAGGCCCGGGCGGGCACCCAGGCTGCGGGCGAGCTCCAGGTAGTGGGGCGGACAGTCCGCCAGGGCCAGGGTGACCTGGATGTAGATGGGGAAGAAGGCCCCCAGGAAGACGATGAACCAGGCCGATGGATCCCCCAGCCCGAACCACAGGATGGCCAGGGGCACCCAGGCGATGGGGGGGATGGGGCGCAGCAGCTCCAGCAGCCGTCGCAGGGCCCGCCCCCAGCGACCGATGGCCGCCGAGGCCGCCCCCAGCAGCACGCCAGCCAGCGCCGCCGCGGTGAAGCCCACCGACACACGCCCTAGGCTGGCGGCGAGGTCGGACAGCAGGGGGCCTTCCCGAGCGAGCATCCAGCCCGCGGCGGCCACGGCCCATGGCCCAGGCAGGGTAGGGCTGGCGGCCCACCACGCAGCCAGCCCCCACCCCAGCAGGGCGAGAGCGGCGAGCAGCAAGGTGGGCAGGGCGCGCATGGGGTGGGCCTCTATCGCGACGCCGCGGGCCGGAATAGGGGGATGACCACAGGAGGCGTCCTTGCTCACCCTGCTGCTGATCCTCGCCTGCGTACAGGGCCCGGAGCGCCACGATCCAGGCTGGCGCCCAAGGGACCACAGCGGCACGCCCGGGGACAGCGACGTGGACACGGACAGCGACGTGGACACGGACACCGACGCCGACGCCGACGCCGACGCCGACACCGACGCCGACACCGACGGCTGCCCTGGGGCCATGGAGCTCATCCAGGGCAGCGTCTGCATCGACCGCTTCGAGGCCCACCTCGAGCAGCGCAGCGGGGGTAGCTGGGTGGCTCGCTCCCCCTACGACACCATCGCCAGCGGCGAAGACCTGCGGGCTGCGGTGAGCCAAGGGGCCGTGCCTCAGGCCTACATCAGCGGGGACGAAGCCGAGGACGCCTGCCAGCGCGCCGGCAAGCGCCTGTGCACCAGCGACGAGTGGCTGGCCGCCTGTCAGGGGCCCCTGGGCCAGACCTACCCCTACGGCGACAGCTACGTCAGCGGCGCCTGCAACGACGACTACCCGGGCTCCCATCCCCTGGTGGACTACTTTGGCACCTCCGAGGGCATCTGGGACTCCGCGCACATGAACGATCCAGGCATCAACCAGCAGCCCGGCACCGTGGCGCCGGGGGGCAGCTACACCGCCTGCGTGAGCGCCTGGGGCGTGTTCGACCTGCACGGCAACCTGCACGAATGGGTGGCCGACAGCGACGGCACCTTCCGCGGTGGCTTCTACGCCGACGCCTCCATCAACGGGACTGGCTGCCTGTACGTCACCACGGCCCACGCCCGCAGCTACCACGACTACAGCACGGGCTTCCGCTGCTGTGTGGCGCCCGAGGGCCGCTGACGTTTCCTCTGGCCGCGCGGTTCCGATAGGATGCGTTCGAACGCCCTCGAGGAGGAGCCTCCATGTCTCTGCGCGCCCTGCTGCTCTGCCTGCCCCTCAGCCTGGTCTTGGCCTGCGGTGACGACACCAAGGACGACACCCAGGTGCCCGAGGGCGACACCGACACCGACACCGACACCGACAGCGACGCCGACAGCGACGCCGACAGCGACGCCGACAGCGACGCCGACAG
>ERZ890953.294-NODE-294-length-29573-cov-14.797920_pt1 | contig 29573 bp, 45 predicted proteins | sample MGYA00521264_ERZ890953 | MGnify/ENA primary metagenome ERZ890953 (study PRJEB32303, sample SAMEA104408629) | aquatic metagenome | biome: Brackish water; feature: Chemocline; material: water | place: Baltic Sea | collected 2014-10-26T21:54:00 | depth 200 m ...
TATGCTAATAAGGCGGCGGCTGCTCCGGTCCTCTGCCCTGTCCCGCAAAAAGCAGTCTACAAAAAGAAGGGCATTGATGTCTCAAAGAGCAACATGGATGCTTTTGTTTCTGCGGCAGAAGATACTTTGGATGACATCCCTTTTGGGGGGATTGATGAAGAACCTGCTTGTGTTACTACTGCTGAACGGAATGAGTTTATTGCTTATGTGAAGAACCAGGGGGTAACTGTTGAGGAGGTTAAGGCTATCTTAGCTGAAAATGGTGTGGCTACAAGCGCAGACATCCCAAAAGAAAGACTTGGATTCTTCAAGTCAAGGGTCCAGAACCTGGCTGCAGAGAAAAGGAGGCCGTAATGAATCAACACGAAATGAACCTTATCCATGAGGTAGCGGTTGGTTTGAAGAAGGGTGGTTTGACAAGGAAGGGAAAGGATAACAATCTCAAGGCTGATCTTCAGAAGAGAGGGACCGCCATTGAGGATTTTTGCGCAGCTATGGTTATCACAACGGACCACGAGTATTCCCTTGGTGACGCAAAGGCTACAGAGCTTGCGGCCCTGGAGAAAGGAGTGAAGGACTATTGGATGATAGCAAAAGATATGGCCTATAAAACCTGGAAGGATATTTGTGAGAAAGAAGCAGACATGCTTTTACCAGTGCAAAGAGCAAAGAAAGTAACCACCTCAAAGCTTGGAATCTACAAGGCCGCTAGAGATAAACAGGAGGCCGAGAGCAGGGAGGCGGAACAAGAACTTAACAGGAGGGAACAAGAAATTGAAGCTTTCAAACTTGCTGAGGAAGGGCATGCCCCGGAAGTTGTTGAGGCAATTATGGAACAAGCGGCAGAATCGAATGTCCAAATGGCTCCATCTGTACCGGAGCTCAAGGGCAAAACTTCATTTAAGGTAGGCTATGAAGTTGAATTGGTCCCTGGGCAGTTGTACAGCCTCCCCTTGGATATACTTGTCCCTACAACTAAAGGACATGTCAAGGCGGTCCTGGCCAAAGCGAGAGCCCAAGCTCAATGGACAGGGGGAAAGCCTATCCCAGGGATTAAGATAACGCAGATACAGAAAGCTAAAACAAGATCGTCCTAGCCTTGGACTTTTGAGGTGTCCGGGGGAGGGCGGGATTCCAAATGGCTGCCCTGCGTGTGGTTCCAAGGTAATAGGGCAATATCCAAACCTAACCACAAGGGTAGCAATAGCCCTCATTTTTTTAAACTACTCTGTCAAAATTATGACACGGTACATTAATTGGGAGAAATTAAATGGCATCAGTGAACAAAGTTATTATCATGGGGAACTTGACAAGAGATGTTGAATTGAAGAGCCTTCCTACAGGTAGCCCTGTTGCGGAATTTGGGATTGCTATGAATGAAAAGTATAAAGACAAAGAAACTGTTACCTTTGTAGATGTCACTGTGTGGGGTTCTCTTGCAGAAAACTGCAATAAATACCTGTCTAAAGGTAGCCCAGTCTTTATAGAAGGGAAGATAACTATGGATTCCTGGGAAGACAAAACAACAGGCAAGAAAAGAACTAAGCTAAAAATCACAGGGTTGAATGTACAATTTCTTGGTGGCAATAAAGACCAAGGGGCAGAGGGGGTTCCTTTCTAATGCACGAAATGAAAGTTTATGATGGGCATGGGAATCTGAAGGAAACTGTCCCGGCAGACAAGTGCCTCGAACAATTCTGGAGTGAATTTGAAGATGTATCCCTTCAGGTACATGACGAGGTTTCTCTTAAAGCTTCGGCGGGGGTAATCTTCCCAGGGCAGAATAAGCCGACCAGGAGCGATATGGTGTGTGTTTTTTGCAAAAAGACATACACTGGCGTATTAAAGAGTAAGTTCTGTCCTGACAGGTCTGGGGCGGAGACAAAGGACCACTGCAGAAATAAGCATTATGCTCGGTTACGGGCTGCAGTTATCCACCCTCCCAGGCCGTGCGTCAGGTGTAATAAGATGTTTACTCCCACTAGAGGCGGGAGCCAGAAGCTTTGCCGGAAGCCATGCGACAAGAGGCTTGCTGTTACAAAGACATATACCTATAAATGCGTTTTATGTTTCGCTGACTTTGAATCGCACTTGCCCAGGAAGCTGGCAAAATACTGTCATAAGCCATGCACCAGGACCTTAATGGTCAAGAAGAGGTCGAGAAAATCAAAAGAAGGAGCGAGCGGAAAGGTTTGTTTGGGCTGCGGGGACAACATAGAACACCTTCATAAAGGTCGGGTTTTTTGCGGTTCTCCTTGCGACTCTGGCAGGTATGAAAAAAAACTAAACGAACAAAGCCTGGTAGATATTAAAAATGAAGGGAGGGGATGATGAAATATCTTGAAATTGTAGACTGGGATGTACACCAATCCTATAGAAAAGATCGAGGAGTTCCTCCTTGGATTAAGGTTCACAGGTCATGTTTGACTTCTCAGAGATGGCTTCATCTTAACGATTCTGAGAAAGGAGCACTGGTTTCAATGTGGATTGTGGCATCAGCGAAAGAAGGCTTGATTCCTGCTGACCCTTCTATCCTGAAGCGGATGTGTCAGTTAGACAAAAGCCCTAACGTCAAGAAATACATAGAGTTAGGATACCTGCAACCAGCTGCCAACCAAGAACTGAATCCTGGGTTGTCAAGTGGTTGTCAAGTGGTTGCCACAGAAGAAGAAGTAGAAGGAGAAGTAGAAGGAGAAGGAGAGGCAGAAGAAGAAGTAGAGGCAGAGGCAGATAGGCAGGCTCGGCGGCTCCTTGACAAACTGAATAATGATGGGGCTAAAAAATGGCAATACACAAAAACGAATCTAGGGTATATAAGGGCCAGGATGCTCTCCCATACTATTCAGGAATTAGAACACGCAATTAATGTTAAGGTTGCTGAGTGGAAGGATGATCCTAAAATGGACCAGTACCTGCGGCCATCGACCATATTTTGTTTAAAAAATTGCGAAACTTATATCAATCAGAAGCTAGGCTTGAAGGTCAAAACTAAGACCATGACTAAATTAGAAGAAATTTCTAAATGGGGGAGTGAAGATGAGGTTGTCCAAGAAAACATTCAAATCAGCGATGGGGCTACTATCAACGTCAGGACTGGAGATAGATAGCGACAAGATGAACTCTCTGTGGTTACTTTTAGAGGACCTGCCAGAAGAGAATTTCAAGAAGGCCGTTGTGGATCTCTGCAGAGAGGTCCCTAAGTTCTGGGCGGGTGACAATATCCCAGGGATGATAAGAGAGAGAATTAAAATATACAAAGACGACACGGAAAGAATGGTTAGGATAGAGGCGAAAGCCAAGCAAATTGAACAATGGGCTAAAGACGCGGCTCCCATGCCAAAGGAGTTTATGAAAACCTTAGCGCCATATAAGATTCCGATCATGGAGGTGAAAGATGAAGACTACTAACGATGGGGGGTCTAATGTCTGATGGATACGGTAGCGACTATGAAGGGCTCCCGCTGTTTACGCTTTCCCAGAAGGGGGCAAAAAAGACATCGAGGGATGCTGTCGCTGGGATTCGCGGCCTGGGAGGAATGAGGCTACAGGTGCTAAGGTTGTTCCAGGAGTTTGGGGAAATTGACGGGGAGGTGCTCGAAGACCTTTGCATGGAGAGATATGACTGGCCCTTAAACAAAAGCACAGCACGGGCTCGCCGGTCGGACCTTAAACGGCTCGGTATGATCCGGGATAGTGGTAGGCTGAATAAAAACAAGAATGGTTGCAAGGTTATTATCTGGGAGATTACTGACATGGGGGCTAGAGAGCAAATATGAAGAAGACCGATAAGGAAATTATGGAGGATAGGAGTAAGACATACGGAGCGGTTGAACCTATGTGGGAGACTATTGGTAAGAACCAGTGGAACAACTTTCTTTTTCTCTTACAGAAATACCCAGCGGTAGGCGGTGGACAACCTACTTCGAAAGAGAAGGCCCATCTTGCAGCTATGAACATGAATGTTGTGAAAATGGTAAGGTCTATCCAGGACACAAGTAATGTTGACAACTACCAGGACGGCAGGAATTATTGGACTATTTCAGGGGAGTGTATTGATGGCAAAATTAACGCAGGCAATGGTAAAGCGATCAATAGCTGACTGGGTAAATGCTAATGGGGGTTTGGGGACAGTGATTAATGTTTCTGGTATACCAATCAAAGGCAACCCCAAGGTATTTAGGAAAAACACAGACATGCGTGGAATGGAAGATGTCTTAATCTGTTGGCGGTCCAAATTCATAGGCGTGGAGGTTAAAAAAACTAAAGGGGAAGTTCTGTCCAAAGACCAGCTTGATAGACAAGCAGCTATTGAAAGGGCTGGGGGTATTTACCTAGTGGTTAGGGACTTTACAGACTTCTTAAATCAATGGATAGGTAGTGAACTAATTAGAGATTAAGCAGTAACGGGAAGCCACAAGGTAATTTTCAATAAACCTAATTGCCCGCAAGGGGTGGTCGATTCCCGTTATTGTGAGAAAAAAGGCAATCCATCTGTGAGTATCTGACAATGCGCTCGGAACCAGATGGTGGGGGCTGTGCGAGGAAGGAATTACGCAGAGGAGTATGGCGAGGCTAACCATATCCAGCCCCTAAGAATTCCCACAGGCTCCGGTGGGTGATACCTCGCAACTCAGGGCGGTGAGGTCGGAGTCACCAACCCATGAGGCCATATCTATCCGGGGGTTTGAATCGCCCCCGGTGGCCTTTCAAATCCGGGTGGACAGACTTAAACAGTTAGGTAATGCAGTAGTGCCACAAGTGGTTGAGGTTATCGGGCGGGAAATAATGGCGATAGAAAGCGGTGAAAGATGAACAAACAAAAAATGACTGAAGAGATAAGAATACCAGTATCTAAACCAACGCCACAGACTATAGCAGGTACAAATCATATCGTGTACCCGCCTTGTTGGAAGAAGGGGAAGGGGAAAGATATGACTGTATCTAAGATAGACCGTAAAGACTGTTCTGATTTTATATTGAACATTCATTACGCAAAACGCTGGCCCTCTATATCTTATGCGTATGGCTTGTTTGCTATGGAAGAATTGTTAGGTGTTGTAACTTATGGTACTCCGTCCAGCCACCCATTACGCATCGGCATAGCTGGGGAGAAGTTTAAGGGTGACATTTTAGAGTTAAATAGATTGTGTTTGAGAAATAATTTGCCTAACCAAGCTTCCCAGTTGGTGGGGAAAAGTTTAAAGCTATTGCCGCGCAATAAGATCGTAGTGAGCTTTGCGGATATTTCACAGAATCACATAGGCATTGTCTACCAAGCTACTAACTTTCTATATACGGGGTTGTCTGCTAAACGCACGGATTGGAAGGTTAGGGGTATGGAACATCTGCACGGTCAAACCATAGCTGATAAATTTCGTGGCGTAAAAAACAGGGCGGCAGCTATGAGAGAGCAGTATGGGGATAGATTTTATCTGTCACCCAGACCAAGAAAGCATAGGTACATATTTATACATGGCAGCAAATCTTACAAGCGGACTATATTAAAAAATTTAAAATACGCAGTTGAGCCGTACCCAAAGGGGGGAATTTGAACGACATTGAGAGATAATATTGTGAAAATAGGCAAGTCCGTTTGTGAGAAGACCCACAGCTATAAGTGGTTCATCCTAATTACAGGGGAGTAAACAAATGGTGGGGGTAGGGCAGTTATTACTAGGGGCTGCCTTATCCCATGCCTTTCAAAAAATGTCGGAAGAGAAAAAAATCCAGCAACAAAACTGTTGCTTACCAGGCAACGAAACTGTTGCTTATGTAAGCAACGATAACGTTGCAGGTAAGCCAAATTTTGCCAATTTACTAAGCAACGAAATCGTTGCTATTCTTAGGAGTCCCTTGCCATGGGGGTTATACCTTACCAATGCCGACAGAGAACAGAGCTTCGGTATTATTAAACCTAATTGGGGTGGTAATGGTCAGTTTGGTCGCTGGTCGGGGGGAGTCCTCAGAGAGCTTCCCCTCACCCCTTATGTAATTTATAGATGTGTAACCAATGTAACCATCTGTAATGGAATTTAACTACCAAAGACGAAATGGAAAATTAATAACATTCTGGTAAGGGGGAGTTGTGAAAAAGGCTGATGGCTTAGATAGTGCTATATTAGGGGTTCATACCGCCAGGGGGAGCGATGTTGAAGTTCTGGCTTATTCTGTTGAGAAAATAATTGATATCCTGGTTTCTAGGGATGGAATGACAAATGACGAGGCATATGAGTTTTTTTCGTTTAATATCGAAGGGGCTTATGTGGGAGAGGATACTCCTATATATATATATGCTTACATTGAGGAGGAGTTATGACTATAGACATGCTGTATGACAACGCTTTTATTAGTTTTGTACAAATAATTGTCTTCAAAATAATGGGAATTACTAAAACTCCGGTTACATTGGTTACGGTTGCCTTATATTAATTAATAAGATAGGATACCTAGTTAATGGGGCAAGAGGATTTGAATAATATGGTTGTAAATAAAAATACCACGATCAACGAAATTCTCAATGCTTATCCTGAGGCCATGAAGTTTTTCAATGAAAAACAGATGTCCTGCGGCAGTTGCTTTGCTGTAAAATTTGATACCTTGGAAAACGGGGCCTTGATGCATGGCATGGAGGTCACCACCCTGATTGGCCAACTCGAACAGTTTTTGCAAGCCCTTCCTATTATGGATATTGATAATGGTAAAATTATAAGTCTAAAAAGAATAGCAACTTCTGAAGGAGGGGGAACTTTTGGTGTCTTGCTTGATGAATCTGTCCCCTTTGCTGTGTCCCTGGAGCCTCCGATAGTCCTCCAGCCTGATGGTAGAACAAGCCCCCGTATTTCCTGTATCCCCACCGGTATCTATGTCTGCAAGAGAGTAGATTCACCAAGGTTCGGGGACACATTTGAGGTGACAGCAGTTGAAGAAGGGCATCGAAGCCACATATTATTTCACAAGGGCAACTCAACAAAGAATACCCTAGGCTGTATCCTTGTGGCTGAAGGGTATGGAAGCTTAGGGGTAGAACGTAGCGCCCAGGGGTTCAATGAATTTATATTAAGAACCAAGGGGCTAGACCATTTTGTATTACAACTAACCGAGGAATTTTAAATGGACTTTATAGCTGGCATGATGAAAGATGCACCAACCTGGTTGATGGCTATTTCTGGGATTATGACATCCTTGACGGTTATAACCGCATTAACCCCCTCAAAGGTTGATGATAAGTACTTAGGCAAAGCCACAAAATACCTGAATATTCTTTTAAAGCTGATGAATGTTGGGGCAGGGAATGTTCTGTCTAACAAAAACAAGAATGAAAAGGGAAGCAAATGACTATTGTAATTTTACTGGTAATCCTAGGCGGTGCGGGAATTTGGATGTACCGCTTAGGGCAGTCAAAACAGAAGCTGGCACAAGCCGAAGCTGACCTGGAAGGGGTAGCCAAAATTCATACAATGGGGAATGTCCATGAAACTGAAACAGATAGCATTATGGCTGTGCTTAATGCTCTTGATAACTCTGACAGGAATGGGCCTCCAAGGTTGCCAAGGACCGAAATCAAGGATAGGTGAATTATATCCTAGTCCTAAGCCACCTATTTGTGTGAAGGCATTGGGTACACATGGCTTTTATGACCATAGGGGATGTGATGCGGGGACAATTGGCAATGCTTGGGTAGCTGAAAAGAGGCTAAGGCTAAAATATGAAAAGCAAATTAGCATCTTAAATGAATGATGCGTGTCCCAGATCAGAGAGCGGAATATCCACTTCATCTGGGAGGGGATACTTCCAATGCAGAATATTTGGAATCTGAAGAGATGACCTATTATTACCCATGTAGGACTTATGACAAGAATGGTATTCTAATCAAAGAAGAATCACGGGGGCCAGAGCTTCATGGGGAATTGGATAGCAAAAAACTTGAAAATGTTAATTTTTTGTTTCGCCGTAGTAGTTCTCCTCCCAAGCGTAAGGGCAAATAGCAATGAACCAGCAATGCTTCCGCCTTTTAAAAAGATGTTGTCCTGGGGTCCACAGCCGGATAGGACTATGGTTGTTTCGTATCCAGGTATTTCATATCGCTATGAGATTCTCGCATGGGGGCCGGCTTCTGGTTGTGATGCTGTGGTGGAAGTGGATGAAACAAATGAACTCCGGTGGCTTACCAGTACAGGATGGTTTGCGCATGAGTATTTTACAAAAAAAGACCCGGTAGCCTACAAGAATGATTATGAAGTGGAATGGACTTGGCTACTTAAAAAGACAAGTGAGCAGTTTGAAGGTAAATAATTAACAAAGGGGATAACATGCCAGTAAAAGGAAGTTACGTTACATCAGGTATCAAGAAGCCTAGAAAGCCAGCACCTAAACCAAAGCCTAGGAAGCCAAAAGCAAAATGAATGATTATGTCTACATTGTCTATTCAGACATAGGGCCTGAGTTTGTGTTTCTTACACTAGCTAAAGCTGAAGCATTTATTGAAGGATTTGAAGAACTGCATAGTGAAGATGCAGGCATTTATGAAATTATGGGATTGAGGGTGCAATGATGACTAATAAAGAAAAGTCTTTGAGGCGAAGCAATGAAAAAGAAAAAAGTTAAAGTATGGATATGCGGTGAGTTGTGGGAGTGCAATAAGTTGCCTACCAAGAAAGATATTGCAAGACAAATGAAAGCTATGGGATTGAGGGTGCAATGATGACTAATAAGGAAAAGTCTTTTGTAATAAGCTGTATAGATTTCTGCCAGGCACATGCAAATATGCCAGACCCTGACATGATGGTTGCTAATGACATAGTTAGGGGGCTAGAATCAGAGATAGCGGGGAACCATGCTGTTTCACAAAGATTTAGGCGGTCATCATCTATTCCTATCAAGTTATTGAATGATTATGCTTGCCGTCCGGTAAATGTTGATTGGAACAGGGAACTCAAAGAATTAAAGGAAGGATTTGAGGGGGAAGGTAAGTGATGGCAGGCTGGACTTATGATAATAGTATTGGTGATATTAGGGAAATGACACCAGCAGAGGCTTGGCATAATAAGAAAGCCAGGGCCTTGGCAAGTATGAAAAAGGTTGAACCAGTAAAGCCAGGTCGTAAGATACCACCTGGGATGCTTGTGGTTCGGGAAGAGTTTGTGGCAAATGATGAGCCTATTATGCCAGAAGGTTATGCTAGGGCAATGGCTTTAGATACTATGTTTAGAAGGATAGAAGGGGGGACATTAACATAATGGCTGATCTAACAGCAAAGCAAAAAGCATTTATTAGGGAATATCCAATAGACTCAAATGGAAAACAGGCAGCAATTAGAGCAGGTTATGCTCCTAAAAATGCTGAAATCACAGCTTCCAAGCTTCTAACTTTATCTAAGGTTAGCTCATTAATTGACAAAGCTATTGAAAAGTTAGACAAAGAAGCAGGATTGACAGCCCTGGAAGCTAAATTAGAAGTCAAGGCACTAGCCCAGTCCAATGTTCTTGATGGTATGCAGATGAATAGGAACGGGGAGTTTGTCTTTAAGGACATTGATGCTATCCCGCCTGAATTCTTCAAGGCTGTGAGTGAGGTAACTACCTATCAGCTGCCAGATGGGGGTGGGTTGGCTATGAAATTGAAGATGCACCCTAAGCTCCCTGCTCTGAAGATGGAGTACGATAGGCACAAGCTGATAGCCCCAGAAGGGGGGACAGTGAATAACATTGCTGCAATGCACGTGAATATTTTGGAGTTGAACGCAGCCAAGAGGCGGGCAGGCTTACCGGAGATTGAAGGATGACGATGACTAACCAACAAGAGTATGCCTTCCCAGCAATGGCGGGTCAGGCCAATGAGTTCCAGGACATGATTAAGATGTTTGGTGGCGATATTCGCATTAAAGTCTATGGGGATGGCCTGGTAGCCTCACTCATGGAAGAAAGAAAGTCCATGGGCATTATAGACTGGAAGGAAGGTGAGTCGTGAGCTTAAGAAAAGTATGTTGTCCATTCCATGAAGAAAAAACCCCATCATTTTGTTTTAGTGAAAATCAGGAGAAATATTACTGTTTTGGTTGTGGCGCAGAAGGGACGATGTTTGACCTATGTATGAAATTAGGGTTAGAAAAGTACGATGAAGTGCGTACACAATCGGTGTTCGTAAAGAAAGAAGGTGAGTCGTGAAAAAGAATATTAAGAAGGCAATTTTAAAACAGAAATGACTACATACACTGGGATGACTCAGCGTGATTGGCTGGCAGGGCTGGCTATGCAGGGGCTTGTTGCGAAAGAAAGCACTCTTGATATGACCTACCCGTGTGATGTGCTCAGGAATGACATTGAGGACCTGGTTGCGATTTCTTATGAGATTGCCGATCGCATGATTAAGGAGGGGAAGAGATGAGTAAAGACTATATACTACAGGTAAAGGTAAAGAATGGGCCGATGCTTAGTGCTATGAGGGCGAATGGGATGCAAACAGTCGCTGATCTAAGCCGTGCTTGCGGGGTAGCACAAACCAGTATTGGGCATTTCCTCAATTTATTGGATACTCCCATTGGAAGGAAGGGCGATTGGAAGCCTTCTATAATGAAAATTGCAGAAGCACTGAACGTTGTACCTGAGCTGCTGTTCCCTGAGCAGCATCTATCTAAAGCCTTGGCAAAGAACCAGGCTGAAATAGAGATGGACTTAGAGGATATGGAACAGCTAACTTCAGGGATTTCTAGTGAAATGGTGGCTGATAGGACTGACGATGCCCAGATTGAGATAGAGGACCTTCTCCGCAAAAACATAAGGACTCTTACGGAGAGAGAAGAGGCATGTCTGTCTATGAGGTTTGGGTTGGATAGTGAGGGGCCTATGATCCTGGACGATGTAGGGGCTAAACTAGGTGTTGGCAGGGAAAGGGTACGCCAGATAGAGGCAAAGGCTTTACGCAAGCTGCGCCATCCTAGCAGGATGGGTTCTCACCGCAGAATGGAACCGTTAAATGTTCTCCTAAAGAAAGAGAGAGAAGATATAAAACGCGATTCGGAGTTGTTTTGGGCAGAACTGAGGGAGAAATGAAGGTCTCCGCATTTAATTGGGAGAAGTATAGCAGGTCTGAGTCAAACAGCGCCCAGGCGCATAGACTTATTATGGCGTTTGGTGATGTAGAGATGTCAGTATTGCTGGATAAGCCGGACCGGGAGCTTTCGCGAGGCTATAGGGTGGGGGTGAAGACCCTTGCTATATTAAACCGCATAGATTACATGGATGTAATGTGATGACCACCACTGTAGCACCACAACTAGGGCAAGAACTTGTCCAGGACATAGCATCCTTCCATGATGACCCTTTGGGTTTTGTTAAGTATGTGTTCCCTTGGGGTGAAGGGGACTTGGAAGGGCAGTCCGGTCCAGATATATGGCAAGCAGAGCTATTGGAAGACATAGGAAACCACATTAGGGAGGGGGAAGGAAGGGCATACCAGTCTGCAGTAGCTAGTGGTCACGGCATTGGGAAAGGCGCGGTAACCGCCTGGATACTCCTCCACCAGATGGCTTGTCGCAAAAACCTCAATGGCGTGGTCACTGCTAACACAAAACAGCAATTAGAGACAAAGACATGGAGAGAGCTTGCCCTCTGGCACTCAAGATCAATCATCAAGCCTTGGTTTGAATGGACAGCGACTAAGTTCTACCATGTATCTTCACCTGAGACTTGGTATGTGTCAGCAATACCTTGGAGTGAAAGGAACTCAGAGGCATTTGCAGGGCAACATGGTGAAGTACTGGTCATTTATGATGAAGCTAGTTCCATTCCAGACTCTATCTATGAAGTATCAGAGGGAGCAATGACAACTCCTAATGCTATGTGGTTCACCTTTGGCAACCCTACAAGGAATACTGGTAGGTTCAGGGAATCATTTGGCAAGTTTAAGCATAGATGGAAAACCAGGCAGATAGATTCACGGACTTGCAAGATGACTGATAAGCGCAAGTTGGAAGAGTGGGTCCAGGACTTTGGAGAGGACTCTGACTTTGTTAAGGTTCGTATCCGTGGCCTATTCCCGTCAGCTTCGTCTATGCAGTTCATTGCAGGACATATCGTTGACGATGCAGTTGCGCGGGAAGCTAAGAGCTACATTGAAGAACCTTTAATTATGGGGGTGGATGTTGCCAGATTTGGGGATGACCAAAGTGTTGTTAGTTTTAGACGCGGAAGAGATGCGAGGACTATTGAATGGGCTAAGTATAGAGGACTTGACACCATGGACCTCGCAGCTAGGGTTGCTGAACACATTCGAGTTCGGAAAGCGGATGCGGTATTTGTTGACGGTGGAGGAGTTGGTGGAGGTGTGATTGATAGGCTCAAGCAGTTGCATGTTGATGTAATTGAGGTTAATTTTGGTAGTAAGGCTAGTGACTCCCGCTACAATAACAAGAGAGCAGAGATGTGGGGGAACATGAAGGAATGGCTGACAACTGGGGCGATACCTACAGAACGTGAGCTCACAGATGACTTAATCGGACTAGAGTATAGCTTTACTCCTACAAATAAGGTACAGTTAGAGAAGAAGGAGGATATGAAGAGGCGCGGTTTGGCTTCTCCTGACCTCGCAGATGCTCTTGCTTTAACATTTGCCTACCCAGTAGCACCGAAGGGGTTGGCTAAGGACCGTATGGGTAAGGCTGAAGCGCGAAGAAATTATAACCCTTACAAGAAAAAAAGATGAGAATCATTCATGTTGACGTAAGGATGGCAGAAGACGATGACCTTTATCCGTTGGTGGATCTTGCTATTCGTGCAAACGCTGATAGCAATTACAATCTTCCTTTCGATGTAGACAACGCCACAAAGTACACCTGGGAGAGTATGAAGTGTGAGGGTAGTGCTGTTGCGGTGGCCGTCTTGGATGAAGAGGTCATTGGGTTCGTCTCGATGACTACCAGCCTTGAATACCATAAACAACCATTCTGTTACATGACAAAGTTCTGGGTCCTGCCTGAAGGCAAGGGCACTGATGCGGCTAGGCAGCTAATGGCCTTACTTGTTGGGTGGGCTGAGGATAATGACTGCACACATATATTCACTACCGCGACTGCAGAGTTGGACGCAGTATCGCAACAGCTATTCATAAACTTGGTTAAGAAGACAGGGTTCTCAGATGTGGGCCCTGTGCTTAGCCGTATAATGGAGCCAGTATTATGAGTAAGTTTTCAAGCAGGCGCAGACCATCCCCACCTCCACCGCCTCCACCGCCCCCACCACAACCAGTAATACAGCAGTCTAAAGCTGCACCTTCTGAGGTTAAGAAACGGCAGGGCAAGAAAGGCAGCACAGGAGCTAAGGGCAATCTAAAGGTGTCATCCTCCGGTGTATTCGCTGCTGGTCAGCAGGGCGTTGGTGATACAACGAGTACAACTAAATCATTACTTGGTGGTTAGATGAAACGCTTTGAAACATGGGATGTGGATCTGCAAGAGTTCTTCCTGGGAAGGGTAAACACTCCCTTTACTTGGAGTACAAACGATTGCTGTTCCTTTGCTTCAGACTCTATCCTGGCTATGACAGGAGTAGATGTTGCGGCATGGTTTCGTGGTAAAATGGACCCAAGCGAAGGCAGGCGAAGGTCATTTCAGCTGTTGAAGGAGTTCTCTGGGGGTTCTGTTAAGGAAACATGGGAGAAGATGGCAGAAGATAATGACATGGAGGTTATCCGGGAGGAAGAGATTATCCCTGGTGATGTTGTCCTGATGAAGGTTAAACCTTTGGACCCTGTCGCATTGCTTATGGCTGACGGTGTTACTCTAGGTGTTAAGTCGTTTAAAGAGGGTTTCTTTTCACCTGGTAAAGACGGGCTAGTACTGTCGGTTGACCCTGAGATAGTAAAGGCGTGGAGAGTATGAGCGTAATGATGTGGAGGGTTGTGACGGGATGTGAGTTGTTGTCACCTGGTTGTGCCAATTGTCCTAGCTACTGGGAGTATAAGGATAAGGGATTGGACTACCATCCGGTATTCCAATCTGATAACCTGGGTGAGCTGGATGATCTCAATTGGCCTGGTTGTGATAATATCGCTATTGTTGCCCCTGGCAGCGATCTTTTGCATGAGGCGATAAGAGCCGAGCAGGTTCTGCAGGTTGTTGACGCTATGCGCAGGAACACGAATATAATTTATGAGCTCGCAACTAAAAGGGTTGAGAGACTAGCGGCTTTGGACATAAGCTGGCCTGATAACGTGCGGGTTTGTGTCGCAGTAGAAGAGTCTAAGTATAAATGGAGGGTCGATATGCTCAGGGATGATGTTCGCGCTAAGAACAAGATGGTTTCGTTTGGTCCTATGACTGGGCGTATTGGCAAGGTTAACCTTACAGGGATTGACGTTGCTGGGGTTATTGTGGAGACATGGGGCGCGAACCCAAGACCTGTCCACCCTGACTGGATTGAAGAGGTTAGGGTGCAGTGTGAAGAGTATGGGGTCCAATACTCAACCGATAGTTGGATATATAAGGAGGTACAGGTATGACCGGAACAGCAGCAATGTGGATAGCGGGAGGCATGTTAGCATCAACGATTGTTTCATCAGCGATGGCTCCTAAGCCACCGAAGCCACCAGATAATTCAGCATTTGACCAGACAGCAAATATACAGGCTAAGAAGGCTGCGGATACATCGTCAGCTTCTACAGCCAACAAGATCAAAGCTGCAAAGGCAGCAGGCAGTGGTCCTAGCGTACAGAACACCTTACTTTCCTCTGGGAATGAGGATGGAATACAAACGGGTACAAGCTTGATAGGTTAATACTACTCCTCAAGCAGGATGCTTGGGGGTAACGTGCACGGAGGCACAGAATGGCAGAGCTTAACGAAAGGTATATGAAAAGACTTGGCTCTTTGAAGTTGGAGCGCGAGTCTTATTATTCCCACTGGAAGCAGATAACTGACAATATATTGCCAAGGTCTGGAAGATACTTCCTTGAAGACCGGAACGATGGTGAGCGCAGGAACTTGGACATTTATGATTCCACTGGGACCAGGGCGTTAAATATCTTGGCTGCAGGGATGATGGCTGGCATGAGTTCGCCTGCTCGCAAGTGGTTCAACCTGGCACTGTCTGATAGGGACTTGATGGAGTTTCAACCTGTAAAAATCTGGCTGAATGAAGCGGCAGATGTTTTAAGGACGCTCTTCGCTAGGTCAAATACCTATAGAGTGTTGCACAGCATCTATGAAGAGATGGGGGCATTCGGTACAGCTTGCGCTTATTTGTTTAGAGATCACCATGACGTTATCAGGTTATATCCTCAGACCGTTGGGGAGTTCTACCTTGCACAAAGCAATAGGGGCGTGGTTGACACTATCTATCGCGAGTTCCAGATGCAGATGGGACCGATGAAGCAGGAATTTGGCCTTGAGAACCTTAGTATGGCATCTCAAGCTCTTTGCAGTAAAGGCAATATGGACGAGTGGGCAACTGTTGTACACGCTATCCAGCCTCGCCAACAGCGAGATATGGTGCGTTCAGACAACAAAAACATGCCGTGGGAGTCTGTATTTATAGAGTCAGGGCAAGATAACAACCTTACATTGAGAGAGTCTGGGTTTAAGCAGTTCCCCGTATTAGCTCCCCGATGGATTGTTAGAGGTGGTGACGTTTACGGATCTGACTGCCCAGGTATGACAGCCTTGGGTGATGTAATGCAGCTCCAGGACAACCAGATTAAAAAGGCTAAGGGCATCGACTACATGACTGACCCACCTTTGCAGGTCCCTACAGCGTTGCGTGGCAGCGAGGATGTGTTACCTGGTGGAACGAGTTACTATGACCCAGCAGCTCCGTCTGGGGGTATCAGATCAGCCTTTGAAGTTAACCTTAATTTACAGCATTTATTAGAAGACATCGTTGATGTGCGCGGTCGGATCAATTCAGCATTCTTTGTGGATATGTTCCAGATGATCTCCGCACAACAGCGACAGCAACCAGAGACTGCACGCGAGATTCAGGAAAAGCATGAAGAAAAGCTACTGATTCTCGGTCCAGTTCTGGAACGCAATCAGAACGAGCTCTTAGACCCATTGGTGGACAATGCGTTCACCATTGCCCTGGAGGACGGGTTGTTCCCTGCACTACCTGAAGAGCTGCAAGGCCAAGAGATCAGTGTTGAGTATGTGTCGATGTTGGCTCAAGCGCAGAAGGCTGTGGGTATTGGGGCACTGGATAGGATACTTGGTACGGTTGGGCAGATAGCTCAATTCAAGCCGGAAGCCCTGGACAAGATCAATACTGACGAGATGATAGATGAGTACAGTAATATGCTCGGAGTGTCTCCACATGTGATTGTGGCGAATGAAGAAGTTGCTTTTATAAGACAGAGCAGGGCGGAAGCTCAGCAGAAAGCTCAGGAGATGTCTATTATACCTGAAGCAGCTAAAACAATGAAGACGCTCAGCGAGACAGAGACTGAAGAGGGTGGTAACGCCTTGGATAATGCTCAGCGTAATGTCGCTAGCCAGTTTACACAACTATGAGCCACGAAGACTTCAAGAGGCGCAATGAGGCGCATGAGAGTAACAAGGGTAAACGTGACCAGCGTTTGGACGATTACAGACATGTTATGGCTGATGCGGCAGGAAGGCGCGCAATAAAGAATATGATGGGTTTCCTTGGGCTGTTATCCTTTTCATCGGGTAGGGACGCTAAGGATTTGTGGGAGGAACGCGGTAGAAGGCAAGCCGCAATTAGTATAGCGCGGGAGATTGGTGAAGCTGACCCCGAAGGATGGGCAACCATTTTAAATGAGCTGTTAGCTACTAACAAATAGGAGATACACAATGGAAGAGACAGAAAACACCGCAACGGAAGAATCCACGGCGGGGGAGTCAACCGATACCACAGAAAGCCAGGATCAGGCACAGCCACAGGCGGGTTCGGAGCAGGAGCAGGGAAGTGAGTTTGCTTACAATATCCAAGAAGGTTACGAGATGACCTCTGAGGGGCAAGCAGATTTCACTAAGTTCTTGGATTATGTCAACAAACTACCAGAAGCTGAACGCGGTCAAGCGATGTTGGATAAGCACCTGAGCGCACTCCAAGATTCTAACGGACGGACACAGGCAGATTTAGCGGCTATGCACCAAGGCTGGGCAGAGGAATCCATGAATGACCAGGAGTTTGGAGGTTCTAATCTACAAGAGAACCTTATCCGGGCCAGGAAAACCATGAACTCCTTTTCCACTCCAGCAGTGGATGCCGATGGTAAAGCTGTGTTGTACCAGGACGGCACGATGAAGGGGCAGCAGATGACCAAGATCGAATTGGTTATGAATCAGACTGGTATGGGCAACAACCCTGAAGTCATTAGGGTATTCCACAGAGCTGGCCAGGCACTTGGCGAAGACCATTACGTCAAGGGTAACATGAAACCTGCAGAAAGAAAGAAAACAGCTGGGGAGATTATGTACCCCAGTATGGCAAAATAATTCTGGGACGAGTAGGTTCTATCAAGGCCACGGATGGCCCTTGTTGACAGGACGTTAGTTGATAGAACTGACTTACTGATAGAGCTTACAAAGTCCAGGCTAATTCAACACCTTTTATAAGGACTTTTAGTTATGGCAACTTTATCAGTAGTTAACCCTACCCTGGCAGATGTAGCAAAGGCTACCGATCCAGATGGTAAAATCGCGAACATTGTAGAAATCTTAAACGAAACAAACGAGATCCTGGACGATATGGTATGGAAAGAGGGCAACCTTCCTACTGGCCATCGCACCACGATTCGATCTGGACTACCAACTCCTACATGGAGAAAGCTATACGGTGGTGTTCAGCCTAACAAAGCTACCAACGTACAGGTCACTGATACGACTGGTATGCTGGAAGCGTATGCCGAGATTGATAAGGCATTGGCTGACTTGAACGGTAATACATCAGCATTCAGAATGTCAGAGGACCGAGCTCACATTGAAGGCATGAGTCAAGAGTTCTCCGATACATTGTTTTACGGTAACGAGGGTACAACCCCTGAAGAGTTCACGGGTTTCGCTCCACGCTTCAACGACAACTCTGGACCTGCTAATGCGGATAATATTATCCTCGGTGGTGGTTCTGGATCTGACAACAACTCCATCTGGTTGATCTCCTGGGGCGAAGATACAGTTCATGGTATCTATCCTAAGGGCTCTAAGGCTGGACTTCAGTTTGCCGATAAAGGACAAGTTACGATTGAAGATGCTTCTGAGGGTTCCAACTCTGGACGCATGGAAGCCTACCGTTCTCATTACAGATGGGATTGTGGTCTTTCGGTTCGTGATTGGCGGTATGTGGTTCGTATCTGCAACATTGACCAGTCTGCATTGACGGCTGATAAGTCTGGTTCTTCTGCTGACATCACTGACTTGATGGCACAGGCCCTTGAGTTATTGCCAAATGCTTCAAAGGGAAGACCTGCTTTCTACATGAACAGAGGAGTTCGTTCTGTTCTGCGGAGACAGATCGCTAACACAACCAATGTCCAGCTTAATATGGACCAGGTAGGCGGCAAAAGTGTTATGTCATTTGATGGCATCCCAGTTCGCCGTTGTGATAGCTTGACCGCAACAGAAGCAACCATCTCGTAAGCGGTGGTTTAACTTAATTTTAACTTCCTTATTAGGAGAAACAATAATGTCTATTTTAGACTCACGGCTTGAACTTTCAAGCGCACAGGCTTTAACAGCATCTGCGGATGCAACCAATGTGGTTGACCTTACTCAAACTGCTCGGCAGGTTGGTGCTGGTAAACCATTGTTTGTTCATTTCAACGTCACGGTAGCAGCTGACTTCTCGACCACTGATGAGACGTATTCTTTCGGTGTTGCGACAGGGGCTTCTGCTACTCTCGGAACGGTCTTAGCAACTCGGACTATTCTTGCAACAACTCTGGTAGCTGGTTTTAACTTCAGCATCCAGGTTCCACAAGATGGTGTTCTGCGCTATCTTGGCGTTGAGTATGTGCTTGCAGGCACGAGTCCAACGATCACTGTTGATGCTTATGTCTCTGACCAAGAGGCTTATTCTTGGGCATCCACCGCTGATGCTATCTAAACAATAGCTGACGCACCTCCCGGAGGGGTAGGCTTCATCTCCCTGCCCCTCCACCCTTTTATCAGGAGAGTTTCATGGGCATTATGGTTAAGGCAATAGAGACTGGATACTACGGGACAAGACGTAGAGCCGGTGATGTATTTGAGATTCAATCAGAGGAAGAACGTGGCAAGTGGATGGGGGCTATTGATGCTGAAGTAATAAAAAAAGGACACCGTCAGCCATTCACATCAGAAGTAAAGGGTACAGCGGCTGGCGGAAATATCTTTTCCCCTCCTGGTGGGAAGCCCGCATGGGAAGAACACAAAAGTGAGATAAAAGTAGAAATAAAAGACCCAGCACCATCACCAGTGAAAAGGCATTCCCGTAGTAAAACAAAGAAATAGGAGTGAGACATGGCTTCTGAAGTCGATATCTGTAACCTGGCACTTGGGCACATTGGGGACGCGGCAGAAATTACATCTATATCTCCACCCGATGGTTCTACTCAGGCTGCTCTTTGTAAGAAGTTCTACCCAATAGCCAGGGATGAATGTTTGGCAGAGTTTAATTGGGGCTTTGCTATGCGGCGGCAGTTGCTTGCAAAGCTATCCACTGATGCTCCATCTGGCTGGAGTTTTTGGTTTTCAATCCCGAATCCTTTCTTAGCTGCAAGAGCGGTAGTTGCTGAGAATTATGATACTCCCGTTGAATACAAAATAGAAACTAACCTTACCCACGGGACGGTTGTCCTTTCCGAGGTTGACCCCGCAGAGATGTGGTATACGGCAACCATCTCGGATACGACAGTTTATCCCCCTGTGTTTGTGCATGGTCTTTCCTGGCTGCTGGCTTCCTACCTAGCTCTCCCTATCACAAGGGAAGCTAAGATATTGGAGGTGGCAATGCAGCAGTACGCAAGCACAATAGGGAAAGCTAAAGCCCTTGATGCGAACCAACAGAAACTGTTTGGAACAAGCAAGGCGGATCTCAATTTAAGGAATTACGAACCCAGCGGTATTAAGGCGAGGACATAATGGCAAGAATCCATCAACGCTCATTTGGTGGGGGTATTGTCGCGCCTGAAGTTTTTGGGCGGATTGATCTCAACCACTTCCAGACTGGGCTCGCAGACTGCAAGAATTTCTACCCTCTTAGTCATGGACCTGCAGCGAATCGTCCAGGCTTTCAGTTTGTGAAGGAATGCAAGGATGGCGGTTCGACTGCGGTTAGGGTCATACCTTTTATCTTTAATACTTCACAGGCTTACGCTTTAGAGTTCGGCAACCTTTACGTCAGGATTCATACTGAAGCGTCTACTGTCTTAGAATCTTCGTTCAATATTTCGGCTATCACTCTAGCTAATCCATGCGTGGTGACAACAGCCACTCATAGCTATACTGACGGTGATGAGGTGTACCTTACTGGAATAGCTGGGACAACTCAGCTGAATGGACGGTATTTTAAGATAGCAAATAAGACAGCTACCACATTTGAACTTACGGATCTGCAAGATAACAACATTGATTCGTCTTCTTATACCGCTTGGTCCTCTGCTGGGACCGCTGCGAGAGTCTATACACTCACAACCCCATACGCTACGGCGGACCTATTTGACTTAAACTTCACACAATCTGCCGATGTGATGACTATTGTGCACCCTACTTACGCTCCGCGTGAGCTTCGGCGGTTGTCTGCTGTGAGCTGGCAGGTAGCTATGATAACTTTTGCTCCGAGTGTGGGTATCCCCACTGGCGTGGGGCTAGTTGCATCGCCATCTTCAGGGTCTAAGACTTACAAGTATGTGGTCACGGCATTGTCTGCAACCCTAGAGGAGTCTCTCGCATCTGCTGAGGTTTCGACAGCAGGGCAAGATCTTGGTGTTGGGACTAATACGAATACAATATCTTGGAGTGCTGTAACAGACGCGACTAGATATAACGTCTACAAAGACAATAATGGAGTTCACGGCTACATAGGTCAGACTCCAGACACATCATTCGCTGATGCGAACATAGAAGCTGACGTTTTGATCTCTCCACCTGAGAACCTGGACCCGTTTAATGGGGCTAACGATTACCCATCAACAGTTTCCTACCATGACCAGCGGCGTGCATTCTCGGCAACGAATAATGACCCACAATCTACATGGATGACGCGGCCAGGGACAGAGTCTAACTTGTCGAAGTCTATTCCTTCCCAGGACGATGATTCTATACTGTTTACCTTGTCTGCTAGGCAATATAACCAGATTAGGAACATTGTCCCTCTGAACGATCTTTTGATTCTTACCAGCGCGACTGAATGGAAGCTATCGACTGAAAACTCCGATGCCTTAACACCAACAACTATATCGCTTAAACCTCAAAGCTATGTGGGGTCTAGCAAGCTGACTCCTATTGTTTCCGGTGATGCAGTACTGTTTGTTGCGGATCTAGGCGGGCATGTGTACGACATGAACTACGCTTTTGAAACCGATAAGTATAAACCGCGTGACATATCCGTTATAGCCCCTCACCTGTTCGATGGTTACACTATTATCGACTGGGACTACTCCAGTGTGCCTGTATCCGTAATATGGGCTGTAAGGTCCGATGGCGAGCTTCTAGGGCTAACTTACCTAGCAGGGCAGAAGCCAGATGTATTGGGCTGGCATCGTCACGATACTATGGGGAAATTCGAGTCTGCTTGCGTTATCCCTGAGTCGAACGGCGAGAAGAATTTATATGTGGTGGTACAACGCCGCCCGAATGGTGTCAACCGAAGGTTTATCGAAAGGTTGCATACTAGGCAGATAGATGACATCAGAGACGCTTTTCATGTTGATTCAGGATTGTCATACGATTCTCCGATGACCATAACCGGAGCCACCAGTGCGAACCCAGTTGTGGTGACTGCAACAGCTCATGGGTTTTCTGACGGTGACGTTGTGCAGATAACTGAGTTGACTGGCTTAGGGATAGACCCTGGGATGACAGAGCTTAACGGAAATAGATATACAGTTAATAACAAGGCTGCAAACACATTTGAGCTGCAGAGTACAGCTGCTACTCCAGTGGATGTGAATGGGACAGCCTTTGGGACTTATGTGTCTGGTGGGGTTGCTCGGAAAGAAATCACAGTAGTGAACGGGATTCATCATTTGGTAGGATCTTCGGTTTCTATATTCGCTGACGGATCTGTCCGCCCAAGCCAGACTGTTGCTGCTGACGGGTCTATAACTTTAGCGCAGGGTGCAGCTAGAATCCATATAGGGTTGCCGTACACCTCTGACATACAATCGCTTCCTCTTGTTGTACAGAGAGGTGATGGGTTTGGGCAGGGGCAAATCAAATCGGTCCCGAAGGTATGGCTGCGAGTGAATGAGTCTAGGGGTATTACAGCTGGGCCAGACTTCGATCATCTTAGGGAGTATGCGCAAAGAACTAGCGAGGCGTATGATGCCCCTACTAACATGACTTCAGATGAGATTGAGATACAGCTTGACCCCAAATGGACGCGAGGTGGGCAGATTGCTATTAGACAAACTGACCCTAGCCCGATTACAATACTATCTATGACTTCGGAGGTGGAAGTTGGATCATCGTAATAAGATTAAAGGAGATATTTAATGGCATACTATTTAGATAGTACTCCATCGACTGGTAGTGGAGCTGGGATGTATGTGACTAATGCTGGTAATGATGGTAGATATAGCAACTCCTTTGGCGGTGGTGGAAAGACTGCTGCTAAGAGTAAGAGCCCTGGCATGAGCAATCAGTCTATAGGGGGCTTTGCTGCTGGTGCTAGTGCTGGATTTGCGCGTACTGACGCTATTGTTGAAGCTAACAATGAGCTGGCTTACTATTATTCGATTGTCCAGGAGGCAATGAACAATCAGACCGTGACTTTTATTGAGGATCTTCATGTCGGGAACGCTGGCATTGAGGCGCAGAAAAAGGTCAGGAGAGGATCTATATACGAAAAAGGGGCTATTAGGACAGGGTACGCTGGAAGGAATATCCGCATCGACAAGGGATCGCCTGTTGACATTATCCATAGCGTTAATGTTATTGAGGCTGAAGAGCGCAGACTGATACAGGAAAACACTGAACTCGCGCAAGGAGCTCTCGATTTAAAAAGGCTCAACTTCAAACGAAAAGAGGATGCGGCCAGAAACAAGGCGGCAACTATTAATCCCTCGGCTAGAGGCAATCAGGCGTTTATGGGTAGTCTGCTTAGCTCCGCCGGATCATTCGCAGCTGCTGGAGGTTAAGAAATGGCACGAATACCATACAATAAAGAAGTACAGGGGACATTAAACGCTCAGGGTCTTCCACAGCAGAGTAGTGGTGTCACCAAAGAAATGGTTTCAGCCGAGACTGGGTTTGGTAAGCTGATGGGTGTGGCTGGTGATGCGGTCCAGAAGTTTGCAATTGCGCGGCAAGGTAAACTGGATCTGGAAGAATACGAAAGTACAAATGCAGCATACAAAACATGGGAGTCTGAACGTAAGATTGGGGCCTATGGGCAGAAGATGCACCAGGCAAAGAATATATTCGCATCCGAAAAGAAGGTCATGGATGACTGGACAAACGGGGATGGGTCCTCATCTCACTTAGCCTTCAAGGAAAAGTATGAGGCTATGAGCGACAAGCAGAAACTGCGAATGTCTACTGCTATCACAGTCCGGCAGCCTGATTACATGAACGCGGTAGGGATGCACCAGTCGCAGCAGACTGACCTGGCGGTGATAGATTCCAGCAAGTCTAGTCTTGGGGCGGCGTTCACAGCATATGCAATAGCGGCTACGGACCAGGAATCCCTGAGAGAGCTTAGAAGCATTGACTCCTCTGTCGAGGCTATTGGGGCTGTTGACGGATGGAGCTCTGAGAGGATAGCCCAGGAAAAGGTTGTGCAGCGATCAACCGCACATGAAGCACGGGTGTCCACAATGCTGTCTATTGGTGGCCTCGGTACGGCCGTAGAAGCAGAAAGGTATATGAAGGAGTTTAGTGGCGAGCTGACAACCGCGAGCAGGGTGACAATAAATAAGCAGATAAGGATTTATGATGTCAATGAGCAGGCCAAGGTCCTTTCTGGACAGGCTATGACTATGGACCCAGACGCGCTGCCCGCGTTCTTTGCTAAAATTAAAGACTCTGACGTATACACTTCGACCCTTAGCCACTACCACAAGACCAGGGCTCTTCATGGGAACGCCACAACAGCTGCGAAGATAGAGTCGAACCGAGCTATCGGGGATTGGTTGCGAAAAGATCCACAAAATTCAATAAGTAACGTCCCTGTGGGGATGAGAAAGCATCTGGCCAATTTAAGTGAGTCAGACATTGAAGGTTTCGAAGCGTATGAGTTAAAGTTGGCTGGCGGTGGCCCATTGGTGACAAATGCCGTAGATAGTGCGACACAGGATGAAGTTTCCCAATTACTGCGTACTCCAGCAGGGGTCCAAAAATTCCTGGGGTTGGAAATCGGAGCTACATACGCAAATACTGCAACGATAGCAACAATAAACAAGCTTAGAACAAAGCAGGAAAGCCTGGGAAAGGGGGATGATAGTTTAATTACCCTGAACCAGAGAATCCAGTCTGCGATGCAAGGTGGTGACAGCGATGATGGTGTTGGTTGGTCCGGCCCTGATTTTGCACAGCACAGAGGAATCACTGAGACAAAGTTTTACGAAAAGGTTGACCAGTTCGTAAGTAAGAATAAGCGTAACCCCGAAGGAGCGGAAATAACAGCCTTGGTGAAGGAGACCCTTACGGCTGGGCATTACAAGAAAATGCAGCAATACAATCCTAAGCCTGATGCCATCGTCCCAGTGTTCACTGCTACACAGAGGCTTGACAATACACAGAAGAGCATGAAGTGGACAGATGCGGACCATCGGCAAAAGATAGGATCATTTAGGAAGTTGGCATCGGCTAGGATAGAAGCTGCACAGAGGAAGGCCCTTTCTGGCGGGAAGGAATGGACTACTGTAATGGAAAATAAGATTATGGATACGGTGGCCAGAGACAATGTAAAGTCGGAAAAATCTTTTATGACATTTGACATTCTTATGCCAGATAGTGGTGGAAGCAACGATAGCTTGATTTACGCGGAAACTGTGGAGCACCCAGAATTGTACCCACACGACAGTCTATATGTTGAGTACGAGGGTAAGAAGATATACATTAAAGACCTTGAGGCGTTACCAGACGAAAAGAAAGCGGTAATCGGAAAAATGATGGATCGGGGTGGGTTCCGTAATACCTGGGAGAATGCAGCGCAGCTGTGGTTTAACGCTGCTGATGCCAAGTCATTGCAGGATGTTGACATTAATAAGCAGGGGGTTATTAGGAACCCAGGAGGCAAAGAGCAAACTACTATTCAGGCAATCCGTGAGATGGTGGCAGATGAATCGCCTAATGAGCTTAGACTTCTGCGGGACGCACAGAAAAAGTATGGTCCTGTAGCGCTATGGCAATATGACATGATGGCGATATCGAAGTTGATGGCCCATGAAGACTCCGACAAGCTCACAGCAAAGGATGGGATTGTGGAGGATGTGAGGTCAGCCTTTGGGAATGAAGGTTTAGAGTATTACGCCCGCATAGCAGATATGCGTCTTAAACGAGAAAGGGACACCATTAAATGAATGAGTTTTTAGATGCTTCTATAAATCGAGATATTGGTGGCCCTCTATTCGCGGAGGACGAGGAAGAGCTCGAACGGTCAAAACTGCTATCCACTGACTCTCTTGGTACGCAACCTGAACCATTGGTGATGCCACCACCTCCAGTAGAGGGCGGCTTTAATGTGTTCCAATCAGGGATGGATGAGTCTGAAGAAAATAGGGAAGCGGAAATAACTCGCGGTGTAATGGCGGCAGCGTCTGAAGAGTCTGTTGATGAGATAGTCGAGACAAAGCGTCTTGCTGGGGAATTGGGCCTGCCAGTTGATATTGTCGCTGGCGATAAGGCTGGGGCGCAGCAACAAGAAAAGATAAACATAGCTGACGGATACCTGGCGAATGCACCGAGGACCCGCAAGATAATGCAGGACTTTGACAAGGCTTGGGGCCTTACCGAGTCTGTCCCTGAGTTGGCGTGGTTTGAGAAAGTTTCTAATACGTTTGGTGAATGGGCTGACAATCTCTCTCTCGGAACAACGAAGGGAGATCTCCAGGTTGAGCAGATGAAGCTCATACGCGAGGCTAAAAAGTCATCAGACCCCGGAACGAAGTCAAACCTTATGAGGCAGGCTAGCGAAATTGACAAGAAAATGGCTGAGCTGCCGACAACGCGAAGTAATATTTTCGGTGGTGCAGGTGCTCTTGAGAGTTTTGCTAAAATTCTCCCTTTAATGATCGAAGGGTATAAGGAAACGCTGCCGTATGCAGTAGAAGCTGCTGGCATTAATGCCTTAGCCTTTACGCCTGGTGGCCCTGCAGCGATGGGCTTGGCTGGAGTAACGGCTTTTACGGCAACGATGACAGGCGGGATGGCATTGTTTACCGCAGAAACTGAAGAGTCTTTTAGCTATAAAGAGCTTATAGATGCGGGGATGTCTGAGGAGAATGCGGATAGTATCTCTCGCACAGTTGGTGGAGTGAACGCTGTGCTAGAGCTTTCCGGCGCAGCTGTGGTTCTGGCTCCGTTTAAAAAGCCTTTGATGAAAATATTCAAGACTAAGCTAACCACCGTACTGAAAGATGTTACAAGAGCTAAAGCGATTAAGACAGGGCTTAAGTTTTACGCTGCGGGTGCTGCTGCGGAGATGGGGACCGAGGGATTACAGCAAGTATCGAACATTGCTGGGATAAACATAGGGCAATTCATTGAAGGCAAAGAGGTGCAAGTCACGACCGAAAAAGGTCGTGAAAAAATAATAGACGAACTTCTCCAGGTTCTTGATGAGACTGGGAAGGCGATGATTTTTCTAGGGGCTCCAGGACCAGCGTTTAGGGTTGGTAGTGACATTTTGGCGGTTAATAGGGCAGCTCAAACAGAAAAGCTCCTTAAATCTTTGGGCGAAGACTCTCCTGATATCGCAGGGAAATTGCCATTGGAATACGCTTCCGCTATAAACGAGATTACCAAGGATGGGCCTATTGAGAATGCCTATATAGACGCTTCCGAGCTTAATGTCGTATACCAGGACCGGACAGTGGCTCTCGCTGGCGAGCTTGGGGTTGACGAGGAGACACTTAAAGATGCCATTGAAACAAATGGGCTGATAGAGGTCCCCATAGGAACATATGCAGCCAAGATAGCCAGGGACGTTGATAACTACGTTAAGATAGCACCTCATACGAAATTTGACCCAGTGGCCGACACTCCTGCCGAAGCGTCTAAGCGCAAGACATCCCCAGAAGACCTACAGAAAATATTCGATGATTCTGTTGTAGAGGGCGGGATTACGGACGAAGCTGTTGCTTCAGCGCAACAAGTATTCGATGCAGAGAAAGCTAGGCTGGAAGCTACGGGTAGGTATACCGCAGACCAAATAGAAAAGCAGGCGATGGTTCGCCGCCAAATAGTTACCACTATGGCTGGCAAGTACAATGAGCTGCCACATGAATTTGTAGAGAAACGGCTTGGCGGAGAGAAGCTGAGAAAGATTGATGCTATAAACAATCCTCTGGAAATTTCCAGGGAAGAGTATAACAAGCAAGGACTGCCACCGCTTCAACCAGGGAATGATGGAATACGGATACTGGCTGGCGTTGACCGTGAAGGCAATAAGGTTGGGGAGACAAATGTCTCGAAGCGTGAGTTGCAGGGTGAGCAGCGGGACCCTACCGAAGCTATGGGAATCTTGAACCAGCAGGCTTTGGCTGTAAGAGAGGCCCCAGAGAACCAGAAGTTTTTCGCAGAGTCTAGCGTGGTTGATGAGGATGGTGAGCCCATAATGTTGTTTCATTCCACATTGGCTCCTGAAATTAAAGAGTTCAGGGTAAACGCCGAGAATGAGCTTGGGGCGCATTTTGGGACTAGCGATCAAGCAAACAACAGGATAGGGGCTAAGAAGGAAGGGAGAACCATCCTTGGCCTTGGGTTTGGGTCGGGAAAACCAATGGGGGAGAATGTTATCCCTGTTTTTCTCAATATTAAGAACTTGCTGAGGATGCCCGATGTTGGGGATTTCAGCAACTTCGGCCAAGTATTAGATGGACTTATGGATAGTGATCTTACGGATCAACAAGTTGATGAAGTGATTGCCTTGGTTGACGATGCTCCATCTGAGGCCAACGAGATGAAGATAATAAAAGACTTCATTGAGGAACAGGGCTTTGATGGGGTTGTTTACTCCAACGAGAATGAAGGGTACGGGGATTCTTACATAGCCTTTAAGCAAGAGCAGATCAAGTCAATCTTTAACCAGAACCCTACGGACTCTTCCGACACTCTCAAGCAATCGGCTGCTCCTCTCCAGAAGAAACCTCTCAAGATTAAAGGCACAGGACCAGGTGGCAAGGTTACCAACTGGGATGTCGGGGAAGCTATGACCGATAGACACATGGAGGAACATGGCAGAGTATTGGACCCGAAGAACAGCGAAGAGGATTACAAGCTGGTCTTGAAGGAGATGGACAAAGAATACAAGAACCAGGTTAAAGAGCTGGACGCTGGGCATGACTGGTATATCGAGGATATAAACGAGGCTGTAGAGGTAACCAAGCTGATTATCCCCGCACTAAAGGAGTCTTATAACAAGGACCTCTTCTTAACTATCACAGCTCTGATGTCCCCACAGCAGCGTCCTAGCCCTAACTGGGAGTTGGCTGTCGGTGCAATGGAAGTTTACCTTAAAGATGGGAGAATCCCAGAGAAACGTCCTAACGGGATGAACTTCGGGGTTAACGCTCTACGCACTGGCACGCAAATGGTCCAGCAGTTAATCGACAAACATGGACTGGATGGCGCGTTAGAGTGGTTAGTGAGCGATAAGACTGGCAGGGAGATGGCGCAGTTCCGTATGGACTCTGGGTTGTTTGAGCCAAACAGAAAATTGTCGGCCTATCTCGCTGGTGAAACGAAACTTTCAGGGACATACCCAGGCATTGCCATGATGGGGCCAAAGGTCAGCGAGTTTTTCGCTAACGTAACAGGGTTTGACCAGGATGCGGTTACAGTTGATTTGTGGGCGGCAAGGACCTATAATAGGGCAATCGGTAGATTATTGGATGTATCTCCCCAGAAGGTTCAGGACAAGGAGATTGTTGCCGATGTAAGAGGTAAGGGCGAAAGAGACTTAATCAAGCGGCTGTTCCGTGACCTCGCCAAGAAAAACAATGTTGACCCAAGTGCCATGCAGGCCGCGTTATGGTACTTCGAGCAGAGGTTATTCAAAAATCATGGTGTCTCTACAAAGTCAGAAAACTTCTCAGGCGCAGCAGTCACCGCAGCAGAAGCAAGACAGATCACTGTCCCCCGAAGAAGTGAAGATGCGGAGGGAGTTGGTCAAGATGCGGGTGGCAAACTACAAGAAGGACAGACAGAAGAACTCAACCAGTCAGAAATCGACCGAGTAACGCCTTCCTGGTATTACTCGCAA